>Ga0105248_10001194_pt1 | contig 29026 bp, 25 predicted proteins | sample KBSS34metaG_FD_81524 | JGI IMG/M metagenome (GOLD analysis project Ga0105248, IMG submission 81524) | Switchgrass rhizosphere microbial communities from Kellogg Biological Station, Michigan, USA - KBS S3-4 metaG | ecosystem: Host-associated > Plants > Roots > Rhizosphere > Soil | place... | reverse complement strand
CAGCTCGCCTCGATCATGGGCATCCCGCTGCAGCGGTTCGACATGTCCGAATATATGGAGCGCCACTCGGTCAGCCGGCTCATCGGTGCGCCCCCGGGCTATTTCGGCTACGACCAGGGCGGCCTCCTGACCGACGCGGTCGACCAGCATCCCCACAGCGTGCTCCTGCTCGACGAGATCGAGAAGGCGCACCCCGACCTGTTCAATATCCTCCTGCAGGTGATGGACAACGGGAAGCTCACCGACCACCACGGCAAGACCGTCGATTTCCGCAACACCATCCTGATCATGACCACCAATGCAGGCGCGTCCGACATGGCGCGTGAGAGCATCGGTTTCGGGGCGTCGAGCCGCGAGGATGCGCAGGAGGACGCGGTGAAGCGCATGTTCACGCCCGAGTTCCGCAACCGCCTGGATGCGATCGTGCCGTTCAGCTACCTGCCGCCGGCCGTCGTCGCGCGCGTCGTCGACAAGTTCATCCTGCAGCTCGAGCTTCAGCTCGCCGACCGCAACGTCCACATCGAGCTCGACGACGAAGCAAGGAAGTGGATCGTCGACCGCGGCTACGACAAGCTCTACGGCGCGCGGCCCATGGGGCGGCTGGTGCAGGAGAAGATCAAGCAGCCGCTGGCCGAAGAATTGCTGTTCGGCAAGCTGGTCAACGGCGGCGAGGTCAAGGTCCGGATCAAGGACAATGCCCCGGCGTTCGAGATCGTCCCCGCCGCGCCCAAGCCTTCGAAGGCCAAGGCCAAGGCGAAGACCGCGAAGAAGGCTTCGGACGACGCTCCTGCCGCGGAATAGGCCAGTCTAACCGGCGACCGGTTGCGCCTGCTGCGCGGCCAGGATCCGCATCAGCGGATTGGGCTGCGGCTCGGCAATCTTCACCAGGGTGTTCGTGTCGCGATGGTTGAAAACATCCGGCTGGCCCCGCACGCGAAGCATCGTTTCGAGCACATAGCTGAACGATCCGTCGGGATTGAACGTGAGCTCGATCCGGTAGCTGTCGGTCTGGAAGGCCTGTTCAAGGAAGGTCGTCGAGACGATGCCATAATCGGTCCGCCCGCGCTCGGCCGTGAGCACGAGGTGATCGTCGCCCGGCGCTGCGTGCCCGGACGCTAGGACCGCCTGGCCGCGGGGAATGGTCAGCGACTGCATCACGAGGCCAGTCGCAGGCTCCCACAGCCAATATCCGACCTGGTCGTGGAAGGTGATGTCTTCCTCGGCCGTGTTGATGTGCATGTGATAACGCAGGCCATAGAGAAGCTGCGGACCGTTCGCCTGAGGATCGATCGGCTCGAAAACCGCATGCTCGATATATTGCCGATGCTCCGGCCCATCGGCCTTCGGGTTGACGTCCGCGCCCGCCGCCGACTGCCACGTCCCCGCCAGCCGCCGCAGCGGTCCGAGATTCGCGAGCGTGTCGGGATCGGCGTCCTGCTCGGTGAAGATGTCGGCCGGAAACGGTTCGGGCGTAGTCATGACGTGTCCGTCACGGCCTAGCAGGAAAGTCCCTGCGATCGCTACCAGAAGCGCTGGATCGCGATCGCCGGCGTCACTGACGATTGCGTGTTGTGCCCCTTGGGGACGATCCACACGCCGACGATGACCCCCGCCCGATCGCTCCAATTATATTCGACCGCCGGCGCGAAGCCGACGTTCCAGCTCTTGGCCGAAACTTGCCTTACCACGGCTCCGCTGCCGTCGCGGCCGCTGACGACCGTCCGGTCCCACTGGTCGCGCTCGATGTCGAAGGCCAGGACCCATTCCCGGGTGAGGCTATATTCAGCGCCGAGGATGACGGTCGTCTTGGATCCCGGCCTGGCGTGGCCGCGAAACCCGGCATCGGTTCCGTAAACGCTGCGGCCCGACACGTCGGTGCGCAGCGGGAAGTCCTTGAGGATGTTGATCCGGCCGCGCAGCAGGCGCCCGTTGTTCAGCAGGAAATATTGCTGAACGTTGATCCCGATCTCAGGCGCGAACGAGCCCGAGCCATGGCCGTTCTTCACCGCCCCGAGCCGGTCGTGCTTCCCGGTGGGAAGCACCAGGTTGGTCACCAGCGCGACGCTCGGCACCCGATGATCGGCGGTGAAGTGGCTGACTCGGACCTGCGACAGCAACTTGAAGTCGCCGATCGCGACGTCGCGGTTGTAGCGCTGGGTTCCAATCGAGAAGAACGGCTGCATGCCGACCGTCCAGTTGTCGGTGAGGCCGTACTGATAGAAGCCGCTGGTGCCGGGATGATGCTCGCCGCCCGAAATGCCGTCGAAGAAATAGGGCTCGGTATAGAAATGGCCATGCGGAAGCGTCTCCGCATTGGATGCGAGCAGCGGACCCGTCCACCGCGCACCTTCCATCGCCGCCCGATACTGTTCGGCCCTGCCATCGCCGGCATGTGCCGGAGTGGTCATCGACAAGGCGAGCGCGGCCGCGATCGCTGGGAGCACCGACTTCATCCACCCTCCAGGAGTCCTTTGTTCGGGTGAGCGGCCTAGGATTCCTCGCCGGCGGCGGCTTCCGGAACGGACTCGTCAAACTCGGGACAGAAATGAACAGAGAGGGAACACATGGCGCCAATAAAATTGTCGAACGGATCGATAAGTTGGCCTTCATTCCATCCCCGGGGGCTTTCCGGGCCGACGTGCACTAACTAACGGCCAATGCGTTCTATTCGCGCACCGCCGTACCGTGACTTGGGGAGACACCATGAAGACCGTCTATCTGCTCGCCGCGACAGCCCTCCTCGCCGTTCCAGCACTCGCCGCCACGACTGGTGGTTTCAGCCCCCAGCGCCTGTCCGCCGTCGACAAGTTCATCTCTTCCGACGCGTTCGAGGGCCGTGGGCCGGCGACACGCGCCGAGACCAAGACGATCAACTATATCGCGCAGCAGTTCGCGGCGATCGGGCTCAAACCCGGTGGCGACACCGTCGGCGGCAAGCGCGGCTGGTTCCAGGATGTCCCGCTGCTCAAGTCCGAATTCCCGACCGCGCCGCGCTTCACGCTGAACCTTGGCAACGGCCAGACTGTGAGCCTGACGCAGGGCAATGAGATCGCGCTCAAGGCGCCGCTCAACGGCCAGGGCAGCGTCAACCTAGCCAACGTCCCCCTCGTCTTTGCCGGCTACGGGGTCTCGGCGCCGGAGCGGAACTGGGACGACTTCAAGGGCACTGACGTCCGCGGGAAACTGATCGTCGTCCTCATCAACGACCCCGACTTCGAGGGCGGAGAAGGCGACTTCGGCGGCAAGGCAATGACCTATTACGGCCGCTGGACCTACAAATATGAGGAGGCGGCGCGGCGCGGCGCCGCCGGCGTGCTCATCGTTCACGAGACGGATCCCGCCTCCTACGGCTGGAACACAGTCAAGAACTCGAACACCAATAGCCAGTTCGACATCGTCCGCCAGGACCCGGCCGCAGCCCACACGCCGTTCGAAAGCTGGATCCAACGGTCGCTCGCCGAGCAGATTTTCGCGGCGTCAGGGCTGAACTTCGACCAGGCCAAGGCGGCGGCGCGTACTCGCGCCTTCCGGCCAATCCCACTCAAGGCTACCTTGACCGCGACGGGCCAGGCGAACGTGGCAACGATCACGTCGCACAACGTCGTCGGCTACCTGCCGGGCAAGAAATATCCCGACGAAACCGTGATCTACTCAGCGCACTGGGATCATCTTGGGATCGGCCGGCCGGACGACCGCGGGGACACGATCTATAACGGCGCGCTCGACAACGCGACCGGCATCTCGCAGCTGATCGAGCAGGCCCGCGCGTTCGCGCGTGAACCGCGCACCGACCGCTCGGTCGTCTTCCTTGCCGTCACGGCGGAGGAGAAGGGCCTCCTGGGTTCGGAATATTACGCGCAGAACCCGCTCTTCCCAGCGGCCAAGACCGCCGGCGTGCTCAACACCGACGGCGGCCAGCTTTGGGGCCGCGCCAGGAACTTCACCATCTCGGGCAATGCCAAGCTCGACCTACTCGACATGCTGATCGCCGAGGGCAAGAGGCAGGGCCGCTACTACAGCCCCGATCCCCATCCGGAGGCCGGCCATTTCTATCGCTCGGACCATTTCTCCTTCGCCAAGGTCGGCGTCCCGGCGATCAGCTTCGGCGACGGCAACGACCTCGTGAACGGCGGCGTCGCCCGCGGCGAGGCGCTCAGCAAGGAATATGTCGACAAGCACTACCACCAGCCGAGCGACGAATGGTCGCCCGCCTGGGACTTCACCGGCATGGCCGAGGACGTTCAGCTGCTGCACAACCTCGGCCGCGACCTCGCCAATTCGCGAGACTGGCCGAACTGGAGCACCGACAGCGAATTCCGCGCGACGCGCGACCGGTCGGCTGGCGACCGCGGCGGCAGCTCCGCTCCGGCCGCAACGCCGCCGAAGAAAGGCGAACGCGGTTGAACCGCGCAATCCGGTTCAAATCGCCCAAAGCCATGCGGGAGACGCTTGAGCAGGCCATTCAGCAGTAGTAGTTCGCTTTTTGTTCCGACTCGGACAGGAGAGCGAAATGGCCGACCTCATCTTCTACACGCACCCCATGTCGCGCGGGCAGACGGTCCGCTGGATGCTCGAGGAGGTGGGCGAGCCCTACGAGACCGAAATCCTCGATTATGCGTCGACGATGAAGCAGGAGCCGTACCTTTCGATCAATCCGATGGGGAAGGTCCCGGCGATCAAGCACAAGGGCAAGGTCGTGACCGAGGTCGCGGCGATCTGCTGCTATCTCGCCGATGCATTCCCACAAGCGAGGCTCGCGCCCCCGCCCGCCGATCGCGCGGATTACTACCGGTGGATCTTCTTCACGTCCGGCCCAGTCGAGGCGGCGTTCAGCAACAAGTCGGCCGGCTGGGAGCCGACGCCGGAGAAGCAGCGGATGTTCGGCTACGGCAATTACGACCTGGCGATCGCCAATCTCGAACGGGCGGTCAGCGGCCGCGAATATCTCGCGGCGGACCATTTCACCGCCGCCGACCTGTTCGTCGGCGCCAACGTCAATTTCATGCTGGCCTTCAACCTGCTCGAGCCGCGGCCGGCCTTCGTCGACTATGCCCGGCGAATGACCGATCGGCCCGCCTACCACCGCGCCAAGGAGATCGACGGCAAGCTCATCGCCGAGCTGCAGGCTGCGCAGCCGGCCCAGCCACAGCCGGCCTGAGGTTCAGGCCAGGTTGGCGCGATAGAGGCGCAGCAGCTCCGCCCACGCCTTCTCGGCTGACGCCTGGTTGTAGGCCGGCCCGCCGGGCACGCACCAGCCATGGTCCGCCGGATAGACTTCGACGATCGCCGGCCGCTTTGCCGCGGCAAAGGTCGCCTTCAGCACGTCCATCGCGTCGGGTTGCCTGGCGTCGTCGTTCTGGGCGATCGCGACCACGAAGCTGGCCTTGGTCTTGGGGATCAGCAGGTGCGGGCTGTTCGGATCCTTGGTCACCAGCCCGCCGCCGTGGAAGGTCGCGACCGCACGGATGCGATCGGAGCGCACCGCTCCGGTTCGAAACGCAAAGGGGCCGCTGAAACAATAACCCTGGACGCCCGCGCCCTTGCGCCGGTTCGTCTGCTTCTGGGCATCGAGGAAGCTGAGGAACGCCGCCGCGTCCTTGTCGATCGCTGCGTCGGTCAGCGTCGCCTTGAGCTGCATCAGCGGCTCGATCTGCTTGCGGTCGTTGAAGTCGAACGGGCCGGTGACAATCGGTGCCTTCTTGCTGCGGTAGAATGGGTTCGGGACCAGCACGACATAGCCTTCGGCCGCCAGCCGCCGGCCCATCTCGCGGAATACCGGCCTCAGGCCGAGGATGTCCGGCCACATCAGCACTGCCGGCCACGGCCCCGCTCCGGCCGGATGGAACAGCACCGCGTCCGCCGATCCGTCGGGCGTGGGCACCGTCACGTCGGTTTCCGTGACCTTCGCGGAAGCGGCGCAGGCTGGCAGGCTGGCAAGCGCCGCCGCGGATGACATGCTCAGCACCACCGACCGGCGCGTGAATGATGTATCGACGATATAGCCCTGGTTGTTGTCGCTATCGCACATGCCGCGAGTCTCCTGGATGACAGCGCGGGACGCTTAGCAGATTCAGGCTTGGAAGCAGCGATTCTGTTGCACTTTCGCTAACCATCTTTCTTCGACCACGCTTAAGACCGACTCGGTTAAACACGGTTTCGCAGCCAACCTTACCCCCCGGCTGCTTGCACAAGTCCGGTCCTGCCACCGTCCGCTTGAACCCATGGCAGGACCGGACATCACCCTAAAGAAAAGGGCCGGCGGATCGCCTCCGCCGGCCCTCTCTTTTTACGCTTCCTGTCGGTTAGCGGCGGTCGCCCATGAACCGAAGCAGGAACAGGAACATGTTGATGAAGTCGATGTACAGGTTGAGCGCACCGATCACTGCGCTCTTCGCGACGGCTTCACCCTGCCCAGCCACGACATAATAGATGCTCTTGATCTTCTGCGTGTCGTAGGCCGTGAGGCCGGCGAAGATCAGGACGCCGATCGCGCTGATCGCCAGGTTGAGGACCGGCGACTGCAGGAACAGGTTGATGAGCATCGCGACGAACAGGCCGACCACTCCCATGATCAGGAAGGTGCCGAAGCCCGAGAGGTCGCGCTTGGTCGTGTAGCCGTAGAGGCTCAAGCCCAGGAACGCAGCGGCGGTCGCGAAGAATGCCTGAGCGATCGACGTGCCGGTATAGACCAGAAACAGGCTGGAGAACTGCACGCCGATCAGCGCGGCATATACCCAGAACAATGCCTGGGCGGTCCTCGCCGACATGCGGTTGATGCCGAAGCCGAGCGCGAACACCAGCGCGAGCGGCGCGAATAGTACGATCCAGAAGATCGGCGTCGCCTGCCCGGTTGCCGGATTGACGATCAGGTTGATCAGGCTGCTTTTCGCGAACAGCATCGCGACGATGCCGGTCAGCAGCACGCCCGACGCCATGTAGTTGTAAACCGAAAGCATGTACGACCGGAGGCCCACATCGCGGGCGGCGCGCGGTACGCTGACCGATGCGGCGCCTATGCCGGTCGTTTGCGGGTCTTGCCAGTTGGCCATTCTAACTCCTTTGCGCGGGCGAAGGGCCCGTTCGCTGCATGCAAATATCGTGGAAGCCTGGAGGGACTTCAAGCGAAACACGACAAACGGCTGTTTGCCTGAACGGCTGTTCAGAATGCGCCCATCGGTTGGCGCGCCGAAGAGTGCCTCTGCCTATCGTTTCTGCTAGGGGACTGAAGGCCGCGTGCGAGGGCTCGTTACCATGCTCATTCGGGGGAGGAGCATGATCGAAGCGACGACTGGACAACCCGTAACTTCTCATGAGCGCATCCTGGCGCTCGACGTCTTCCGCGGTTTCGCCATGTTCGGGGTACTGATCGCCTACACGATGTGGAGTCTCGGCACCGCGCCGGACGTTAGCTGGTCGGCACTCGACAACAGGCTCGGCGAACTCGTGAATTTCTTCGTCGACGGCAAATTCTACACGATCCTGGCGACGCTGTTCGGCTTCGGCTTTTCCATCCAGCTTGGCCGAGCGGCCGACGATGCCGCAGCGGTGGACATCTATTGCCGTCGACTGGCTGTGCTCGCTGCGATCGGCCTTGCGCACGCGCTCTTGCTGCGGAACGGGGACATCCTCCTGCCGTATGCGCTGACTGGATACCTGATGATCCCGTTTCGCAACGCCCGCGACCGCACCATCCTAATTGCCGCCTTGGTTGCATTCCTCATCCCGGCGGTCGCAGGAATGGCGTCGAAGTCCTTAGGGATTGCGATTCCGGATCGACCGCAGATCCAAAATGCGCCGTATCTCGTCGAGAATGCGGCGTGGGTTCGCTATTGGTACCGGACGGCGATCTTCACCTGGCCGACGAACCTGACCCTGTTCCTCTTCGGTCTGCTTCTCGGCCGGCACCGCGTTCTCGATAAGATCCGCGACCGTCCGCGCACGCTGATCACGATCGTGCTTTGCGGCCTCGGCGTCGGAACAGCCTTGTTCTTCGTCGATCGGGCGCTGGTTCATGCCCGATGGGCCAGCATCGGCTCGGTGACGGGGCTGATCTTCACGATCCATTGCTGGGGCATGTCGAGCGCCTATATCGCGGCCTTGCTGCTCGCTTTGCGCACGAACGCGGGTGAACGCATTTTGATGCCCCTGTCCGCCATCGGGCGAATGGCGCTTACGAACTATCTCAGCCAGGCAGCGATCATCGTCCCGCTATGCCTCGCGTTCGGATGGTTCGACCAATTCACGCCGACGCGGTCACTGGCATTGGCGCTCATCCTCTTCATCTTCGTGCAACTCCCTTTCAGCCTGATGTGGTTGCGGCACTTCGAATTCGGGCCCGCAGAATGGGTGTGGCGCATGCTGACCTATGGCCGGATACCGTCGCTCAGGCGCTCCATTGCGGTTGGCCCCGCCTGATGCGACACTGACCTGAAGGTCGATCGCGGGAGCAGTGGCTTGGTTCGTCGGCTCGCGTTCCTGATTGCCGCCATCTGGGTCGCGCTCGTCGCGGCCCCCGCGTGCGCTGTCGTCCCACTATCGTCGGCTCAGCGCATCATCGCCGTCGGCGACCTTCACGGCGATTATGCCGCCTGGGCCGACATCGCCCACGCCTCAGGGGTGATGGACGCCAAGGGCCACTGGGCAGGCGGAAAGACCATCCTCGTCCAGCTCGGCGACATCACCGACCGCGGCCCGGACTCGCTCAAGATCATCCGCTCACTGCAGCAATTGCAGAAGGAGGCGCCGCGCAGGGGCGGAAAGACGATCGTCGTCCTTGGCAATCATGAGGCGATGAACCTGATCGGGGACAACCGCTACACGACCCCTGGCGAATATGCCGCCTTCGCCGACGCGCAGTCGCCAACCCGCCGCGACCAGGTCTACGAAGCCAACCGCTCCGCCCTCGAAGCCGCCGCTAAAGCCGCAAATCCCGCCGTCACGCCGGAGCAGGTCCGCGCCGCCTGGATGGCCGAGCATCCGCTCGGCTGGGTCGAGCATGTGATCGCCTGGCGGCCGTCGGGCGACCTTGGAAAATGGGCGACCGCAAACCCCGCCATCGTCAGGATCGGCGGCACCTTGTTCGTCCACGGCGGCATCAGCGCCGAATATGCGAAACAGCCGCTGGACGCGATCAACAAGCGCGTGGCCGCGGCGATGGCCGCGGGTGACGACAGCGACGCATCGGTCCTCACCGACCCGCTCGGACCTTTGTGGTACCGCGGCCTCGTCCAGGCCGATCCTGAGGCGCAGGCAGCTCGCGCGCTCGTCAAGCAGCTCGCCCCCCCGATGACTTCCGAGCAGGAGCTCGCCGCGGTGCTCGCCGCGTACGGAGCGAGCCGGCTGGTCGTCGCTCACACGCCCAGCCTCGCGGGAATCCAGATCACCAACGGCGGCCGGCTGGCGAGGATCGATACCGGCATTTCGCGCTATTATGGAGGACCGCTCAGCTGGCTCGAGATTGCCGGCGACCAGATGGTCCCGCACACGGTGCCGCGGTCGCCATGATTGCAAGGAGGGGGCTAATGAGGTTCGGGATTGCTGCGGCCCTGGCCGCTCTCATTTGGCCGGCCGGCGTGGCGAACGCCGCGTCGCCGCCGACACCCCTCTTTTCCAGTGACGTGCCGCTCCACGTCGTGATCCAGGGCCCGATATCCTCGCTCGCGTCGAACCGCTCGGAGAGTCCCCGGCCTGCGAGCATGACCGTCGACGGAGTAGCCTATCCGATTACGCTTGCTGCGCGCGGCATCTTCCGAAAGGCGAATTGCGACTTCCCGCCGCTGCGGGTCGAATTGTCGAAGCCGGCACCCCCGGGCTCACTGTTCGAGCACCAGCACCGGCTCAAGCTCACCGCCCACTGCAAGAAGGCGGAGAACTTCCAGCAGAAGGTCCTGCTCGAATATGCCGCGTATCGCCTCTACAACCTGATGAGTCCGCTGAGCTTCCGCGCTCGCCTGGCGAACATCGACTATCTCGACGAGAACGGGCGCCCGTACATTTCCAGGGCAGGGTTCTTCGTCGAGGATGTGGACGACCTCGCGCGCCGTAACGGGCTCACCGTCGCGAAGATGGGCTCGCTCGTCCCGCTGCAGCAGATCGATCCCTTATCCGGCGCCCGCTTTGCCTTGTTCGAAGACATGATCAGCAACTACGACTGGTCGATGCGAGCCGCGCCCAAAGGCCAGTCGTGCTGCCACAACGCGCGCATGCTGACGACTGGCACGCCCGGCTCCCAGCTCATCGTCGTCCCTTACGACTTCGATTTCTCAGGGCTGGTGGACGCTCCTTATGCAGAACCGCCCGAGGGTTTCCCGGTCGATAGCGTCCGTCAACGGACCTATCGAGGCTATTGCGCGCACATGTCGCAGGCCAGTGCGATCGCTGCGCAGCTGTCGCCGCGGCGCGCCGAATTCACCGGCATTTTCGCGACCATTCCAGGGCTGGACCCGCGCGAGCAGGCCAAGGCCGCCGGCTTCATCGACGCCTTCTTCACCGACCTCGCGAGCGGCAAGGTCCTGAGCAAGTGCCTTAACTAGCCCTTTTCGACGATCGTCGCCTTGGTCTCCTCGACGACGACCACTGTCCCGCCTTCGCTGCCGTCATAATCGGTGAGGAAGCGCTTCATCCCTTCGCGCTCGCCATATTCGGTGATCCACAGTGCGATGAAGCAATAGTTGAACGCGATACTGACCACCGCAGCGAGCTCGATCGCGCCGATCCCCGCGGACAGGCCGGTCGCGACCGACAGCAGGATGAACAGGGCATCGCCCGAGCTCTTGAGCGAGTTTCGGAACCGCACGGCGCCCGCGATCCCCGCGAGCGCGAACGCCAGGGCCAGCGAGTTCTGGACGATGATGACGATTCCGGTGACGACCATCGGCAGGACGATGATCGTATTGACCAGCGACTGGTCATATTCCTCGCCGCCGCGAACTGTCATGTAGACCCAGCTCACGGGCAGCGAGACCAGGATCGCGGCGATGATTGCGACCACCAGCCAGAAAACGCTCTGGCCGAAATTGGCGACGTGTTCGGCACGCACGGCCTGGCTTGCTTCGAGCGGGTTCTTCGACGGCTGGCTGATCAGTTGCTCTACGCCGCCGACCGGCAGATAGCCTCGCGCGTCGGGCCACAGCTTCAGCGCGATGAACACCAGCAAGGCGATGGCCAGGTAATAGATGGTGATTTGTGCCAGCAGCTTTCCAGCGCGCATGCCCTACCCCCGTTAGTGATGCTCGTGTTTATGCCCGTGATGATGGTCGTGATGATGCTTGTGCTTGCCGATCGGATAACTGGCAATCGGCTGGAGCACGCCGAAATGCTCGGTTGACGGTTCACGGCCGAGCGGCGGCCATGGGATGTCGGCCAGCGGCAGCTCGGTATCGGGCACGCGGTCGAGCAGGTCGCGGAGCAGCGTCAGTCGGCCGAGCGGCTGGTCGTTGAAATCGACCAGGGTCCACGGCGCGAAGTCGGTATGCGTCGCCGACAGCATCAGCTCGCGCGCCTCGGTATATTCGTCGTAGAGCGCGCGCGCCTGGATATCGATCGGCGACAGCTTCCACCGCTTTGTCGGGTTGCGGAGGCGGTGCTCGAAGCGCTCCTCCTGCACCGCCTGGTCGCAGCACAGCCAATATTTGAACAGCAGGATGCCGTCGTCGACGAGGTGGCGCTCGAATTCGGGCGCGGCGTTGAGGAAATCCTGCGTCTGGTCGGGCGTGCAGAAGCCCATGACCTTCTCGACGCCGGCGCGGTTGTACCAGCTGCGGTCGAACAGCACGATTTCGCCGGCTGCCGGCAAATGCTCGATGTAGCGCTGGAAATACCATTGCGTCCGCTCGCGCTCGCTGGGGCTTGGCAGCGCGACAACGCGGCACTGGCGCGGGTTGAGAAGCCGCGCGAACATGTCGATCGACCCCCCTTTGCCGGCCGTGTCGCGGCCTTCGAAGATCACGACCATCCGCTGCTGGGTTTCCCACACCCAGCGCGCCATCCCGCTTAGCTCCTCGGCCAGCGGCTTCAGAAGCTCCGCATAATCCTCTTCGCTGAGTTCGCTTGGCCCGCTCACTCACGCCCCCTCTGCAAGCCCGGCGGTTGTGGCATGAGCCGGAGAGGATTGGAACTGCTATGCGTTGCGACATGCATCGCCTGTTCGTCGCGATCCGCCCGCCGGAAGACATTCGTGACCTGCTGCTCGACGCAATGGACGACAGCGCCGACTTCCGCTGGCAGGTCGACGAGCAGCTTCACCTGACGCTGCGCTTTGTCGGAGAGGTCGAGCGGCCTGTGGCCGACGATCTCGGGAGCGAACTCGCCCGCATTGACTCACCGGCCTTTGAGGTCCGCCTCGTTGGCACTGGTCGGTTCGAGCAGCGCAGTTCGGGCGCTCTATGGACCGGTGTCGAGCCGAAGGCGCCGGTCGCCGCCCTGGCCGCGAAGGTCGAGCGCGCGTGCTTGGCCGTTGGTCTCGGCCCCGAGCGCCGCGCCTTCCATCCGCACATCACTTTGGCCCGCTGGAAAGGCCGCCGCGGACATGAGGTCGCGCGCTTTCTCGACCGCACGCGCGCGTTCTCGTCGCCGCCGTTCGAGGTCCGCGAGTTCATCCTGTTCGAAAGCCGCCTGTCGAAACATGGCGCGCACTATGAGGAGGTGGCCGCCTTTCCGCTGACACACTCGCCGGTCTCGCGCGTGGCATCCTGATCGGCATTCAGTTATCAAGCCTGCGGACGGGGGGTCGCGGATGGCGAGCGTCTTTCTGAGTTACGTCCGCGAGGACGCCGAGAAGGCGCGGACGATTGCGACCCTTCTCGATCGCGCCGGCCACTCCGTCTGGTGGGACCGCCAGATCAAGGGCGGGGCCGAATATTCCGATGAGATCGAAGCCGCGCTCACGACGGCGGACAAGGTCGTCGTGCTGTGGTCGGCGCAGTCTGTGCGCTCGGCCTGGGTCCGCGACGAAGCCGCCGCGGGGCGCGACACGGGCCGCCTTGTCCCGGTCCAGCTCGACGCAACGTCGCCGCCGCTCGGCTTCCGCCAATTCCAGTCGATCGACCTCACCAAATGGAATGGCCACTCGCGCTCGCCTCCCTTCCAAAATCTCCTGGCCGCGATTGGAGCCGGCGCACCGGCAGTGTCGACTGCTGACCCGCGCCCGCCGCCAACCAAGCCGCCCGGCAGCTTCCGGCTCCCGCGCTGGGCTTTGCTTACCGCCGCCCTCATCATCCTCGCGGCGATCGGCGGCTGGCGGTGGATGGGCCGCGGACAATCCGATGCGCCGGTGGTCGCGATCGACACGGGAACTGGCACGCCGCAGTCGCGGCAGGTCGCGCGTCAGCTCGCAGTTCGTCTCGGCGAGCTTCAGTCGGCGAGGAATGATTCTTTCCACCTGATATCCGGGCCGGGCAAAGCCGACATCGTCTTAGAGGTCGACGCAGACGACGGCGCCGATGCGCTCCGTCGGGATTTGTCCATCTTGTCCGGATCGGATCGGTCAATCCTCTGGTCGACGTCCCTGCAACAGCCCTTGGCCAAGAAGGACGAGCTTGAGCAGCAATTGACGCTCACGAGCGAGAGCGTGCTCGCGTGCGCGATCGAAGCGCTGTCCCAGCGTCGCGACCGGATCGATGCCTCGACTCTCAAGTTATACCTCGCGGGCTGCTCACGGCTGGAGGAGGCTTACGGCGCCAGCGATTATGATCCGGGACTGATTGCCATCTTCGAACAGGTGGTTCGCCGGGCACCGCACTTCGAAGGCGCCTGGAACAGGCTCTTCTCCCTGGAAGCTGAAGTCGTTCGGACTCCTGACCCGCCATCAAAACTCGTCAGCGCACTGCGCGAGCAGATCGGCAAGGTCGACAAGCTCGGCCTTGCTCCAGGCGCGCTTTACGCAGCGAAGGCCGCGCTGCTGCCGCAGACCGAGTTCGGACGAATCCTGTCGATCTACGAGGCGGGCATTCGCGCCGATCCGGACGAGCCCTTGCTTTACCGATTGCGGAGCGAGGAGCTGCAGCGAGTCGGCCGCATGAGCGACGCGGTATTCGATGCTGCCCAAGGCCTCAAGCTCGACCCGCTCTCGCCGGCATTGCAGGACAACTACATGTCGGCGCTCGCCTACGCGGGGAAGATGGATTCCGCATACGAACAGCTGCGCAGGTCCGAAGCCATGTGGCCCAACGCAAGCAACATCCGCGCGGCGCGCTATCGCCTGGACCTTCGCTACGGCGACCCGAGGCAGGCCCTGGCGATGTTCCACGCGTCCAGCGAGGCGATGGACCCGGCCCAGGAGGACTTCCTCGTTGCACGCATCAATCCGACGCCGCAGAACATCGAGAAGGCAATCGACGGCGAACGCGCGATATACGCGCGTGAACCGCGCTACATCGCGGGCCTTACCCAGGCGCTGGCGGAGTTTGGGCGCAACGACGAGGTGATCGACGTCCTGCTGAACTATCAGCGGCTCGATGCACTGGGATTCAACGCCGAGGTGCTGTTCCGCCCTGCGCTTCGCGGAGTGTGGCGCGATCCCAAATCGATGGCCGCCGCTTCACGTCTCGGCTTCATTCGCTATTGGCGATCTACCGGAAATTGGCCGGATTTCTGCTCGGACCCGACCTTGCCGTATGATTGCAAGGAGGTGGCCGCGAAATATCCTTGAGCTGACGACCGCTATTTGGCGCCCTTCAGATATTTGTCGAACCAGTCGACGATCCGCTGCAGCGAATCCAGCTGGTGTTCGCGCTTTTGGAAGCCGTGGCCCTCCTCGGGATAATAGACGGCATCGACGATATTGCCCTTGGCCTTCAGCGCCTCGACCACCTGTTTGGCCTGTCCGGCGGGCACGCGGATGTCGTTCTCGCCCTGCTGGACCAGCAGCGGGGCCTTGGCCGCGTTGATGTAGGTCAGCGGCGAGGTCGCGTCATAGACTTTGGGATATTGGTCCGGAGCGCCGAGCAACGACTTTTGGTACGCCTGCAGCAGCGCATCCTCATGCTGCCACATCGTGCGCCAGTCGATGATCCCGAACAGGTCGACCGCCGCGGCGAACTCGTCGGGGGCACGGCCGATCGCCATCAGCGTCATGTACCCCCCGTAGGACCCGCCGAAGATGCCGACCTTCTTCGGATTGACGTAACCGCTGTCGACCACAAACTGCTTGGCCGCGAGCTCATCCTTGAGATCGCCGCCGCCGAGGTCCTGGTAGTTGGCCTTCTGGAAAGCGAGGCCATAACCGGTCGAGCCGCGCGGATTGGGCTGGATCACGACGTAGCCGCGGCTGGCAAGGGCGGTCGCGTAACGACTGAACCCGTCCGTGGTCTGGCCAGTCGGACCCCCGTGGGGGAACACCACCGCCGGATTGCTGCCGTCGCGGTTCAAGTTGAACGGCAGGGTGACGACCGCACTGACCAGCGTCCCATCGAAGCTCTTGTAGGTCACGATCCGCGACTTCGGCAGGTGCTCGGGCGCAAGGCTCGCCATCGCGAGGTGAGTCAGTTGCGACATTTGGCCCGTCGCGACGTCGAACGCCTGAATTTCGCCAGGCGTATCAGCGCCCGAATGAAGCACCAGCAGCCGGCGGGAATCCGGCGTGAAGGGCTGCGTCCCGATCGTCCCGTTGACTCCGGGCGGCAGGGCAAGCGGGCGCTCGGTCAGCGTCGCAAGGTCGACCAGCTCGAGCGACTGCCGTCCGTCCTCGCCCGTCTGGACGATCATCGCGCGCCCATCCGGGCTGATTGCGCCGCTCGATTGCTCCCACGGGGTTGGCTTGAGCACCCGGACCGCGCCCGTGGCCGGGCTGAACACCACGGCATGCTGCTGCTTGGTCCGCTCGTTGGTCGTAACCGCAATGGCCGAGCCATCGCGCGTTGCGTCCGTCGCGCTGTAGAAGACACCTGGCTTGCCTAGCAGCTTCGTGGCCGTGCCGCTCGCAACGTCGATCTTCCACACCTCCCCCAGCGAGCCGTCGGTATAGGCGCGATTGGCGATCAGCGAGCGTCCGCCATCGGTCCACGCCGCCGGGCTCCAATTCCATTGCGCGTCGGCTTCGTGAGTCAGTCCCCGGACCTGACCGCTCGCTAGATCCATCACCGCAAGGTTGTTCTGGCCCTCACCGGTCTTCTTGGTCGACAGAGCGATCGCTCGTCCATCCGGCGCGATCAGCAGCCCTGATTCGCGCAGGTCCGGCGTATTCGTGAGGTTCCTCACTGCGCCGCCTGCGGTTGGGACGGCATAGATGTCGTACTGCTCGTTCCCGCCCTTGTCCTGCGTGTAGAAGAGGGTCTTGCCGTCGGGCGCGACCGAGAAGCCGCCCTGGCCGTCGTCGGACTGGGTCAGCTGGACTGGCCAGCTCCCGTCCGCGTCCATCCGCCAGATGTTGTAGCGGCCGGTGAGGTTGGTCGAGACGAACAGCTGCCGGCCGTCGGCGCTCCACGCCGCGTCGAACAGGCCGCGCGAGAAGACGAGGTCGTCGATCGGCACCGGCGCGGCCGCCGGATCGGCCGGCGAGACGAGGCTTCTAGGATCGGTGACAGGCCTCGGCGGGGTTGGAATGGCCGCGATCGACGGCACCGCGAACAGCAATGGCAACGCGTAGAAAGGCTTCATCTCGGCACTCCCCCGAACAGGCTGAGCTTCAGCTTACAGGCTGTTCGGGAGGTGGCAATCCGCGGCTGCGGGGACTCAGTCCGGAGCGTTGACGGGAGCTTCGTTCCAGATCGTTCGATAGATGCGCCACTTGCCTTGCTCATCTCTCCGCAGGATGCGCATGACGTTGAAGGCGAGCTCCTGCACTTCACCCGACTGGAGGTCGCGGACCCGCCCGAGGATCCGTCCCCACTCAATCGCCCGATCGCCGATGATTTCGACTTCATCCCAATCGAAGCGATAATCGTCGATCGCCACAGTCGGCTGCCGCGCCTCTCGAGAAGCAAAGCTCTTGTCCAGTTCAGCGCGGCCGCGAAGCGCTCGCCGTCCCGGTTCCATGACGACCGCATCGTCGTCCATCAGTGAACGCAGCGCGGCAAAGTCCTGCGCCTGGGCCGCCTGCTCGTCGCACCGGTGAAGCCGGTCGATCGCCTTGCGGTCGAGTTCGTCGTCTGCAGACATTGCCACGGCCTAGGACGTTCGGACCACGTTTTTCGCGAGGGTCTTGAACCGCACGGCGTTGTCCTGCCGGACGGTTATCGTCGCGTGACCGGTCTTGCTCAATTTCTTATCCTCGACCGTCCCGGTCTTTCCGGCGTGGGCGCCGGCGACGACCTCACAGCGGTCACCGTCCGAAATTTCGCCTTGGCTGCCCATCATCCTTCCCCCATCAAATTACCGCTTGTCATCAGGCCGAACGAGCGGCCCAACGGATCGAGGGCAAGCGCCATCGCGTCGCCATCGGGCAACACCTGCTTGGGCATGATCACCGAACCGCCGAGCTCGACTGCTCGGGCTAACGCCGCTTCTATGTCTGGGACTTCGATATAGATTTGCACGGCCTCGGGCGAACCAGGAGGCGCCGGCCAGATGCCGCCATCGACGGCACCACCGGTCTTCACTTCGCGATAGCCGAGCCCGTTCGATGCCGAAACCTGCCAGCCGAACAAAACGCCGTAGAATTCGGCGGTCCTCTCGGGATCGGCGCTTAGCATTTGCCAGTGCATCACGGCATTGGTCATCGAACATCCTCCAGTATCTGCCAGTTGGTTTGGTTCAGCCGCACGACCTTCAATCGCAAAAGCTTGGACAAGGCGATGTTCGCTCGATCGACGGGCATCCCCGTTGATGCGGACAATTGCTGGGTGGTGGTTGGGTGATTGCGGATCGCGGTCAGGATGCGCAGGTCGTCGTCGTCGAGTTCGCGCACTCGCGACCGTTCGGCCGGATCGAGGTCGAGGCGCGCGAACACGTGATCTTCTGCATCGAGCGACATCGGGCGCGTACCGCGCATCCACTGCGATAAGGTTGAATGGTCGCAGTCGAGATCGCGAGCGAATGCGCGCAACCAATAGCGTGCGTTTCTTTGCTTTCGTCGCGCCAGTTCGCGCTTCAGGAAATCGACCGTTCCCATGGCGCCAAATGATAGGCGCCACGCCGCAGACGGCAATCCGCGGCGGTGACAAAGCGGGGCAGCTTCCCGCCCCGCTTCAGCACTCTACCAGATGTGCGCGCGCTTCTCCGGCGGGATGTACATCGAGCTGTCAGGCGTGATCCCGAATGCATCGTACCACGCCTGCACGTTGCGCAGCGGGCCGATCACGCGGAACCGCCCGGGGCTGTGCGGATCGGTCGTCACCTGGCTGCGCAGCGCATCGTCGCGCTGCTTCTCGCGCCAGATCTGCGCGAAGGCGAGGAAGAAGCGCTGATCGCCCGTCAGGCCGTCGATGACCGGCGCAGGCTTGCCACCGAGCGACCGATGATAGGCATCGAGCGCGACCTGGATGCCGGCGAAGTCGGCGATGTTCTCGCCCATGGTCAGCTTGGGATTGAGGAATGTCCCCGGCACCGCCTCAAATTTCGCATATTGGTCGCCGAACACCTTTGCTTCGGCGTTGAAGCGCGCATTGTCCTCGGCGGTCCACCAGTCGCGCACGGCGCCGGTCGAATCGAATTTGCGGCCCTCGTCGTCGAAGCCGTGGCTGATCTCGTGGCCGATGCCCGCTCCGATCGCGCCATAATTGACCGCGTCGTCGGCGTTTGGATCGAAGAAGGGCGCCTGCAGGATCGCCGCCGGGAACACGATCTTGTTCTCGCTCCCGCCGTTATAGGCGTTAACTTCCTGCGGGTTCATCACCCACTTCTTGTGGTCGACCGGCTTGCCCAGGTCCTCCATCGCATAATCGGCATTGAAGCGGTTGGCCCGCTGCACGTTTCCGTAGAGGTCGTTGGCGTCGATCGTGAGCGCGCTATAGTCGCGGAACTTGTCGGGATAGCCGACCATCACGTCCATCTTCGCCAGCTTGTCGAGCGCGGCGGCCTTGGTCGCGTCGCTCATCCAGCCGTTGCCCCTGATACGATCGGCCATCGCCAGCTTCAGGTTGCCGATTAGCTGCACCATCTTGGCCTTGGACGACGGCGGGAAATAGTGCGCGACGTAGTCCTGACCGACCAGCTCCCCGAGCGAGCCGTCGACCAGCGTCACCGCCCGTTTCCAGCGCGGCCGCTGCTCAGTCACCCCGCTGACCGTCTTCACATATTCGAACCGGCTGTCGACCATCGCCTTGTTGAGATAGGGCGAGGCCTTGTCGGCGGTATGGAACGCCTGCCATTCCTTCAGCGTCGCCAGAGGCGTCGCGGCATAGATCGCGGCAAGGTCGCGGATGGCGCTCTTCTCGTTGACGATCATCCGCTTTTGCGGCGGGACCTTCATCCCGGCGAAGAAGCTGTTCCACGCAAAGCCCGGCGCGAACCGCGCGAGCTCGGCCGTGCTCATCGGATTGTTGGTCTTCTCGATGTCGCGACGGTCGGCGGTCGCCCAGCTCTTCTTGGCGATAGCCGTCTCGAACGCCATCACCCGGTTGGCCGAGGCGGCCGGATTGGCGAAGCCGATGGCGCGGAACGTCCGCTCCAGGTAGGCGCGGTAGGCGTCGCGCTGCGGCTTGAACTTGGCTTCGAGATAATAGTCGCGGCTCGGCATGCCGAGGCCGCTCTGGTAAAGGTTCAGCACGTTCATCGACGCGTCGGCCGTGTCGGGCTGCACGCCCCACCCGAAGAGCGTCTTGCCGAAGCCGACGCCGGCGACGCTCATGTGGCGCGCAAGCTCGGCCTTGGACTTGATCGCCGCCACCTTGGCGAGGTCGGCCTTGAGCGGGGTGATGCCGAGCGCTTCGACCCGCGCCTCGTCCATCATGCTCTGGTATAGCGCGCCATACTGGCTGTTGGCCGGCGCCTTGGTGACCAGCTCCTTCAACTGGTCCTGGCTGATATCGAACAGCTCGTCGAACGAGCCGATGGACGCCTTGTCCGCGGGGATCGGGGTCCTGGCCAGCCAATTGCCCGAGGCGTAGCGCTGGAAGTCCTCGCCCGGCTTCACCGACAGGTCGCGCGCCGTAAGGTCGACGCCCCACGTGCCGAGCCGCGCATGCGCGGGGGTGCCTGGCGAGGCTGTCGCGGCAACCGCCGCTGCCGGGGCCTGCTGCTGCGCCTGCGCCGGAATCGCCCAGCACGCTGTCGATGCCGCGAACAGCGCGAACGCGCTCAAGCTCTTAATCTTCATGATTTTTCCCCGCCGATGCAATGAGTTGAGAATCTCGTGCAACGCGGGCGCTGGTCCAGCCATTGCTGATCGACAAGCGGCCAGAGTCCATCGACGAAGGTCCGCCACGCCGAGCGCGGCTACTCAAGGCGCTGACCTTGTTGTTTGCTTTTCGTTAAACCGGGCGTAACCTGCGAGAGCGGGGGCGTAGCCGTGAACGTACCGGGGCCTGTGACGAGTGAGGAAAGCCGTTCGTCGCGGTCCGTGTTCGTCAGCTACGCGACCGCCGATCGCAAGGAAGCCCTGAGCGTCACCAAGGCGATCGAGCGCCGCGGCCCCAAATGCTGGATCTCCACCCGGGACGTTGCTCCCGGCGAAAACTACCAAGAAGAAATCGTCCGCGCGATTCGCACCGCGAGCGCGATGGTCCTTGTCTTCTCCCAAGCGGCCAACAACAGCGACGAGATCAAGAAGGAGCTGTCGCTCGCCAGCCGCTATCACGTGCCGGTGATGGCGCTCAGGATCGAGGACGTCGAGCCGAGCGACGCCTTCGCCTACGAGCTCTCGACCCGCCAATGGATCGACGCCTTCGACGGGTGGGACCAGTCCATCGATGCCCTGACGCAAAAGCTCGCACAAATATCGGGCGGCGCGACGGCGCCAGCCGAGCATTTCTTCCAGGCCCCTAAACGCAGGCTGTCACAGCGATGGCTGCCCATTTCGGCTGCACTTGCCCTGCTCCTCGTTGCGGCCGGCCTTTTCTTTTGGAACCCCTTCGCCACGGCAGAGCCGCTCACCGTCCAGATTTCCGACTTCAAGGCGTTGGGCGGCGCACCAGCGGACGCGCCGGCCGCCTTTCAGGATGCGCTTCGTGCATCATTCGGCGATGACAATGCGGTCCAGGTCAAAGGAAAGAATGCGAGATACAGCCTTGGCGGGTCGATCCGTAGCCTCGGCGACCGGATCCAATATTCGGTCAATCTGACTGACAACCGCACCGGCGAAATGGTCTGGTCGGCGGCGCACGATCCGCTGCCGGATTCTCGTGCCCTTGCGCCGCAGCAAATAGCCGAGCGAGTCACATGGATCGTTCGCTGCGGGCTTGCCGACGCGATGGAATATCAGGGCCCGCTGCCGACAAGAGCGCTCGCTCTCTACATGCAGCATTGCCAGTTCGATCGCTGGTTCGAGGGCTCACCCGATCGCAGAATGGATGTCATCAAAAAAGTGACCGCCCTCGTGCCGGGCTTTTCGAAGGCCTGGGCCCGTCTCGCCAGCGACGCGGCGATCGCTTCCTGGTCCGCATCGCAGGACAAGAAGGCGGCGCTCATTGCCACAAGTCGCAACGCCGCAAATCGCGCGATCGAGATCGACCCCAAGAACGGCTATGCCTATCTTGCGATGGCTCAGCTTCAGCCGAGGCAGGCCTGGGCCGTGCGCGAAAAGCTGCACGAGCAATCGGTCGAGGGTCGTGAAAGCGACTGCGGTTGCACGCAGGAAGAATATGCCCAGTTCCTAAGAAACGTCGACCGTCCCACCGATGCCGAGCCGCAATGGCTGCGAGGGCTGGATAAGCTGCCCCACGCGCCAAGCGGAAACCAGGGTCTCATCCTGACTGAGTTTCAAAAGAGCGACATGCTGTCCGCGGACCGCGCCATCGCCCACTACAAGGAATTCTGGAACGGCGCGCCGGGGGTGAAAGTCATTCTTCTTATTCAGGCCATCGAGAAGAGGCGGTGGGCCGAGGCAGCAACACTTACCAAGCCTGTCATCAAGGCGACTGATGAGGAGCGCCCGATTTCCGAAGGATTTGCCGCATTGGCTTCCGGCAACGCCGCGCGGATCAGCAGGGCGCGCGATACCCTCATCAAGCTGTCGCCGACCGGCAACGCATTCGCGATCATTCTGCTGGCCCAGCTCGGGGCACCTGAGCAGGCGCTGGAATCGCTGCGCGCGAATTATGCCGCTGGGGATCCGGACACCTCCTTGATGTTCGACCCCGCGCTCGCGCCTCTCCGGAATCAACCGCGCTGGACGGCCATACTCTCGCAGCTCGGACTCATCGACTACTGGCGCTCCAGCCACAAGCCGCCCGAATTTTGCAAGGCCGCAAACGCCCCCGCGCTCTGCAAGACGCTCTAGACTCTATTCCGCTTCATCGCCCTCCCGCCGCAGCCAGTCGTGGCGCAGCAGCTTCAGCCGCGTCAGCAGCGAGACGAGGAAGGCCGTCGACCATCCGAGCATGATGACCCCCACCGGGCCCTCGATCGCACCGAAGATCCGCCATTCATGCGGCAGCAGGACGTCGCCATAGCCGATCGACGCATAGGTCTCGGTCGAAAAATACAGGGCCTCCTCGAAATGACTGAGCGTCCCCAGCGCCAGGTAGATGCCCGCGTAGATCCAGATCTCGATCGTGTGGATGAGGATGATGCCGATTCCGGCCAGCAGCAGGAGCGTGAGCGGCAGCAGCCTCACTTCCGTCATGACCTGGGAGTGCGAGCGCAGCAGTCGCGTCAGGACGGCGAGGCCGACGAGGTGGATGACCATGATGAAGAGCACCGTCATGGTGGCGAAGATCAACTGGACTGCGAGCATCTTCGCCTCCGCCTCTTATTGCTGAAGCTGCGGACAACACCTAAGCCTCCGGCCTCTAATCTTCTATGAGAGCGGAAAGTGGAATGGCAGGCAACGAGACCATGAGATCCACGACGGGACGCGGCAAACTATTCGGGAGCATAATCGATACCGTTGGGGACACGCCAGTCATACGGATTAATAACCTCGCCCCGGATAACGTGGCGATCTACGTCAAGGCCGAATTCTTCAATCCAGCATCGTCGGTCAAAGACCGCCTTGCGCTGAACATCATCGAAGAGGCCGAGCGCACTGGCGCGCTTCGTCCCGGTCAGACGGTGGTCGAAGCGACGAGTGGCAATACCGGAATTGGGCTCGCGATGGTCTGCGCCCAGAAGGGCTATCCGCTCGTCATCGTCATGGCCGACAGCTTTTCAGTGGAACGCCGCAAGCTGATGCGCATGCTGGGAGCAAAGGTCGTCCTCACTCCGCGCGCGCAGAAGGGGTACGGCATGTACCGCAAAGCCGTCGAGCTCGCCGAGGCGAACGGGTGGTTCCTCGCCCATCAGTTCGAAACTGCGGCGAACGCCGACATGCATGAAAGCACGACAGCTCGCGAGATCGTCAACGACTTCGCGGGGAAGAGGCTCGACTGGTTCGTGACCGGATATGGAACGGGCGGCACGCTGGTCGGCGTTGCACGGGTGTTGCGGCGTGAGCGACCCGAGACGCGCATCGTCCTGAGCGAGCCAGCCAACGCAGCGCTGGTCAGCAGCGGTATTGAACAACAACGGGCAGCTGACGGTTCTCCGCAAGTGAGCCATTCAGCCTGGGAGCCACATCCGATCCAGGGATGGACGCCGGACTTCATTCCGCTCGTGCTTCAGGAGGGCATCGATTCAGGCTTCTATGATGACGTCGTTCCGATTTCCGGTGCCGAGGGCGTGAAATGGGCACGGGCCCTTGCAGCACGGGAGGGAATACTGACCGGCATTTCTGGCGGGTCGACGTTCGCTGTCGCGCGCCAGGTCGCTGACACGGCAGCGGCCGGGTCGGTCATCTTGTGCATGCTCCCGGATACGGGCGAACGCTATCTCTCGTCGCCACTCTTCGAGGGCATTGAAGAGGAGATGACTGAGGAGGAAAGGGCGCTCTCACGGTCCACTCCTTCTGCCCAATACGCTGAGTAACGGTTCGACGCTCTAGAAGCCGAGCGTTGAGAGGGCATTCGTTACGCGCTTCCTGACAGGGCCGGCCCGAAACGGGAAAGAGGTCAAAAACACGTGCGACGTGAGGTGGGGATCGCGCAACCTTATGTCTTCTGCCCACTCGCTAGCTGCCTGCTTGTTGCCCGCCCACACGTGGCAGATTGCCGCCATCACGGCGATCATGACATGTGCACGGGGCTCTCTGGCCGCACGGTCGACGAGCACGGCTCCTTCAGCCTCGCCGCCAAGGATCGCCTGATTGAAGCCCGAGCATGACAGCATCGCGTAACGCAGCGGATCGATAGGACTTCGGCGAAGCGCCGCGTTCGCTTTGTCGTGCCCGGATTCATTCTCGCACATCAGCATATGCGTGAAGGCTCGCGAGTAGATGGCCTGCGCGTAATTGGGGCTGAGCGTGATCGCCCGCTCCAACCAGGGGATGCTGCTCTCCAGTTCATCTTCCAGCCACAGCGCCCGGCCCATCATGAGGTTCGCTGCTGGGTCCTGCTCATCGAGCTCGACCGCTGTCTCAGCTGACCGCCGTGCCTCCGTCACCTCATTATCAATGTCGTCCGAATATTGCATGAAGGCGTTTTGGAATCGGGCAAATGAAACGCCGGCATAGGCTTGGCTGAACCCAGGATCCCTGGCCGTCGCTTGCTGGAAATATTTGAGTCCCTCGGCGTTGTCCGTCCGGTTGAATCGAAAAACGTGCTGCAGGCCCAGGTGATAAGCGGACCAGGCGCCCAAATCCTCGGGATTACGAAGTCGCGCGCGATCCGCCTCGTGATGCGAAATCTGCAATTCCAGGTTCGAGATCACCCGCTCTAGGATGTTCTCCCGAACCTCGTGCAACTTTTCGAGATCACCCTCGTAAAGATCGCCCCACACGGCGCTGCTCGTGGTCGTGTCGACGAGTTCGACGGCCACGGCAACACGCTCTCCCACGGCATATACCGTCCCGGTGAGACAATAGGTCACGCCTAAGGTCGCCCGGACCTGCGCCAGGTCTCCGGACCAGCCCCGAAATCGAAATGACGATCCGCGTGCAATGACTGTCAATGATCTGAGTCGACTGAGGCCGACGATCAAATCGTGAGGCACACCGTCGGAGATGACCGACAATCGAGTGTCAGCGCAGTCGAACGGGAGGACGGCAATCGAAGGCTTTGAATCCAAGGGATCGGTCGGGCGAACGGGAGCGGCTTCAGAGTCCGCCGCCGCCTCACCGACGAAGCGGAAACCCTTGCCATGCACGGTGCGGATCAGGCGCTGCGCCTCACCGTCATCGCCAAGCAGCTGACGGGCGCTCTTGATGCGGCTGGAGATCGCGCTGTCGCTGACGGCCCTGCCGCCCCAGATAGTGGCTACCAACTCATCTTTGCTGACAAGGCGGTCGCGGTTTTCGACCAGATGGAACAGCACCGACAAAACCTGCGGCTCTGCGGGCAGGAGGCAATCGCCCTTGCGCAATTCGAATCTGCGCAAGTCCAAGACATGTTCCCCCACGCGGTACCGCATGCCGGATCATTAGCATGCGCCGCATTCTCCATGAAATCTCCAGCCAATCTCCAAGCTTTGGCTCGCCCGTCCCCGTATCTCCCGATTGTTCGCTGGCGCGGAGGGTATGATGAGCATTCGGACAATCCGACCGATCACGCTGCTGGTCACGGCATTTGCACTGGCAGGCTGCGGCGGCGGTGGCGGTGAAATAGCTTCGACCCCGACCCCACCTGTAACTCCGACCCCGACTCCGACGCCTGCCTCGACAGCAGCGGTTGCGATCGTCCCCGCAGTAGCGACGAGCCAGCAGTTCGCCGCTGTAGGCGCTAGCTTCCCGATCGATGGGGATCACACGCCGCTGCTCGGCGCGGCCGATCAGATCCAAGTCCGATATGTCGCGGCTTCCAACTCTTACGAGATTCAGCTCCCAAACAGTCAGACTTGGTCAGCGATTTCTCAAACATCGACCGGCCCGGGAAATTTCCCAGTGACCTACGGAATCCCTGGAGGCGGAGCCATTCTTTGGTTGACCGGCGGGAGTTACCAATACTCGCGGATGTTCGAATGGAACGCAGGCGATAATGTTGGCCATGAGGCGATTGGAATGGCCACGCCAGCAAGCGGCGTTCCAGTCACCGGAAGCGCAAGCTATTCTGGCGACATTCTCGGAGTAACGACGGAATATCAAGCCCAACTAGCCGACGACTTCCCGGTCAACGGGTCGATATTGTTGTCATTCAATTTCGGGCTCGGAAGCCTTTCGGGAACTATCAGTCCAAACCTCCATCAGGGTTACGCCTTCGCGCCGCTGAACTTCGTCAACACGGTCTATTCGACGGGGAGCACGACCTTCTCAGGAAAGTTCGACACGACCGCCACTGGCGTGAACAGCTTCAGCGGGCTCTTCACGGGCCCGAGCGCGCAGGAGCTGATCGGGAACTTCGCCTTTCCTTACGTGTCGCCGATCGACAGCAAGACGTATCAGGCGAGCGGCGCGTTCGTCGGGAAGAAATGATCGAAGGCGCCGAAAATGGCTATGGCAGCGGGTATCCTGGCCGCTGGGTTGGCTCTCACGGCACCACCGACCGAAAGGCGCACGATCCAGGCAACGGCCGGGCAGATGCTGACGCTCGCCGAGGAGATGGTCCGACGCGGTGATAGCCGTGACGCCGAAAATATCCTCGACCTACTGGCACGCGATCCCAATCCAAATGTTCGCAACGAAGCGCGATTCCGGCGCGCCATGTTGCTCGAGGCCGGCGGACGCAATGAGGCGGCGGCAGTTCTGCTGCGCCGGATTCTCGACGAGAAGCCAGACGCGACTGCCGTCCGGCTCAAGCTTGCCACTATGCTGCAGAAGATGGGCCATGAGGATTCCGCCCTTCGTGAGCTGCGCGCTTTGAGTTCGTCCGACCTGCCGCCCGATGTCGCCCACTTCGTCGACCGCCTGTCCGCCTCGCTTCAGGCGACCAAGCCGCTCGGATTCCAGATCGAGCTCGCGCTGGCGCCCGACACGAACATAAACCGCGCGACCCGGTCCGATACGCTTGGGACGATTTTCGGTGATTTCACGCTCGACAAGGGATCGCAGGCCCGTTCCGGCGTTGGCGCTGCGCTTCGCGGTTTCGCGCAGGCGAGGCACGTCTTCAATGACAGTCTCGGCGTCGTCACCCGCTTCAGCGGCGAGGCAAACCTTTATCGCCAGAGGGACTTCGACGACATCGCGCTCGACTGGTCACTGGGACCGGAATGGCGCGTTGGGCGAACGCGGCTGACGGGCGAGGCAGGCATCGGGCGGCAGTGGTATGGGATGAAGCCGTTCCAGCGCAGCTTTCGCCTCTCGGCGAGCGCCGCGCGACCGATCGATTCCGTCTCGCAGCTGCGTCTCGACGCGTCAGTGCGGTGGATCGACAATCGCTTCAACGGTCTGCAGGATGGCCGCGGCTATTCGCTGCGGGCGCGCTACGAACGTGCTCTTTCGGCCGATCTGCTGATTGCCGTGAGCTCCGGCTTCGACCGATTCAAGGCCACGGACGCTGCCTATTCGACCCGCGGCTGGAATGCGGGAGTCTCGGCCTACCGGAACGTAGGTCGCATGACTCTCAGCGCCGGCGTGGACGTCGGCAGACTGAAAGCCGACGATCGGCTGGCGTTGCTCCCACGGGCGCGCGCTGACCGGCTCATGCGCTTGTCCTTTGGCGCGGTCGTTCGCCGCTTCACCGTCGCCGGGTTTGCGCCGGTCACGCGGCTGGTCATCGAGCGCAACCGAAGCACCGTCGAATTCTATGATTTCAAGCGCGTGCGTACCGAGTTCGGCATCAGCCGCGCGTTCTGAACTGCTGGCAATTTCCAACTGCCGAACCCATATACGTAAAGCTGCGTTGACCGGGTGCGGCGCCTCACGCTACATTAGAACATAAACGGAACGAAGCCGATCCGATGATGACCCATATTCGTCAGCTTAGGTGTCCCGTATGCTGACCCATATCTCCGTGCGTGGAGCGCGTGAGCACAACCTGAAGGCGGTGAACGTCGACATCGCGCGCGAGAGCCTGACGGTGATCACCGGCCTGTCGGGATCGGGCAAGTCGAGCCTCGCCTTCGACACCATCTATGCCGAGGGGCAGCGCCGCTACGTCGAGTCCCTCTCGGCCTACGCGCGCCAGTTCCTCGAGATGATGCAGAAGCCCGACGTCGAGCATATCGACGGACTGTCGCCCGCCATCTCGATCGAGCAGAAGACCACCAGCCGCAACCCGCGCTCGACCGTCGCCACGGTGACCGAGATTTACGATTACATGCGCCTCTTATGGGCGCGCGTCGGAATCCCCTACTCTCCTGCGACCGGCCTGCCGATCGAGGCCCAGCAGGTCAGCCAGATGGTCGACCGCGTGATGGCCCTCCCCGAAGGATCGCGGCACTACCTGCTCGCGCCCGTCGTGCGCGGCCGCAAGGGCGAGTACCGCAAGGAGCTCGCCGAGTGGCAGAAGGCGGGCTTTCAGCGCGTCCGCATCGACGGCCAGTTCTACGCGATCGAAGAGGCGCCCGCGCTCGACAAGAAGTACAAGCATGACATCGAGGTGGTGGTCGACCGCATCGTCGTGCGCGAAGGCATCGAGGCGCGGCTGGCCGACAGCTTCGAGACCGCGCTGAAGCTCGCCGACGGACTCGTCTATCTCGACCCCGCCGATCCGGTGGAAGGCGCGGAAGAGCCGAAGTCCGGCATGAAGCTCGACTATGCGCCGCCCGGCCGCATCGTCTTTTCCGAGAAATTCGCCTGTCCGGTCAGCGGCTTCACCATCGCCGAGATCGAGCCGCGGCTGTTTTCGTTCAACGCGCCGCAGGGCGCCTGCCCGGCCTGCGACGGCCTCGGCGAGAAGCTCGTGTTCGACGAGGACCTGGTCGTCCCCAACCACGCGCTCTCGATCCGCAAGGGCGCGGTCGTCCCCTGGGCCAAGTCCAACCCGCCCAGCCCCTATTACATGCAGGTGCTGTCGAGCCTCGCCCGAGCCTACGACTTCGACCTCGACACGCCGTGGAAGGACCTCCCCGAGGAGGCGCGCGAGGT
>Ga0105248_10001193_pt1 | contig 29027 bp, 20 predicted proteins | sample KBSS34metaG_FD_81524 | JGI IMG/M metagenome (GOLD analysis project Ga0105248, IMG submission 81524) | Switchgrass rhizosphere microbial communities from Kellogg Biological Station, Michigan, USA - KBS S3-4 metaG | ecosystem: Host-associated > Plants > Roots > Rhizosphere > Soil | place... | reverse complement strand
CGTCGGTCCCCGCCAGTGGCGGCGGCTCCTCGCTGATCGTCCCCAGCGGCGGCACCGCGACCGTGCACTTGTACAGCTACGATCCGCTCTACCGCCTGACCCAGGCCTCGATCCAGCTGACGAGCGGGTTCCAGGAGGCCTACACCTACAACAAGACCGGCGACCGGCTCTCATCCGCGCTCAACAATGCAAGTCCGACGCCGTACACGTATACGGCCGGCACGCATCGCCTCGCGAGCGTCGGCGGCACCGCGCGCACCTACGACGGCAACGGCAACACGAAGACCGGCATCGCCACGACCATGACGTTCGGCTACGACGACAAGAATCGCCTGGCGACGGCGACAAATGCGCTCATGACGGCGACGTATACGACCAATGGGCGAGGGGAGCGGGTGCGGAAGGTCGTGACGGGGGTCAATGCGGTCACGGCGGATTACAGCTATGACGAAGGTGGGCTGTTGCTCGGGGAGTACAGTGCGACCGGAGCCGCCCAAGCCGAATACATCTATCTGGACAGCACGCCGATCGCGGTGGCGAAGGGAACAGCTCTCGCCTACGTCGAAACCGATCACCTTGGGACGCCGCGGCAGGTGGTTGATCCGGCGACGAACAATGCGGTGTGGACGTGGGACCCTCTCGCGAGTACGTTTGGTACTAATGCACCGAATCAGAGTCCGAGTGGCGGGGCGGCGTATACCTTCAACCTTCGGTTCCCAGGTCAGTATTACGATGCCGAAACTGGACTCAACTATAACTACTTCCGGGACTACGAACCGACCACGGGAAGGTACGTTGAGAGTGATCCCATTGGAATGAAAGGCGGCGTAGATACATATGTATACGTCACTAACGATCCACTCGACCAATTTGATCCGCGAGGTCTTTTGAAGAGAGGAGACGGATGCAGCAAGAAGCAGTGGGGAAAAATCACGGCGGCGGAAGATAAAATAAGGAAAGAACTTGCAAAGCCATGTTCAAGTAATTGCAAAGATAGGGGCTGCATTCCTTGTTATTATAAATATTTACTAACACCCTTATTGGACTCCACCTTCGTCTTCTGTGGGGGGGCATCCAAAACCTCTTGCGGCGAATCACCGGTTACTTCTTCCTGGATAACTATTTATGATGGCGCGTATATACCGAACAACTGCGAAGGTGGAGGTTGTCTAGCCACTACGATTTACCACGAGCTCCTTCATGCGGCCGGGCTGAGTCATAATGATCCGGGCGACCCTGTTATTTCGGCGCAAATTGAATGCATAGGAAATTTATGCAAGTGAGCCCTCTTATAAGAAGCCTTCCTCTACTGCTGTTTGCGCTAGTGTCATCTCTGCGTGCGGAAATAGCAGTCGCTTCTGAAATTGCAGTGAATTTGCAGGTACTCACTCAAGGGGCGGATATGATTGCATATGTAAAACGAGGAAGGCATGCGAAAAAGTTACACGATCCCGTGGAGTTTCGTGTGATAACTGCTTTAAAAGGCAGGCTCTCTGAATATATTTTTATATGCAATGATGAGAAGTCCGTGGAAACATATGATTTAAATGGCTACAATGCGAAAGAGATGATTGTTTTTCTTCGCAATGGAGATGCGTGCCTGACACGAACTAGGGGCATGAGTTCAACTGTAAGAGTGAGTGACGGTTTCGCATTTACCTGGGCAATTCATGGTCAACCCCCGAAGCAACGAGTGCAAGAATTCGTCCGGACTATTCGCCAAATAGTCTCTGGTAAAGAACCGTCAAGGTAACAATCCATGAGCCCCACTATATCGAGCGAGCATCCGGTTTTCGCCGCCCGAATATCGCAGGCTCGATCGCGGGGAAAGGCGATTTTAGAGATATATGAAAAAAAGGGGTCAGGGTGCTCTTTCCAGAGACCAGAGTCGAATCGAGTGACGCGCTCGGGATTGCGACAAAGAGCACTCTGCCCGCCGTCTCTTACGACTCTTTGATCACCTCGACGTGCTCATCAATCTGCTGCAGCAGGTCTCGTAGCAGTCCGGCTACCCCCGTCAACGTTTGATCGCAGACCACGATCCGATCACTGCCGGTCATCGCCTTCCCGGCCACGTCCATTAAGTCGATGACCGCAAACGACCAGTCACGAAGATTGATGTAGCGGCCAATCGCATCGAGGCGATTTGTAGGAATTAATGGGGTGGGATCGAGGGGCGATGATGCGTGTGCGGAAGGGGGTTGCTTGTACATGATTGACTCCTACGTGTGTGGAGTCCGCCCCGTCGACGCCAATCGAAGGGGACGGACGACGCGAGATTGGCGTACCGGACGTAGGACCGGCGAGCCCGAGGGCTCTCCCGCGCCGCCCGTCACAAACTGGCGACGCATGTTCCATCCCGAACCGAGCGTATGAAAAAAGCGCCGGCATCGGACGATGGGCGCTTTCCCGCCTACGTAACTCGGGACGCCAATCCCGATCGCTGCATCCACAGCGACGCCAGCAACATGCGCCGACTCGTCATTCCTGTCAACGGCTTGTGCGTCGGCGACAGAGTGCATCGTGAGAGGCTGGAAACCGCGTCACTTCGAGCTTTGCGGCGGGAAAGACGACCTTTTAAGAATCACTTTCGTCCACCTTTCTTTGCAATCGAAAGAGGTGCGCAACGCCGGATAGAATGTGCTGATGAATCCGCGCCGTGTCCATGAGTTGATGCTCGAACACTTCCCTGAGGTTCGGCCCGCTGCTCGCGATTGGATTGTGGCTGCGGACGAGGGCGGTTTGAGGCACGAAGTCGTACGTGACCTGGTTTCTCGACACATTCCTGCTGACGAGTTGCTCGTTGAGGTGCATCGTCGAGTCGGCGACTTTCTAGCTGTTGAGGCGGCCTTCGCCTTCGTGGCGAAGCACGTCGGTCAAGGAGAAATTCGGATCACCGATCGTCAATTCAGGGGGTTCGTCGTCGTGGCGGCCAATGGGGTAGCTACTGGCTGGGCTGCCGAAAAGTCTATCTGAAGTGGATGCGTGCACCCGCTATCTGTTGTCGTGCTTGAGATGGCTAGTGTCTGACCGATAAGGGGTCAGGTACATTTTTTACCGGTGGATAATGGTGATTTTTTACGAGGCCTGCCGCGGTCTCTGAGCGCCGTGGAACGCGCGAGCATCTGTTCAATGGCTTGCTGGAACCGCGCGGAGCCGTAGACCTTCTGTTGCTGGAGATGCCCTCGTAGTTCCGTGAGTTCCTGCGGGGCAATGCTTTCTCGAACCAGCGCTTCGTAGGTTGTTCTGCGCGTGACGGGGTCGGCTCCGAGCGCGAGAAAGGCGGGGTGAGCGGAGATGACCGCATCGTCTGCTCCTGATGCGTTGCAAGCGTGGCTGGACCAGCGATAGTCAGCGGGGGTGGCGGCTATGCCGGCCCGGACCGGATTCATTTCGATGTAGCGATAGCAACTGAGCACGTAACGATCGGTATCGACCAGGCACGACTTGAATCTCCCTTCCCACAACGTTCCCGTGCGGCCGTGTAACGCATTGAAGCCGCTGACGTAGCGGCGCCCTAGTTGCTGCATCATTGCTGATACGCCAGGGGCCTCCATCGGCGTTGCGAGCAGATGAACGTGGTTGGTCATTAGGACGTAAGCGTGGATCGCGCAGCGATTGGTGAGGCTCGCCTCGCGCATCGCCAGCAGGTAGCGCTCTCGATCCGTGTCGGTGTAGAAGCAAGCCTGTCGATCGTTGCCACGCTGGACGATATGCTGTGGAATGCCCGCGAGGGCGAGGCGCGGTTGGCGAGCCATGGTCGACGAGCCGGACGAAGAGGAGGCTATCTTCATCGCGTCTGGGCCCCTATATTCCCTTGCAGTAACGATTAACGAGGAGAGTGGGTAATGAAAGGAGCTGCGCGCTTAGCGGTTCAGTTCGTGCTGGCTCTGGGATTAATTTACTTATTTTTTTTATGGATTCCATGGCTGGTATCTCAACCAATCGAGAGTATTTCGGAAATTAGTGCTTCGCATGGAGATATTCCTAGTGGTGCAAGATCATTTACTGTATCGCATGGTAAGGTAAATTTCCGAATGCTCGGGACTGTGGGGCAGGAGCCGCTATTGTTTGGGGTGCTGACCTCGGCTTTAGTGGTTGATTTCGTTCTTTTAATTTTATCTTTCCCAAAGGATATGCGAGGCCGGCCGAATAAGGGGTCAGGTTCATTTTCAGAGCCTGGGCGGCCGTCCGATCGGTAGTTCACGATAATAAATGTAAGTGATCGTAGATAGGCGCGTACGGAAATGAACCCGCCATGGTCGGTGAGCCGGACGAAGAGGAGGCTATCTTCATCGCGTCTGGGCCGCCGGCCAATCGGCAGTTCACGATCGACGGTGTAAGTGATCGCCGATAGACTGTCGAAAAAATGAACCTGACCCCATTTCTCCCTAACGAACCGCCCGAGTGGTCGGATCGTGACACTCACTGAGGCTAGTATGAGCATTCCGACGTTGAAGGTGATTTCGGAATATTTTGAATCTGGAAGAGTGAAGGTTGAATATTCTATATCTGAGGGAAAGCTAGAGGGTGTTCGGCGTCAATGGCATGAAGAAGGGCATATAATGTCAGAGGTTGAGTTTCATTCTGGGGTGCGGAATGGCGTGTTGCGGGAGTGGAATAAGAGAGGGCAATTGATTTTGTCCGCTTCAGTAAGAGATGGAGAGTTCGATGGCGATTACAAAAGTTGGTGGGATTCCGGTGGTGTGAAAGAAGTTGGCGTCTATACGAAGGGTGAGCGCCAGCCCGGCTATCGTTGGTATCGTGCCGACGGATCGCTCTGGAGTGAGTCATAGCGGATAAGCAGATAAGGGGCTGCCAGATATGGGGGCGCGCTTTTTCATCGGCGGGTGGAAAAATAGGTGGTGGAGTGCTTTTATGAGGCTGTTCGTCGAACCATCTGGCCGTTTCAAGCCTCGATAGAAAAGCACTCTGCCCGCCATTTCTCATCGGTCCTTGATGACTTCTACGTGCTCATCAATCTGCAGCAGCAAATCTCGCAGCAATCCGGACACCCCCGTTAAAGTCTGATCACAGATCAAGATCCGATCACCACCGGTCATCGCTTTGCCAGCGACCTCCATCAAGTCGATGACGGCGAACGACCAGTCCCGAAGGTTGAGGTAGCGGCCGATCGCGTCGAGGCGATCCGAAGTGCTGACGGAAGGGGAGTTTTTGAGCGACGACGCTGCACGCGCGGACGGGGACTGCTTTGACATGCTGGACTCCTATGGCTTCGGGAGTCCGTCCATTCGACGCCAATCGAAGGGGACGGACGACGCGAGATTGGCGTACCGGCCATAGGTCCGGCGAGCCCGAAGGCTCTCCCGCGCCGTCCGTCACAAACTAGGACAGCACGTGCCACGTCGATCGCAGGCGTAAAAAAAGCGCCGGCATCGACGATGGGCGCTTCCGCGCCTATGGTGGTCAGGACGCCAATCCCGATCGCTGCATCCACAGCGACAGTGAGACCTTGCTCTCAGCGGCCTTCGATGTCAACGCAAGCGGACTGCCCGGAGTGCGCACCGCAGGAGGCTCGAAAGCGTGCTGTGGCGGGCGTTTCGGTGGTTATGGCCACCCTCTAAAGACACGACATCGATACGCATGTTTGCAATCGGCAGAAGTACGCTGTGCCGATGCGAGCGGCATTAAAGCAATGGTGCTCGATAGGAGGGCCTTCATCTGGATCAAAAGCATCGCGACTGAAGTCGCTCCCACCGCGCGTTGTGGGTTCATCGAAGCATCGCCGTCATGGGTGGGTGCCGCCCTACGTGCAGCGCAGCTAGCTCGCGGACGGCTGTCCCTGGCGTATGCACAACGGCCACGTCGCTGCGAAGACGTGACCGCCGCCCGCACTCCCACACCCTTCACCCGCCGCGGCATCACTCACCCGCGTGAGCATCACCGCCACGCAACCCAACCTCAGCCAATCACCCCCAACTTCTTCCCCACCTTCACAAACGCCTCCACCACCCGATCGATCTGCTCGTGCGTATGCGCTGCGCTCATCTGCGTGCGGATGCGCGCCTGGCCTTGCGGCACGACGGGGTAGAAGAAGCCGATCACGTAGATGCCTTCGGCGAGCAGTTCCTGCGCGAAGGCTTGCGCGAGCTTGGCATCGCCGAGCATCACTGGGGCGATCGGGTGCGTGCCGGGGCGGATGTCGAAGCCGGCGTCGGTCATGCGCTTTCGGAAATACAGCGCGTTGTCGTTGACCTTGTCACGCAGGGCGGTGCTTGAAGAGAGCATCTCGAACACCTTGATGGACGCGGCGACCAGCGGCGGTGGCAAGGTGTTGGAGAACAGGTACGGGCGCGAGCGCTGGCGCAGCAGGTCGATGATGGCCTGGCGTCCCGTGGTGAAGCCGCCGGAGCCGCCGCCGAGCGCCTTGCCGAGTGTAGAAGTGAACACGTCCACTTCGCTCATGACGCCGTGGAGTTCGGCCGAGCCGCGGCCGGTGGGGCCGACGAAGCCGGTCGCGTGCGAGTCGTCGACCATCAGCAGCGCGTTGTACTTCTTCTTCAGCGCGACGATCTGGTCGAGCTTGGCGATGTAGCCGTCCATCGAGAACACGCCGTCGGTCGCGATCAGGCGCGTGCGCTTGTCCTGAGTCTCGGCGAGGTGCTTTTCGAGTTCGGCCATGTCGCCATTCGCGTAGCGGCGGCGTTCGGCCTTGCACAGACGGATGCCGTCGATGATCGAGGCGTGGTTCAGCGCGTCGGAGATCACCGCGTCCTGCTCGCCGAGGATCGTCTCGAACAGGCCGCCGTTGGCGTCGAAGCAGCTGGTGTAGAGGATCGTGTCGTCGGTGCCGAAGAACGTGGAGATCGTCTTCTCGAGCTGCTTGTGCAGGTCCTGCGTGCCGCAGATGAAGCGCACCGAGGCAAGGCCGAAGCCGTGCGTGTCGAGCGCGTCCTTCGCGGCTGCGATGATGTCTGGATGATCGGCGAGACCAAGGTAGTTGTTGGCGCAGAAGTTCAGCACTTCGCGGCCGTCGTTCGTCGTGATCGCGGCGGACTGCGGCGAGGTGATGATGCGTTCGGTCTTGTAGAGGCCCTGTTCGCGGATCGAGTCGAGCTCGCCTTCTAGGCGGGAACGCGCGCTGTAGTCCATGGATGCACCTGTGGGTTGATCAGGCGCGCATTGTCCGCGATCGCGTGCGATACGTCAGCCGCCGTGCGATGAGCGCGGCGTCGCGACGACGAGGTCAGGCAGGGCGCGCCGCCGGCACTTCGTCGCTGGTCACATTCGGATGCGCGCTGCGCGCCCGCCCGATGCGTAGCAGCGGGCGTTCGATCAGCCGGTAGGAGAGGTCGGCGACGACGCAGCTCACCAGCAGCAGGATCGGCACGATCCACGGCAGGCGATAGCCGGGGATACGATCGAACGCATGTGCCGCGCTCAGCCATTGCAGGATCGGGTAGTGCCACAGATAGACGCCGAAACTGATCAGACCGAGATAGCGTAGCGGCCGGTTGTCGAACAGCTCGCGCGCAATCGGGCTGCCTGCCGCGGCGGCGAACAGCATCAGCGCGACCGCGGCGCCGACGACGCCGTGCCAGACGAACACCAGCCAATGCCCCTGCCAGTAGGCTTCGTAGTTGATCTGCGACAGCGTGAGCATCGTCACGATGCCGGCGATGCCGAGGACGAACAGCGCATCCGCCGTACGAGCACCGGGAAGGCGGCCGGCGACCGCGGCGCGGCCGTAGGCATAGGCCGCCAGCATGCCGAAGACGAACTGATCGAGGCGCCCAGGCATCTGCTCCAGCACGAGCACTTTGTGCGGAATGTCGGCGGCGGGATCGAACATCAGGTGGCGGTAGATCTGCGTCTCGATGATGGCGAACAGCAACAGCACGATCCACCAGCGCGGGCGCAGCAGGAAGGCGAGCACGGGCAGCACGAGGTAGAAGCAGAACTCGATCGACAGCGTGTAGGTGACCGCATTGAGCGGCGTCACGCCGGAATGACCGAAGTTGAACCAGAGGACCAGATTGCCGAGCAGTTGTCCGACTCCGGGCCACACGCCGATGCCGAAGACGCCGGCGAGGATCAGCAGCACCGCGATCTGCGTGTAGTAGGCCGGGAAGATGCGCAGCACGCGGCGCTGCCAGAACGTGCCGAGCGCCGGCCGTGGAGCCAGCCCCATCTGCCAGCTGACGAACGGCAGGCTGAGCAGGAACGCCGACAGCGTGAAGAAGATATCGACGCCGGTCCACCCGCCGGAGAAGGCCGGGGTCAGGTTGATCCCATAGTCCTCATTGCCGATCACCATCGCGCGCGGCACGGCTTCGACCCACGCGTGATAGAGCAGCACCCAGAACGCGGCGAAACCGCGCAAGCCGGTCAGCACGGGGATTTCGGTCGATATCGTGGATCGGGTCGCGGACATGGATGGCTGGGTCGTCGCACGGCGGTGGCGGCGCGTGGCGCCGACGGCAAGCGCAGAGTTTAGCGGGGGGTTCGCGTGGCGGGTATGTGCTGGCGAGAAGCGTGTGCTTCCGTACGGACGGCGTGCATCGGCTGCCCAGTTGTCGTCATTCCCGCGAAAGCGGGAATCGCTTTTCTACGGCGAATGCAGGTCATCCCTTGGCTGTGTAGCGGAAGAAAAGCAATTGGATTCCCGCTTTCGCGGGAATGACGGCAATGGGGACGGGATTGATAGCGCCGGATGTGGGAACGGCAGCGCTGGATGCGGGAGTAGCGCTCGATGTGGGAGTGGCAGCGCTGGATGTGGGAATCGCGGCGCCCGATGTGAGAACGATGGCAACGGACGCGGGAACGATGGCAATCGATGCGCAGGTGACGGCAGCGGATGAGAGCGATAGCGCTCGCGGGCGCGCTCACCATGGGGGCGACGCCTTCAGGCCGCAGCCGTTGTCGGCGTGCCAGGTCCCCTTGGCGTCCCGATCACCCGCCCGTGAACGCACCATAGCGGCGCAGCCGCTGGTAGCGCCGATCGAGCAAGGCCTTGTCGTCCAGCGGCTCCAGCTCGTCGAGCTGGTTCAGCAGCACGGCCTTCAGGCGGATCGCCATCGAGCGCGGGTTGCGGTGCGCGCCGCCGAGCGGCTCGCGGATGACCTTGTCGACGAGGCCGAGTTCGAGCAGGCGCGACGCCGTCAGTCCGAGCTGCTCGGCTGCATCCTTCGCGCGTTCCGCGGTCTTCCACAGGATCGAGGCGCAGCCTTCCGGCGTGATCACCGAGTAGGTGCTGTATTCGAGCATGTTGGTGACGTCGCCGACGCCGATCGCCAGTGCGCCGCCGGAGCCGCCTTCGCCGATCACGGTGCAGATGATCGGCACGCGCAGGTCGGCCATTTCGAGCAGGTTGCGTGCGATCGCCTCGCTCTGCCCGCGCTCCTCGGCGCCGACGCCGGGGTAGGCGCCCGGCGTGTCGATGAAGGTCAGGATCGGCAGGTCGAAGCGCTCGGCCAGCTGCATCAGGCGCAGCGCCTTGCGATAGCCCTCGGGGCGCGGCATGCCGAAGTTGCGCTTGATCTTCGACTTGGTGTCGCGGCCCTTCTGGTGGCCGATCACCATCACGCTGCGATCGTTGATGCGGGCGAGGCCGCCGACGATGGCGGCGTCGTCGGCATAGGTGCGGTCGCCGGCGAGCTCGTGGAATTCTTCGCAGATCACGCCGACGTAGTCGAGCGTGTAGGGCCGCGCCGGGTGGCGCGCGACCTGGGCGACCTGCCACGGCGACAGGTTGCGGAAGATCTCCGCCGTCTTCGTTTTCAGCTTGCCCTGCAGCGTGGCGATTTCGTCTTCGATGTTGAAGGCCTGGCCGTGGCTGGCATGGCGCAGCTCCTGGATCTTGGCGTCCAGGTCGGCGATCGGCTGTTCGAAATCGAGGAAGTTGGGGTTCATTCGCTGATGTTCGCGCCGGGTGGCGGGCGCAAAGCGGCGAGTATAGCGGCTCGGTCGGACGCGGTCAGGATTCCGCCCACCGCGCGGCGGACGCGGCGGGGCCGTTCGGCATGGCCGAAGGAGAAGGCGCCGCGGTCGCTTGCCGCGGTTCTAGCGCAGCGACCAGATCACGTTCAGGCCGATCGATCGCTCCTGCGCGAACGTCGAAAGCGCATCCGCCGTCGCGTAGTACTGCTCGTCGAACGCGTTGCGCACGTAGAGCTGCAAGTCCAGGCTCGGCGTGACGTGATAGCGCAGATCCGCGTCGACGACGTCGACGGATGCGCGCTCGACTTCCTCGAAGCCCGGGCGCCGCACGCTCCAGCGATGACTGTAGCGCGCGCCCATGCTGACGGCGGCGAGGTCGTACTTCGCCTCCAGCGCGGCCGTCACGGGCGGTATGCCGTAGAGCGGCGTGCCGTCGCCGTCCTTGCCGCGAACGGCGGCGGCGGTCGCTCGCAGCGACAAGCCGCTGCTCGGCGTCCAGCCGAGTGCGGCTTCGACGCCGTGGAGTTTCCCCTTGCCGACGTTCACATAGCCCTGGATGTCGGGCTGCAGTTCGATCAGTTGGATCAGGTCGTCGACGTTCATTCGCCAGGCATGGATTTCCGTACCCCAGTCGCCCGCCTGCCAGGCATAGCCGAGGTCGGCGCCGAGCGAATGCTCCGAGCCCAGGTTCGGATTGCCGACAATGCCGCCCTGCGCGGTGACGCCGGTGTAGAAGCGCTCCTCCAACGTGCCGAAGCGATATCCCGAAGCAAGGTTCAATGTCCAACGGCTCGACGGCGTCGGCGTCCACAGTGCGCCCGCGGTGAATGCGCTGTCGGAGTCGTCGGAGTCCGCGCCGGCCTGGTGCTGCTCGACGGACGTGAAACGGCCGCCGAGTTCCAGGGCGAACTGCGGACTCAGGCGCCAGTCGGTCAAGGCGAACGCCGACCAGGCATCCTCGCTGGCGTTGCGCAGGCTGTAGGTGCGGTCGTGCACCGTCTGCACCGCGTCGTAGCCGGTGACGTCGCGCCGGCCGAGGTATTCGATGCCGATGTCGTTGTTGAAGTCGCCGATGTCGAATGCCTGCTGCACGGTCGCGCCGACGTCGGTGCTGCTGATCGCGGCAAACGTGTCCGGCGTGTTCGGTCGCCGGTTGCGTGTGCCCAGATACTGGTCATGGGCCTGGATGCTCGCCTGGAAGCCGTCGTCATGGCGCAGGCGCAGCCGCCCGACGGTATGGCTGTCTTCGGGATAGGTGGTGTCGCGGGTCGGATAGCGGCTGTTGGACTTGCCGATGTCCTCGGTCCGCGACGGCATCAGCAGCGCGTCGAAGTCGAACTCGCCCACGCGCATGCGGTACTGCAGCGTGGCGCTCTCGCGTTCGAAGCCCGTGTTCAGCGGGGTTCCGTCCGGCGCCGCGCTTTCGCCGGCCCGATGCTTGGCGGCGCCGATGGAAAACGACTCGGAGCCGATGCCTGCGATGGCTTGGCTTTCGTCGCCGGCGCTTGCGTAACCGGCGGTTGCGGTCGCCGTGTCGAACCAGCGCGGCTCGATCGAAATGGCGCCGCCGAGGGCGCCCGGCCCGAAATGCACGACCGAAGGCCCGCGCGTGACGTTGATGTCGCCGAGCAGGGCGGGTTCGACGAACGCGACGGGCACGCCGGCACGCCGTTGCGCCGACAGTGGCATGCCGCCGAGCAGGATCAGGATTTCGTTGCCGCCGCTGCCGCGGATCGAGAACGTTTCGAAAATGCCGTTCTGGCCGGTCGCGCCGACGCCCGGCACGCGAACGACCAGATCCTGGAAATCCGACGGCGCCGCGATGGCGTCGGAATAGTCGAGCAGTTCGGTTGCCAGCGTCGTCGGCCAGTCCGCCGCCGTGCCCTTGGCGGTGACCTGCACCGAGTCGCCGAGCCATGGCGCGACATTGCCATGCGCGGGGACCTGGCCTTGCGGCTTGCGTCCCTTGGCCGACTTGCCGTCGTCCCGTTCCAGCGCCTCTTCAACGAGGGGCCTGGTGTCTTCGGCTGCTGCAGACGGCGCCCCGCATGCCGCGAGGCCGAGCGTCACCGCGAGCGCACTGCGCGGAAAAGGATGTCCCATGGTCGTTCCCCAGGCTGGGCGGGCTCGATCGCCGCGCTTGAGGGCAGTCTAGGCAAAGAAGCCTGGATAGATATCGATCCCTGGACTGAATATTGATGGGTCCGTGGGCCTATTGGCCGTTCGACACGGATGGCCCGCCCTACGAAAGGTCAGGCGCGGTTTCGCCGGGGCCGCATTTCTCTCCCTGTAGGATCCGTTTCGAGAACGGATTCGTGGAGGCCGCCGATGTGGCGTCGCGGACGGCCGTCTGGATCGATCTCGAACAGTGCCCAGCTCGAGTTCTCGACTTCCGGTTCTTGGAGATTCGGATCCTCGAGCAGGTAGCACAGAGAGAACAGAAGCTCCGCTTGCGCGCCACGAACGATGTCGCCGAGATCGTCTTTGTCGATCCCCGCATCGAGGCAGCGCCCGATCGCCTGTCCCACGCCGGAATACGGATCATTCGGACGCTCCTGCGCGCTTCGGACGTGGGCTTCCATCCAGGAATGATCCCGATCCGGGACGATGTGCTTCCACGCTTCTCGCAGAAACAGAAATCGGAGCAGCTGCGGAATACCTTCCTTGATCTGCGAGCGAGCCCAGGCTTCCGGGTTTCTTGCTCCCAGTTTCCGAAAGAGGGCCGCGAGCTGTTCTTCGGTGGTCATGGTCGGATCCTCTTGCCGGGGTTGGGGGCGCGCGTTTTCAACGGGTCTCGGTGCGGCGAATCAAAGCGGGGGAGATGGGACTTCGAGGCCGTGTTCGGACGCCGCTTTCGCGGTTTCGCGCGAGGCGATCCAAGCCTCCGGCGCGACGATCGCGAACCGACCGTCGCGCTGCATCCGCTTCGCCAGTGCCAACAGCGCCTTGTCGCGCGTGATCAGTGCTGCTGCGGATGCCTGCAATGCGAGTTCGAGGAATTTCTGGTCGTCCGGATCGGCGCAGCGCGGCAGCCGGATTCCGTCGCGCGCGACCGGCGCCGAATCCGGCAGGCACGCGATGCGCTCGTCGAACGCCGCCTCATGCCGCGCGCAGGTGGCCTCGTCGAATCGGAACGGCGGGTTTCGCAGTACACGCGGCCACTCCGCGCGGCAATCCTCCCGCGTGACGGCCACGACCTCTCCGGCACGCAGGGCCGCGTCCAGCGCGGCTACGCGCGGATCGCCGAACACGAACAGGTCGAGGCAGACGTTGGTGTCCAGTACGAGGCGCGGAGCAAAACCGGGGTCAGAGTCGAGTTTCCGCATGGCGTTGCGATGATGTCCTGGAAATCAAAAAGCAAGTGCAGTTTGGCCCCATCAATCCGGGGGCCAAACCGGGGTCAGAGTCGACTTTTTGTTAGGCGTCTATCGGAAAAATGTACTCTGACCCCGGTTTTCGACCCCGGTTTTCTGTGCTCCAAAACCGGGGTCAGGGTCGAGTTTCCGCATGGCGTTGCGATGTCGCTCCGGAAATCAAAAAGCAAGTGCAGTTTGACCCGGTGCCGCTTCGGTTTCGACTCCGCATAATCCATGGGCCGAACTCCGACACCCTCATCACCGTCGCATCCCGCAACAGCGGTCAAGTTCCGGGTCGCGCGAGCTGGAATGACACAGCCATGAAAAACCTCGATCGCCGCGCGTTCCTCGTTACCGCCGCCACACTCGGCGCCACCGCTGCCTTCGCCGGCCCTGTCATGTCCGCTTCGCGACGCGCGTGGGTCGAGCGTCGAGATCTTTACCCGGAAGGCGTGGCTTCGGGTGATCCCGAGGCGGACAGCGTCATTCTCTGGACGCGCCGGCCGGCCGCGGGTCGCAAGAGCATCACGCTGACCGTCGAGGTCGCCGTCGATCCCGAGTTCCACCAGGTCGTGGCGAGGGCTCGCGCGCCGGCTCTCGCCGAATCCGACTGGACCTGCCGTGTGCTCGTTGCGGGGCTCGAAGCCGGCACGGTGTATTGGTATCGGTTCATGGACGAGGAGGGGAACGGCAGCCGCGTCGGACGCACCCTCACGGCTCCGCACCCTGACGATTCGCGCGCCGTGCGCTTCGCGTTCGTGTCGTGCCAGAGCGTCAACGAGGGTGCGCAAAACGCCTTTCGCCGAATGATCTGGGAGGACCAGCATGCGCCGGCGGATCAGCGGCTGGCCTTCGTGCTGCACCTGGGCGACTTCATTTACGAGGTCGTCGAATATCCGGACGAAGTGGCTCATCGATACGACCGGACGGTCTACGACATCGGCCGCATTCCCGACGGCCGCAAAGTCGGCAACTTCCACGTACCCACCACGCTCGCCGGATACCGCATGGTGTACCGCGCGCACATCGCCGACCCCGATATCCAGGACGCGCGCGCGTGGTTTCCGTTCGTGTGCATCGGCGACAACCACGAGTTCTCGTGGCAGGGCTGGCAGAGCACGATCAAGTACAACGGAAAATCCGAACCCGCGCAGCCGCTGCGCGTGGCGGCGAACCAGGCCTGGTGGGAGTTCATCCCGTCGCGCGTCGCCAAGGCCTCGGGGCCCGGGCTCGACCGGTTCAACCCGCCGACGGTAAAGGTGGCTCCGATAAACCGTGTCGATGCGGACGGCCTCGGCGACGAGCCCAACAACCATGCCGCACTCGCCAGCATGACTTCCTACCGCGCGGTGCGATACGGCAAGCATGTCGAGCTGATCCTGACCGACATGCACAGCTACACCATGGAGGATCCGACGTCGCGGCCGGGCGCCGACGCCTTCCAGTCCGACGACTTCCCGTTCCTGTTTCCGCAAGAGGCATTGGAAGTACTCGACGGCGGACGCGCGCATGACGGCGGCAAGCCGCCGGCGACCATCCCATTCGGCAGTGCGGCCGTTCCCAACTTCCGCAAGGACGAGCCGCCGATCACGATCCTCGGCCGTCAGCAGAAGGCCTGGTTCAAGCGCACGATGGCCGCCTCGCAAGCGACCTGGAAGTTCTGGGGAGCGACGAATGGAACGCTCGACTTTCGCGTGGACCCGCAGCATCTTCCCGCAGGCCTTGCGAAGACCGCGTGGCCGGGATCGGGCTATGCGTGTTTCGGCGGAGGCGATATCAGCGGCAGCTATCGCGAGCGCGCTGAGCTCTACGATTTCATCCGCGACAACCGGATCGAAGGTTTCGTGACGATCTCGGGCGATCGCCACAGCTTCTGGGCGGGCTACGCGGCCAAGGCGCTGCCGCCGCACACCTTCGAGCCGGTCGGCGTCACGTTCATCACCGGATCGATCTCCGCCCCCGGGTTGGCGGAATCGTTGGAACATCGACTCCAGGATCACCCGCTGCGACCGATGTTCTCGGTCGCCCGCGCCGACGGCCGACACGAGGCTACGGTCAACCTGACGCTGAAACGCGGCGTGCGCAGCGCGCTGGAATACGCAAAATCCGGCGACGTCGCCGCCGCGCGACGCCTGACCAATCCGGATAACGCGCCACACCTCGAGTTCATCGACATGGGCGGACACGGCTATTCTGTCGTGACCGCCGGTGCCGATCGGATGTCGACCGAGTTCGTCTGCATCCCGCGTCCCATCAAGCGCGCGGATCAAGCTGACGGCGGCCCCGTTCGCTACCGTGTCCGGCACACGGCGCAGAAATGGCAACCGGGTGCGCGACCCGTGCTCGTGCGGGAGATCGTCGAAGGCGACGTCGAAACGATGATTTGAAGGCGGTGGCTTGGCAACGGGAAAACCGGGGTCAGAGTCGACTTTCGGGAAAACCGGGGTCAGAGTCGACTTTCTGCTCGGCGCCAAACAAATAGTGCACTCTGCCTCTAGTTTGGACCGACCCCGGCTTCGATCGGAAAAGTGCACTCTGACCCCGGTTTTTGGGTTTTCGCGATCAGCCGAACACGAGATCCGCCGCCAGCACACCGTCGAGTGCCTGCAGCGTCTGCCGCAATGCCGGGTTCGCACGCACACGCCACTCCGCGCCGAGTTCTATGTCGGCTTGAGCGAGCGCATTGCGATAAGCCAGACGCACGGTCGTTGCGCCGCCGCGATGCGTGACGAGCGCGCGTTCGAGACGGGCGGCGAAATCGGTACCGACGCCGTTGAGGCGCAGGTGCAACACGCGCGCTCGGCGCTCGCAGGCGGATTCGATCGTGGAGACGGCGTTGACGCGCAGCTGATAGCCGCCGGAGAAGTCGTCGACGCTGAGGCCGCCTTCGAATACGAGGATCGCATCGCGCGTCAGCAGCGGGCCGTATTCGACCCAGCTTTCGCGATACAGCACGGCTTCGAACTTGCCGGAAAAATCTTCGACGGTGACGAACGCGCGGCTGTCGCCTTGCTTGCGGATCGCGATGACCGAGCCGGCCAGCCTGAAGGTCTGCAGGTCGGCGAAGCGGCTGCGGCCTTCGCGGCTCGGCGGGCGATGGTGTTTGTCGATGTCGCCGATCGGGCAGGTCGTGACTTCCTTGATCAGCTCGCGCCAGACGTCGGTCGGGTGACCGGAGAGGTAGTAGCCGAGCGTGTCGCGCTCGCCCGAGAGGCGCTGCTCGATCGGCCATTCGGCGACTTCGGTCAGGGCGATCTTCGGTGCCGCCGGGCTCGACGCGCCGAACATCGAGAACTGGCCGGCGTCGGCATCGCGCGCCTGCTGTTCGGCCGCGCGCATGCATTCGGGCAGCTGCGCGGAAAGGCTCGCGCGGTTCTTCGCCAGGCCATCCATCGAACCGGAAAGAATCAGTGCTTCGAGCGTGCGCTTGTTGAGCTTCTGCGCGTCGATGCGCTGGCAGAAATCGGCGAGATCCGTGAACGCACCGCCGCGCCGGCGCACCTCGACGATGTTCTCGACGGCGCCGCGGCCGACGCCCTTGACCGCGCCGAGGCCGTACTGGATCGTCTTCGCGTCGGTCGCCTCGAACATGTAGTCCGACGCGTTGATGTCCGGCGGGCGTACCGTGAGCCCGAGCGCGCGCGACTCGCCGAGGAAGTTGACGACCTTGTCGGTGCCGTCCATGTCGCTCGACAGCACCGCCGCCATGAACTCGGCGGGGTAGTGCGCCTTCAGCCAGGCGGTCTGGTACGACACCAGCGCGTAGGCGGCGGCGTGCGACTTGTTGAAGCCGTAGCCGGCGAACTTCTCCATCGTGTCGAAGACGGCGTCGGCCTTGACCTCGCTGACGCCGTTCTTCGCGGCACCGTCGCGGAAGATCGCGCGGTGCTTGGCCATCTCCTCGGCTTTCTTCTTGCCCATCGCGCGCCGCAGCAGGTCGGCGCCGCCGAGCGAATAGCCGCCGACGATCTGCGCCATCTGCATGACCTGCTCCTGATAGACCATGATGCCGTAGGTCTCTTTCAGGACGGGCTCGACGCGCGGGTCGGGGTAGTCGATGGTCTCGGTGCCGTGCTTGCGCCGGCAATAGCTCGGGATCAGGTCCATCGGACCCGGGCGATACAGCGCGCCGAGCGCGATGATGTCTTCGAAGCGGTCGGGCTTGGCGTCCTTCAGCATGCCCTGCATGCCGCGCGATTCGAACTGGAACACGGCAACGGTGCGCGCCTTCTTCAACAGCTCGAACACCGCGCCGTCGTCGAGCGGCAGGCGGGCGAGGTCGATCGCGACTTCGCCGGCCTCCGCTCTTCGCACATTGATCGCCTTCACCGCCCAATCGATGATCGTCAGCGTGCGCAGGCCGAGGAAGTCGAACTTGACCAGGCCCACGGTTTCGACGTCGTCCTTGTCGAACTGCGTGACCAGTCCCTCGCCGCCGCTTTCCGAGAACAGCGGCGCGTAGTCCGACAGCGGTCCGGGCGCGATGACGACGCCGCCGGCATGCTTGCCGGCGTTGCGCGTGAGGTCTTCGAGCTTCAGCGCGAGGTCGACCAGCTCGGTCACTTCCTCGTCGCTCTCGTACAGCTGCTTGAACTCGGCGACGACGCGATCGGGTTCGTCGCGCGATTTCTTCGAACGGCCGAGCGCGTCTTCGAGCGCCAGGTCGAGCGGCATCTTCGGAATCAGCTTGGCGATGCGGTCGACCTGGCCGTACGGCATGCCGAGCACGCGGCCGGTGTCGCGCAGCACCGCCTTCGCCGCCATCGTGCCGTAGGTGATGATCTGGCTGACGCGGTCGCGGCCGTACTTGCGGCCGACGTAGTCGATGACGCGGTCGCGCCCGTCCATGCAGAAGTCGACGTCGAAGTCGGGCATCGACACGCGTTCGGGATTGAGGAAGCGTTCGAACAGCAGGCCGTAGCGCAGCGGATCGAGATCGGTGATGCCGAGCACGTAGGCGACCAGCGAGCCGGCGCCCGAACCGCGTCCGGGGCCGACCGGAATATCGTTCTGCTTGGCCCAGTTGATGAAGTCCGCGACGATCAGGAAGTAGCCGGGAAACCCCATCTGCACGATGACGTCGAGTTCGGTGTCCAGACGCCGCTCGTAGTCTTCCAGCGCGAAGCCCTGCGCCGGCGCGAAGGCGGCGAGGCGGTGGGCGAGTCCCTCGTGCGATTGCGCGCGGATGAAACTGCCGAGCGTGTGCTCGCTCGGCACCGGGAAGGCCGGCAGGAAGTAGGTGCCGAAGCTGAGTTCGAGGTTGCAGCGCTTGGCGAGCTCGACCGAGTTTTCGCACAGTTCGGGCAGGTCGGCGAACAGCGCCTGCATCTCCTCGGCGGATTTGACGTACTGCTCGGGCGAGTAGTCGCGCGGGCGCTTCGGGTCGGCCAGCACGCGGCCGGCGTGGATGCATACGCGCGCCTCGTGCGCTTCGAAATCCTCGCGTTCGAGGAAGCGCACGTCGTTCGTCGCGACGGTCGGAAGGTCCAGCCGCGCGGCCAGATCGAGCGCACCGGCGAGGAATGCTTCCTCGTGCGGGCGCTGCGTGCGCGCGACTTCGAAATACACGCGCTCGGGGAACTGCGAGCGCCACCACTGGGCGCGCGCGAACGCCGCCTCGTCGCGGCCGCCGAGCAGGCTTTGCCCGACGTCGCTGGCCTGGCCGAGCAGGGCGATCAGGCCGCCGCTCATCGCCTCGAACCAGGCCGGCTCGACCAGCGCGTGGTCGCCGTGGCGGTTCTCCGCGTACGCGCGCGTGAGCAGGCGCGACAGGTTGAGGTAGCCCTCGCGGTTCTGGCACAGCACGGTCATGCGTTGCGGCCGGCTGCGGTCCTGCGGATCGGCGATCCACAGGTCGCTGCCGGCGATCGGCTTGATGCCGGCGCTTTCGGCCGCCTTGTAGAACTTGACCAGCGCGAACAGGTTGGCCTGGTCGGTCAGCGCAACCGCCGGCATCTGTGCGCGCACGCACGCCTCGACCAGATCGCCGACGCGGATCGTCGAATCGGTCAGCGAATATTCGCTGTGGACGTGGAGGTGGACGAAACCGGCAGGCATGGGAGGCACGCGACGCTGAAACCGCAGCGTAGTCGCTGCCCCGGTCTCCGGCAAGGTTGACAAGCGTCAGAACAAGGCCGGCGCCAGCAGCCGCCGCACGGGCTCGAATCCGCGCCGGTGCAGCACGCACGGGCCCAGCCGCTGCAGAGCCTCGAAATGGTCCGGCGTCGGGTAACCTTTGTGCTGCGCGAAGCCGTAGCCCGGGTGGGCGGCGTCGAGCTCGCGCATGATGCGATCGCGCGTGGTCTTGGCCAGGATCGAGGCGGCGCTGATCGCCGGTTCCGTGGCGTCGCCGCCGACGATCGCGCGGGCCGGGCACGGCAGCGCCTTCGGCAGGCGATTGCCGTCGATCAGCGCTAGCGTCGGCGCGACCGCCAGCGCGGCGAGCGCGCGGCTCATGCCGGCCAGCGTCGCGCCGAGGATGTTCAGGCGCTCGATCTCGTCGACGTCGACCGCGACGACCGACCAGGCCAACGCGCTCGCGTGGATCTTCGGCACCAGCGCCTCGCGCTGCGCCTCGCTGAGCATCTTCGAGTCGGCCAGGCCGCGCGGGCGCCGCCGAGGGTCGAAGACCACCGCCGCCACCACGACCGGTCCGGCCAGCGGACCGCGGCCGGCCTCGTCGACGCCGGCGACGATCTCGTCGGCAAGCTCGCTGCGCCGCAAGCGGCTCATTCGTGCAGGTCCTCGAGCTTGGTGAACACGTAGTCGTGGTACGAGGTGACCGTGCGTGCGTCCTTGCAATCGAGATAGCGGCCCTGGCAGCGCTCGCGCAGCAGGGTGTTGGCCTGGAAGAACTCGTCCTTCGGCACGCCGGCGACATCGAGCAGCAGCGAGCCGAGGAACGCGATGTCGAGCACCGGGTAGTCGAACTTCTGCCGCACCGGGTAGTTCGATTTCAGCATGTAGTACGTCACCCAATGCGCGTTCGGCCCGGCTTCCTTCGGCACGATCTTGGGGATTTCGTTGATCGCGCCGTCGAACGAGGGCTGATGGTCGCCGAAATGCATCAGTACGGACGGATGGTCGCGTCCCAGAAGGAATTTTTCCAGTTCCGCGATCATCGCGTCGGACTGCTGCAGGCGTTCGAGATAGTTGCCGAGGTTGAGATTGAGCCAGTCGTCGAGCGCCTTCGGCTTGAATGCGTTCGGGAACAGCGGCTGGTCGTACGGCTTGGGCAGCTCGGCCAGCGGCACCATGTGCGGGCCGTGCTGGTGCAGGGTCAGCATGAAGACGAACAAGGGCTGATCCGGGTGGATGCGCTTTTCGTCGTCGTAGATGCGCTCGAACACCTTCAGCAGGTCGGCATCGCGGCTTTCCCAGCTGAGGCCGTACTGGGTGCCGTCGTAGAACGCGTCGAAACCGTAGTAGTCGTAGGCGTTGCGCGCGTTGAGGAAGTCGCCGGTCATCGGATACAGCGCGATCGCGCGGTAGCCGGCACTCTTGAACGCCTTCGGCAGCGTGAACGCCACGCGCGGCGCCAGGTTGTACGGCGCGTACAGGCCGGCGTTGCCGAACAAGGTGTGGGCAAGGCCTGTCAGCAGCGAGAACTCGCTGGTCCACGTGCCGCCGCCGAACGTGTGCACGCTCAAGGGGCCGTGCGCGCGCGTGGACTTGTCCGCCTCGAACATGCGGCGCTTGCATTCCGGCCGCGTGCACAGCTTCAGCATGCGCGGGTCGAACGTGCTTTCCTCGAGGATCGCGACGACGTCCGGCCGCGCCGCCGGCGCCTGCAGCGGCCGATCGAGCTTCCACGACAGCTTGTGGTCGACGTCGGGCGGGATGCGCGGCCGCACGATCACGGTGTCGTTGAACGAGGTGAAGAAGTCGGTGATGAAGCTCTTGTCGTTGACGGTGATCCACATCGGCTTGTTGAAGACCGCGTTGAACGGTCCGTTCGGCGTCAGGCAGACCACGAACGAAGCGAGCGCCGCCGCGCTGCCGAGCACGCGCATGCCGGCGCGCTGGGCGCGCGATTCGCCGAGCAGCAGCGACGGCCGCTCGCCGAGGAACGACACGAGCAGCAGCAGCGGCACGAGGATCAGCACGGCGAGGCTGATGCCGAGCAGCAGCGGATAGTGCGTGATGGTTTCGACGGTGCCGCGATTGAAATACTCGAGGTCCGGCGCGAGCAGCGGCGTGGTCAGATACAGAAACTTCAGCCGGCCGGCGATCTCGACCGCGCCGAACAGGAACGAGACCAGCAGCAGCGAGAACGCGAGGCGCGCGCTGGCGAACAGGAACGCCAGCAGCGCGAGCAGGACCAGCGTGCCCGCGAAGATCATTTCCTGCGCGGTGTGTTCGCTGAGCGGACCGAACACGACGAAGACGAGGAACACCAGCAGCGCGAACGCGCGCAGCAGGCCGGTGCGGTGGCGCGGCAGGATCGGCAGGGGGCTCACGCGGCAATCGTCATCGGCCGCATCGTGCGGATGCGCGGAGCGCGCGTCAATGCGCAGTGCGGCACGTTCAAGCGCGCGCTTCGCCGGCAGGCACTGCGTCGTCGCCTTCGATCAGCCCGGCGATCGCCGCTGCGGCGCTGCGGCTCGCGTCGCGGCGCAGCGCCAGGTGCAGGCGCCGGTATTCGGCGAGCAGGGCAGGGTCGATCGCGCCGGCGCGCAGCATCGGCAATGTCGCCTCGGCCAGTGCGGCCGGCGTGCAGTCGTCCTGCATCAGCTCCGGCACCAGCGCGCGTCCGGCAAGGATGTTCGGCAGCGCATAGCGTTCGACCTTGAGCATGCCGAGCCCCTTGACGATGCGATAGGTCATCGGCGCAATGCGATAAGCGACGACCATCGGGCGCTTCGCCAGCATCGCTTCCAGCGTCGCGGTGCCGGACGCGAGAAGGATCGCGTCGGCAGCGAGCATCGCTTCGTGCGCCTGGCCGTTGATGACGAGAATGGGGAATGGGGAATGGGGAATGGAGGACGGCGAAGCCGCAGCGCCCGCTGTTCCCATTCCCGATTCCCCATTCCCTATTCCCGCTTTTGCTAGCGTGCTCGCGAAAGCATCGCGGCATGCCGCGCCAGCCATCGGCGCGACGACGCGCAATCCCGGAATCTGCTGCGCGAGCAGCTGCGCGGCGCCGACGAAGTCCGCGCCGAGCCGCGCGATCTCGCCGAGGCGGCTGCCGGGCAGCAAGGCGAGCACGGTCGCATCGGCCGGCAAACCGAGCGCGGCGCGCGCGGCGGCGCGCTCGGGTTCGAGTGGAAACGCGTCGGCGAGCGGATGGCCGACGAAGCGTGCATCGACACCGTGGCGTGCGTAGATCGGCGGCTCCATCGGAAACAGGCACAGCACCCGATCGGCGCTGCGTCCGATCTTCGCGGCGCGCTTCTCGCGCCAGGCCCAGATGGACGGGCTGACGTAGTGGACGGTGCGGATGCCCTTGCGCTTGAGGCGGCGCTCGACGCCGAGATTGAAGTCGGGCGCGTCGATGCCGATGAAGACGTCCGGCTTGAATTCGAGCGCCCGGCGCACGACGTCGCGGCGGACCGCGAGCAGCTCCGGCAAGTGCTTGAGCACCTCGACCAGGCCCATCACCGCGAGCTTCTCGGACGGATGCCAGGCCTCGAGCCCCACGTCGATCATGCGCGGCCCACCGACCCCGGCGAACTGTGCGTTCGGATAGCGTTCGCGCAGCGCAGCGATCAGGCCGGCGCCGAGCAAATCACCGGAGGCTTCGCCGGCAACGAGGACGAAACGCCGGGATTCGGGATTGGGGATTCGGGATTCGGGTAGAAGCGACATGCTCGAGGATGCCTGCAGTTGGCGGGCCGAAGTAATGTTTGCACACGGGTGGCGGCGCCCCGGTTAAGCAGGTTTTACCGAATCCCGAATCCCCATTCCCGAATCCCGGCCTTCAACGCACCAACGGCCGCTCACTCTTCTCGATGAACGCCAGCAGTGCAGCGACGTCGCCGCTGTCCTTCGCCTGCTCGGCAAGCTTCTCGCGCGCCTCAGCCAGCGGCGTGCCGCCGACGTACACGGTGCGGTACGCGCGCTTGATCGCGCTGATGCGCTCGGCATCGAAGCCGCGGCGCTTGAGGCCTTCGCTGTTGATGCCGCGCGGACGGCCTTGCGCGTCGGTGGCGATCATCAGGAACGGCGGCACGTCGCCGCTGACCAGCACGCCCATGCCGATGAAGGCGTGCGCGCCGATGCGGCAGAACTGGTGCACGCCGGCGAAGCCGCTGAGGATCACGTGGTCGCCGATCTCGACGTGCCCGGCCAGCGTGGCGTTGTTGGAGAACACGCAGTGGCTGCCGACGCGGCAGTCGTGCGCGACGTGGCTGTAGGCGAGGATCCAGTTGTCGTCGCCGACGCGCGTGATGCCGCCGCCTTCGCCGGTGCCGCGATTGATCGTGACGAATTCGCGGATCACGTTGCGGTCGCCGATGACCAGCTCGCTGCGTTCGCCGCGGAATTTCTTGTCCTGCGGCTCTGCGCCGAGCGAGGCGAACTGGAAGATGCGGTTGCCCTGTCCGATGCGCGTGGCGCCTTCGATGACGACGTGCGGTCCGATCGTGGTGCCCGCGCCGATCTCCACGTCGGGTCCGATGACACTGTAGGCGCCGACGCTGACGTCGGCGCCGATCTTCGCGCCCGGGTCGATCAGCGCGGTCGCGTGGATCATCAGCGCGGAACCTCGGCGCAGAGCATCTCCGCTTCCGCGGCGACCTTGTCCTCGACGAACGCGCGGCCCCAGAACTGGCTCATGTTGCGCATGGTGCGCTTGTGCTCGATTTCCAGGCGCAGCTGGTCGCCGGGCACGACGACGCGGTTGAAGCGCGCGTTGTCGACCTTGACGAGGTAGAACACCATCGCTTGCGCCGGATCGTGCGGCACCGACATCTTGATTAGGACGCCCGCCGCCTGCGCCATCGATTCGATGATCAGCACGCCGGGCATGACCGGGTGTCCGGGGAAGTGGCCCTGGAAGAACGGTTCGTTGGTCGTCACGTTCTTGATTGCGGTGACGCGCTTGCCGCGCTCGAACGCGATCACGCGGTCGAGCAGCAGGAACGGGTAGCGATGCGGCAGCATCGCGCTGATTTCCTCGACGCCCAGAGGCAACTTCAAGGTTGTTTCTGGTTCGGTCATGATCTGCTTTCCTTCTCGATGACATCCACGCGCCGCACGAGCTCGTCCAGGTGCTTGAGCCGTGCCGCGTTGCGCCGCCACAGCCGGTTCGGCTGGATCGGCGTGCCGGAGGAATATTCCCCGGCTTCGCGGATCGAATGCGTGACCAGGCTCATCGCGGTCACGGTGACGCGGTCGGCGACGCTCAAATGACCCAGTATGCCAGCGCCGCCGCCGATCAGGCAGTAGCGCCCTATCGTGGCGCTGCCGGCGACGGCCGCGCAGCCGGCGAGGGCGCTGTGGGCGCCGATCGTCACGTTGTGGGCGACCTGGATCTGGTTGTCCAGGCGCACGTCCTCTTCCAGCACGGTGTCGCCGAGGGCCCCGCGGTCGATCGTGGTGTTCGCGCCGATCTCGCAGTCGTCGCCGACGCGCACGCCGCCGAGCTGCGGGACCTTGATCCAGCCGCCGTGTTCGGCGGCGCCGCGATCGAAGGCGAGGCCGAAGCCGTCGGCGCCGAGCACGGCGCCGGGATGGATCAGCACGCGCTTGCCGAGGCTGACGTCCTGCACCAGGGTCACGCGCGCGACCAGGCGCGACTGCGCGCCGACCGTGCAGCCGCGTCCGACGATGCAGTGCGGGCCGAGCACGGCGCCGTCCTCGACGCTCGCGTCGTCCTCGATCACGCAGAGCGGACCGACGCTGGCGCTCGGCGACACGCGCGCGCCCGCTGCCACGACGGCGCTGGCGTGGATGCCGGGTTGCGCCGCCGGGCGGCGCTCGTACAGCGCGGCGATGCGCGCGAAGGCGAGATAGGGGTCGTCGGCGATCAGGCAGGCGCCGGACCAGGCGTCGGCATCGGCGGCCCGCAGCACGATCGCGCCGGCGCGCGCGGCGCCGAGCTGCGAGCGATAGCGCGGGTTGGCGAGGAAGCCGACTTCCGTCGCGCCGGCATCGGCCAGCGTCGCGACGCCGTCGAGCACGTACCCGGCGTCGCCGCGAAACGACAAGCCGAACCGCGCGGCGATGTCGCCGAGCGAGAAAGCGGGGGACTTCACGGCGTCTGCGCCTTCGCCTTGCGACGCAGGCGATCGAGTACCTGGTCGGTCACGTCGACCTTGGGGCTCGCATAGATGACCGGGCTCGGCACGATCAGGTCGTAGCCCTGCTCGCGCGCGAATTCGACGGCGGCGTCGTTGATCTCGCGCCAGCTGCGATCGAGCTCCTGGTCGCTGCGCGTTTTCAGTTCGGCGCGCAGCGCGTCGCGGTTGCGCTTGGACGAGCGGTCGAGCGCGTCGATCTCGCGCTGCAACGCATCGGCATCGGCTTTTGCCATCGAAGCCCCTTCCCGTTGCTGACGTTCGCGCAGCTGCGCCGCGCGGGTTTCATCCGCCTTCAATGCCGCGTCGCGGTCGGCGAATTCGCGTTCGAGCTTCTGCCTGCCGGCGACCACTTGCGGCGCGTTGTCGAGCAGCCGTTTCATGTCGACGTAGCCGATGCGCGGCGCAGCCGGCGTCTGTGCGCAGGCCGCGCCGGCGAACGTGACGGTCGCCGACGCCAGCAGCAGAGCGAGAACCAGGCTCCTTGGCTGTGCACGTTGCGTCACCCGGCTTCTCCTCGTTCCCCTGCCGCCGACCGCCGTGCCGCAGACTCAGAACGTGTTGCCGAAAGTGAACTGGATCAACTCGGTATCGTCGCCGCTCTTTTTTCGGATCGGCTGGGCGAGATTGATCACGATCGGACCGACCGGCGCGCGCCACTGGAACGAGATGCCGGCCGAGGCGCGCAGCTGGCTGGCGCTGAAGGAATTGTAGTTCTTGCAGTCCGGCACGAGTGTGGAATCGCACAGCGGATTCTTGAACACGTTGCCGACGTCGACGAACGCGGACAGGCGCGTGCTGTCGTCGTTTTCCTTGACGAACGGCGTCGGGAAGATGATTTCGGCCGAAGCCACCGTCTTCAGCGCGCCGCCGATCGGCAGACGGCAGTTCTTGTTGGTCACGTCCGTACAGCCGGGCACGACCGAATACGGACCCAGCGTGTTGTCGCGGAAACCGCGCACGTCGGAAACGCCGCCGGCGTAGAAATCCTCGAAGAACGGCAGGCCGCCGAGGTTGGCGATGTAGCGCGGGTCGCTCGGCGACATCACGCTCTTCTTCGTGTTGTAGGTGTCGCCGTAGCCGACGTTGAAGTGGCCGTAGAACGTCAGCGAATCGGTCAGGCGAAGGTACTGCGCGAACTTGTAGTTGACCTTGTAGTACTCGACCGTCGAGCCGGGCAGGGTCGTCTCGACCGACACCTGCTGCAGCGAGCCGCGCGTCGGGTTCAAGTAGCGGTTGCGCGTGTCGTGCGCCCAGGACAGCTGCACGTTCCAGGTGTGGAAGGTGCGGTTTCCGAGGTTGTCGATGTAGTCGATGATCCGCTGCGGCGTGATGCTCGGATAGGTGTTCACGCCGGTCTTGCTGAGGCCGATCTGCGTGTTGATCGTGTCGGCTTCGGTGATCGGAATCGCCAGGTAGATGTCGAACGCGTCGGTGTTCGTCAGGTAGGCGGCGATGTTCTGCTCGCTCGAATCCAGTTCGGTGTGCTTGATGTCGTAGCCGAGGCCGACACCGGTGTCGGTCAGGTACGGCTCGAAGTAGGTCAGCTCGTACTGCTTGATGTCCAAGCTCTGCACGGCGGTGACCGAGATGCGATCGCCGCTGCCGAAGAAGTTGTTCTGGGTGACGCCGACGCTGGTGATCAGGCCTTCGACCTGCGAATAGCCGAGACCGAACTGGAACTGGCCGGAGTTCTGTTCTTCGAGCGTCACGTTGACGTCGACCTGATCGTCGGTGCCGGGCACCTTCGGCGTGTCGATCGTGACGGTGCGGAAGAAGCCCAGGCGCTGCAGGCGGATCTTCGAACGGTCGATGGCGGCCTGCGAATAGTAGGCGCCTTCGAGCTGGCGCATCTCGCGCCGTACGACTTCGTCCTCGGTGTGCGCATTGCCCTTGAAGACGATCTTGCGCACGTAGACGCGCTTGCCCGGATTCACGAAGAAGTTCAGGCCGACTTCGCGCTTGTCCTTGTCGATCGCCGGAATCGGCTGCACTTCGGCGAACGCGTAGCCGATGTTGGACAGCACGGCCGTCATCGCGTCGACCGACGACTCGATCTTCTTGCGCGAGAACACGTCACCCGGCTTGAGCTGGATCATCTTGTGCAGGTCCTCTTCCTTGAGGATCAGGTTGCCGGTCAGCTTGATGTCGGTGATCTTGTAGATCTCGCCTTCCTTGATGTTGGCGGTGACGTACATCTTGCGCTTGTCGGGACTGATGCTGACCTGGGTCGAGTCGACGTTGAAGTCGGCGTAGCCGCGGTCCATGTAGTAGGACTGCAGCTTTTCGAGGTCGCCGGAGAGCTTCTCGCGCGAGTACTGGTCGTCCTTGGAGTACCAGGACGTCCAGTTCGACGTGCTCGACTCGAATTCGCCCTTGATGGCCTTGTCCGGATAGGTGGTATTGCCGACGATGTTGAGGTGCTTGATCTTCGCCGCGGTGCCTTCGGCGATGTTGATCGCCACTTCGACGCGGTTGCGGTCGAGGTTGACGGTCGAGGTCTTCACCGACACGTTGTACTTGCCGCGGTTGTAGTACTGGCGCGTCAGCTCGTTCTGCACTTCGGAGAGCTTGAGCGGGTCGAACGCCTCGCCTTCGGCCAGGCCGATACCCTTGAGGCCCTTCAGCAGCTCTTCTTCCTTGAGGTCCTTGTTGCCGCGGATGGCGATCTTGGAGATCTGCGGGCGCTCCTTCACGGTCACGACCAGGATGTCGCCCTGGCGCGACAGCTGTACGTCGTTGAAGAAGCCGGTTTTGTACAGCGCGCGGATCGTCTGGTCGGCGCGGTCGGCGGTCAGGGTGTCGCCCTTTTCGACCGTCATGTAGGTGAACACGGTGCCGGGGGCGATGCGCGAAAGCCCGTCGATGCGGATGTCGGAAACGGTGAAGGCGTCGAACGCGAAGGCGGCTCGCGTGGCGAAAAAGGCGAGCAGGAACAGGGCGGCTATACGCTTCATCGTCACTTCCGTCAGGGCATCAGTCGGCTCGCGGAAGGCGCCTGCCGCGGCCACAATCGTTATTGGGCAAAGCCTGGGATCAGGACGCGATCCGCAGGATGTCGTTGTAGAACGCAAGGCCCATCAGGGCCACGAGCAGGGTCAAACCCACGTACTGGCCGGCAATCTGGATGCGATCGCTGACCGGGCTGCCCTTGACCAGCTCGATAAGGTAATACAGCAGGTGCCCGCCGTCCAAGATCGGGATCGGAAGCAGGTTCATGATGGCCAGGGTCAGCGAGATCGCCGCCAGGAAACTGAGGAACCAAGCCAGGCCCAGCTGGGCCGAGGTATTGGCGACCTGGGCGATCGTGATCACGCCGGACAGGTTCTTCAGGGACGCATGCCCCGTCACCATGCTCCAGAGCATCGTCAGCATCTGCTTGCTGCGGCCCCAGGTCTCGCCGAACGCCTTCGGGATGGCGGCCAGCGGGCCGTAATGCTGGGTTGCATCGTATTTGGGTTCGGTCGGCTGCGCCTGGATACCGAGCAGCCACATGGCCTTGCCGCCCTGTTCCTGGCGCACCGGCTGAGCG
>Ga0105248_10001191_pt1 | contig 29047 bp, 28 predicted proteins | sample KBSS34metaG_FD_81524 | JGI IMG/M metagenome (GOLD analysis project Ga0105248, IMG submission 81524) | Switchgrass rhizosphere microbial communities from Kellogg Biological Station, Michigan, USA - KBS S3-4 metaG | ecosystem: Host-associated > Plants > Roots > Rhizosphere > Soil | place... | reverse complement strand
GTTCCGTGATTCCGACAGGAAGAACAGGGTCGAAACAGTCATGCGCGACTGTCATCGTTGCAGCGCGTTCAGGACATCTTCTTCCGGCCTGTCCATTCGTGGAATTATCCGACGCACCATCACGACGGCGAGTCGTCGGCCACAAGTACAGCAATCCACAATTCGATATGAATATTCTCCCGGGGATCTTCGTTTTTTAATCTTATTGAAACGCTGGATTGTCGGGCAGGATGGACCCAAACGAAATAGTTCTCGAAGAAATCCGGCTTATTCATCATTTTGTAATAACTTTGAGACTTGCCAGATACACCCCATGCCTACCTTGAAGCTGCTTTCAAGCAGTGGCTTGGAATTTTCATCAACATCGAAATGGTTACCGAAGTTAAGGAGGTCGCATTGCGCTACGTGGGGGGCCGGCTGTATAAGTGGAAATTTAGATCTTTAATATGGATTGTGATCGCGACTTGCTTCCAGGTTGGGACCGCATTTTGTCAGGTCACGCCGGCCGCAGGCTCCACACCTCCGGACGATACGCCATCCGTCAAACTCGGTGGAGTGTTTTACGGTAACTACACGTACACGTCCAAGCCGAGAATCATCGACGCGGAAGGCAATTTGGTGGACGCAAACTCTTTCGACGTGACGCGCACATACATCAACATTACCGGCAACATCAATCACATTGTGGCATTCCGTTTCACGCCCGATATCTCACGATCAAGCGGCTCGACCGCAAGCAACAATAACAGTCTCGTGTATCGCGTGAAATATGCGTTTGGACAATTCAACCTCGATGATTGGACTGGCAAGTGGAAACAGACCTGGGTTCGTTTCGGCGCGAACCAGACCCCGATTGTCGATTGGGAGGAAGGTGTCTACCGATATCGGTTCCAGGGAACGGTTTTCATCGAACGCGTTGGAAAGCTGACCTCTTCGGATTTCGGGTTGTCCTTCCATACCAACCTGCCGGACAACTACGGCGAAATCCACACGGGCGTCTATAACGGTGAAGGCTACGCTGCAGCGGAAACAAACAGCCGAAAGGCATTTCAGACTCGAGTGACACTCCGGCCTCTGCCCAAAGGGGGAATGTTCATGCGGGGGCTGCGCCTGACTGGCTTCTACGATAAGGACAACTACGCTTCGAAGAATGTGATCACGAACGTCGAAGACGTCAAGAATCGATTCGTGTTCGAGGTCCTTTTTGAACACCCCCATCTCGTCGCCGGCTATGATTTTCTCGACTCGACGGATCAACCCGCCCCGTCTGCAACAAACCCGTATCTTCATGGGCGGGGCTATTCCATCTGGGCCACACCGATTTTCCAGGAAAAAGGACATGGATGGGAATTATTGCTTCGCTGGGATTCGTTCGCGCCGAGCTGGGGCGCTGTCGATTCCACTGGAAAGGACAAGAAGCAGAACATGTGGATCGTCGGTCCGGCGTACTGGTTTCCCCACGTGGGCCCCGTCGCGACGTCGCTGCTTGCGGATGTGGAGAACGTCACATTCCCGGGCACGTCGGCTCCTGCACAGCGGAGATACGCAATACACGGCTATCTCAACTTCTAGGATCAGATACCAGACAGGATGTAACGAAAGGAAGTTAGAACCATGAGAAACATGAAAATGCGCTGGCGCCACGTCACGCTGGCTGTAGGACTGGCGTTGGCATTGGTTACCGTGGGCCTCGCAAAAATTTCGATCAATGGCGGAGGCGCAACATTTCCGTACCCCATTTATTCCAAATGGTTCAGCGAATACAACAAGCTGCATCCCGATGTGGAGATCAACTATCAATCCCAGGGATCGGGGTTTGGAATTCAGCAGATTCAGAAACAGGCGGTATTCTTCGGCGCGACGGACGGGCCGATGACTCCGGAGCAACTGCTCGGCGCCCCGGGAAAGATTCTGCATTTCCCGACGGTTCTCGGTGCGGATGTGCCTGTCTACAATATTCCGGGCGTCACCGCAGAATTGAAATTTACCGGAGCGGTTCTCGCCGACATTTTTCTGGGCAAGATCACGAAGTGGAACGACCCTCAGATTGTGAAGGTGAATCCTGGCGTCCCGCTTCCGAACATGGACGTTACGGTGGCTCACCGTTCGGATGGAAGTGGAACGACCTATATCTGGGTGGATTATCTTGCGAAAGTGTCGCCGGAGTGGAAGGCGAAAGTCGGCGTCGCGACGGCGGTCAACTGGCCCGTCGGACTCGGCGGAAAAGGCAACGATGGGGTGACCAGCCTGGTGAAGCAGACCCCCGGCGCCATTGGATACGTTGAACTGATTTATGCATTGCAGAACAAGATGACGTATGGCGCGGTGCAGAATGCAAATGGAGAATTCATTGCTGCCAATGTGGTTTCGGTGACGGCAGCCGCGGCGGAAGCGGCGGCCAAAATGCCGGCGGATTTTCGTGTGTCGATCACGAATGCCGGCGGCAAGGGCGTATATCCCGTCTCTTCGTTCACCTGGATCCTTCTCTATGAAAATCCGAAAGATAAAGTGATGGCAAAGACGTTTGTGGATTTCATGAACTGGATGCTGGTCGACGGACAGAAATTTGCTCCCGGGCTTGGCTATGCGCCACTTCCCGCACAGGTCGTGGCACTGGAAAAGGAAGCATTGAAGAAGATCAAACTTCAGTAGAGGCGATTCTTATGACTGGGAAAAAGACCAGCGTCGGCGATTTTCTCTTCAATACTGGGACAGGTGTGTTTGCATTGGTCCTTGTGCTCCTGGTTGCAGCCATAGGCGTCGTTCTGTGCATCCAATCCATGCCAACCATCCGCGAGTTTGGCCTCAATTTTTGGCGTACCCAGGTATGGGATCCGGTTTCCGGTGAGTTTGGAGCGCTTCCATTCATCTGGGGGACGCTCTACTCGTCTTTTATCGCGATACTGATTGCGGCTCCGATCAGTATTGGAGTGGCAATTTTCATCTCCGAACTTTGTCCCAATTCATTGAAGCAGCCCCTCGTGTTTCTGACAGAGCTGCTCGCCACCGTTCCTTCCATCGTCTATGGTCTCTGGGGCGTCTTCGTTCTTGTTCCGGCTGTCCGAACCGTGCAGATGTGGTTTCCCGATTGGCTAAGGACGGTGCCGTTCTTCAGCGGGCCTCGCAACGGCGTGAGTATGCTGTCCGCATCGTTGATATTGACCATTATGGTCATTCCATTCACTTCTTCTGTTGCGCGCGAAGTTCTCAAGGCGGTTCCGATGGCTCAGCGTGAAACTGCCTATGCGCTTGGCGCGACGCGGTGGGAAGTGACGAGAGTGGCACTGCACTATGCACGTGTCGGAATTGTCGGTGCAATCATGCTGGGGCTTGGCCGTGCTTTCGGTGAAACGATGGCGGTAACGATGGTCATCGGGAACAACCCAAAGATGTCGTTGTCCCTGTTCGCGCCCCAGTACACGATGGCGGCCGTCATCGCTAATGAATTTACAGAAGCCGCCAATGATCTTCATGTCAGTGCGCTGATCGAGATTGGTCTCGTGTTATTCATCGTAACGTTTGCGATCAATGCCGCTTCACGGATGCTGATCTGGGGTATGACACACCAGAAAAGGCAGACGGTCGCGATGCCGGTCAAGGTTGTTTCGGAGCAGGCATCATGAACCTGCGTACGGTGCGGCGGAAGTACACGTCTCATCTCATGAGTGGTCTGTGTCTATTTGCGGTGCTGATTTCCCTGGTTCCCCTGGGATTCATCCTGTTCTTCGTCATTTCGCAGGGGATCAGTTCCCTGAATCTGGATTTCTTTACTCATGTTCAGAGACCTGTCGGTGAAATGGGCGGGGGAATGTCCAACTCGATCGTCGGAACGCTGATTGTCTGTGCTCTTGGCGGTCTGTTTGCAATTCCAACCGGAATGTTGGCCGGAATCTTTGTGGCCCAGAATGCCGGATCAATGCGAGCCAACATGGTGCGGTTTGCGGCGGATGTTCTGAATGGAATTCCTTCGATCGTGATCGGCCTTTTTGTTTACGCAATTGCCGTCAGTCCATTCAAGCAATTCACAGCACTCGCCGGCGGCGTTGCCCTGGGCATTATGATGATTCCCCTCATCGCGCGAACGACGGAAGAAATGGTTTTGATGGTACCGGGTTCTCTGCTCGAAGGCTCTCTGGCGCTCGGTGCGACACGGGCCTACGCGATGTTTACAGTGGTTCTACCAGCCGCGATGCCAGGAATCATCACCGGTATTGTTCTTGCCCTGGCTCGCATTGCGGGTGAAACCGCTCCGCTTTTATTCACGGCCTTTAACAACCAATTCTGGTCTACGAGTCTTACGCAACCAATATCCACACTGACCGTTCAGGTCTACAACTATGCAACAGCCCCATATGACGATTGGCATCGTCAGGCCTGGGCGGGCGCACTGGTCTTAATCACCCTGGTATTGACCTGTTCCGTTCTCGCGAGATTTGCGACCCGCCGGCTCGAACGCATGCAAATCGGCCGATAGTTTCGAAAGATTGTTGGAAAGGCGAACGACCGGCGTCCCCGGGTGAGACATTCAGCGAACTTCCGGGTGGTACCACATTTTGTGAGCCCTTGCATGTGCCAGGCATGAGATCTCCGACTTCGCGAAAATGTCACATATTCTTCACAACCCCGTGGTCAAACGGTCATGCATACTACGGAACGTTCGTATGATTATTAGTGCTCAACCTGCAATGGATTCTCGTTTAACCCCGGAAATTCCGGCTGGAAAGCTGGCAACTCCCACGCCTGTTTCGAAATTGGTCGTCAGGAATCTCTCATGCTTCTACGGTTCCAATAAAGCGGTAAGCGATATCAACATGAAGATCGTGGAACATCGGACGACAGCCCTGATTGGGCCCTCCGGATGCGGTAAATCCACATTCCTGCGCGCACTCAACCGCATGAACGAAGTGGTTCCCGGGGCCCGGGTCGAAGGCGAGATGCTTCTCGATGGGCAGCAAATCCTGAAGATGGAGCTGACGGATTTGCGGCGGCGTGTGGGCATGGTTTTCCAGAAGGCGAATCCGTTTCCAAAATCGATCTTCGATAATGTCGCATATGGATTGCGTCTTCACGGAGGAAAAGGAAGTCCGCTAACCGAAGCCGTAGAACAAAGCCTGAAGCGGGCAGCGCTCTGGGACGAAGTTAAAGACAAGCTGCATCGGTCGGCATTCGAACTTTCCGGCGGTCAGCAGCAACGTCTCAGCATCGCACGTGCCCTCGCGATTTCACCCGAAGTGTTGCTCCTGGACGAACCGTGTTCCGCGCTCGATCCCGTATCTACTGCGCGCATTGAAGAACTTCTTTACGATCTAAAGAATAGTTGCACTCTCGTGATCGTGACTCACAACATGCAGCAGGCGGCGCGGGCTTCGGATTACACGGGATATTTCCTGATGGGAAACCTCATCGAGTTCAACGAAACCCGAACCATGTTTGAGAATCCTTCGAAACGCGAAACCGAAGATTACATCACCGGACGATTTGGTTGAGACGCGGTCATGCAGCGGCACTTTGTAATCCAGAGAGCCATTTGGAGAGATTGGAAGCCCCAAAGATAGGTTTCACCAGCTCGATGCATAACCAGGATCGTCAGGACGGTCGGCGACGACGCGTGGGTCGCTTGATGGTAGATTCTTCGATGCTGAGTTTGCCGAAGATTTTCTCGAAGAGGTCACTGCGCTTAGCCAATGCCCACTTCGCCAGGAGCAAATCGCCACCCCCCCTCAGTCGAAGCGTGACGCGCTGTCTCTTGAAGGTCAGATTCACGGATTGCACGCAATCGTCGTGCTGGCGATCTGTGGCATCGGCAACTCGCAGGATGGAGGCCAGCGTCGAAACCAGGTTTCGTTGTTTTGGTGAAAGCGCCAGAAAGGACTCGTGGACCAGCCGCGGTGGCGACTTTCTGTGATATCGCGCGACATTGGCCACAATCTGAATCTGGGCCGGTGACAGACCGATGATTGGACCGGCCTGGAGCAGATAAAACGAATGCTTGTGATGGTTGGAAACTCCAACGTACTGACCGACGTCATGAAGTAGAGAAGCGACTTCCAGCAGCATTCGGCTTTCTCCATTCAGATTATGGATGTGCTGGGTCTGATCAAAAATCTGGAGGGCAATCCGGGAAACCGCAACACCATGCTTTTCATCGAAGGCGTATTTGCGGCCGAACTGAAAAGCGGAACTCAACACCTGATCCAGATCGAGATGTTTGCCGCGATACAGGATTTCCCAGATGATTTCCGATAACAGCCCGTCCTTGACACCAACACCGGGAATGAGGATTTCCCGTACTCCGGCCTGCCGAAGGATGTTCTGCAGAACCACCGCCGCGGGCGATATCACATCCGCACGGTCCGGCCGAAGCTGGAATTGCTGGACTCGTTCCTCAACGGTGAGAACCTGAAGCTTCCTGGAAACGGTTGCCAGTTCATTCGTTGTGATCTTCGTCGAACTACGTTTGTTGAAGAGAGCGCGGCGAATATCCCCGATGGATTCAATGCTTCCTCCCGTTCCAACACACATTTCGATCTTCTGACCACCGAGTTCCTGTTGCAGCCGACGGTTGGACACCTGGACATACCGGCTCACGAGCTGGTTGAATCGGTTTCCGTTCAGGCGCCGCTGATGGAGTATCCGCAATAGCCGGACACTCCCCATCGCGTAGCTTTGAGTCGCAATGATTCCACTCTTGTTACCCAGGCTGATCTCCACGCTGCCGCCGCCGATGTCTACCAAAAGGGCTATCTTGCCGTTCAGATGGACGCGATCTTTGACCGCAAGATGAACGAGCCGAGCCTCTTCGTCCGGACCAATGACGGAAATCGGAATACGATATCGTTTCGATACCAACGCCACGAGGGCTTCACCATTTTCAGCTTCCCGCAATGCACTGGTGGCGACGGCCTTGAATCGGGTCACGGAATATTTGCGGAGTTGTTCGCGGAATCGCCGAAAGGCCCCGAGGGCGGCTTTCATTGTGACGTCGGAGATGCGTCCCGTCGCGAAGACGTCATGGCCCAGGCGAACCGGCTCTCGAGCGTTGTGAATGACCTGGTATATTCCGGTTGCGTCAACAGTAGCGATTGCCAGCCGTATGGCGTTGCTGCCGATGTCAATCGCTGCGATTGTTGAAGCCATCACTGAAATTGTCTGTTTGCAAGAGGTCGTTTTGGGTCCAGTTCGGGGATTTATAGAGAATTCTGTGGAACGAGACATGACCGCTGTCGGTCACATCGGTGCGCGTTCTAGGCTCCTGCTTTCGTCAGCCAGGCGATCATTTGCCGATGGTCGACGAGCCCGGGCTGCTGTATCAGGATCGCCCCGTTCTTCATCACAACGAAGTTTGGAATGCTCATCACATTGAATCGCTGCGATAGTTTCGGCGACTGCTCCGTATCCACCTTCAACACAATCGCGCGTCCCGCCATGTCGGCCGCTGTCTTGTGAACTTCCGGAGCGGCCGTACGGCATGGTCCGCACCACGCAGCCCAGAAATCGATCAATATCGGAACGCGGGCATTGGTCACAATGTCATCGAAGGAACCGTCGTCGACGTTGATAGGCTCCGCAATTGGCGGCAATGGGGTTTTGCACGCGCCGCATCGCCCCATATCGGCCAAATGGGCAGCAGACACGCGATTCTTCTTTCCACAGCTGGCGCACGATCGAATCACCGTTCTATTCCCAAACTTCGTTGACGTAATTACGCGACATCGGTCTTTACAATACTTTCGAAGTGCAGACGTCTTTCATGGAATCGGCCGATGGATTCATCGTCAAAGCGCACGTCGTACCGGATTTTCGGCGCGTTGTGACGGATTCGGCAGAGCCCCGAAAATTGTACAATGCTGGCCGTCTTTTGGGTGATGCTCCTCTCCTTCTTGTGAAAATTACCCGAGCCCGTCGGCCAGATTCGATGTGTATCTCTGGACAGACATATCTCTATTCCTCTCTCTTCACGGCATCGCGGAAGTATCCGGCAGCGATACACGATGCTGTTCGGTATTTTCGACGCGATCCAATTTGAAGTGGACCGGAAACGAAACAACGGGTGCATCCGAAACGCGAACGACACGTTCGGCAGTCGAACCCAGAAGAGCCCGTTCAACGAAACCCTTGCTGTGAATCGTGAGAACGATCAGACCGGAGTCGGATTCCGCCGCGGCCTCCAGAATTTTTTCGGGTGCGATACCTTCGATCACTTCCGATACCACGACAACATTTTCGCGCGCGCCTTCCGACTCCAGTTCCGCGAGCTTCCGCCGCGCGTTCTCAATGAGAAGCTTTCTTTCGGCTCGGCTATCGATGACAGGCATACCGGCTCCAAGAGACATGGGAATCGGTTCGATCACGTGGAGCACGATCAATTGTGCTCCAAGCTTTCGAGCCAGATCCAGGGCGAACGTGAACCCATCATGGGAAGACTCGGTCAGGTCCGTGGCGAACAGGATGCGCGATAGACTTCTGGGCTGCGCATCGGTGGACACCGTCAGTATGGGTACAGGCAGTTTACGCAGCACGTCTTCGGTCATTGAACCGACCAGTAGCCTCTTAAGGAGTCGATGGTGATGTGTCCCCATCACGACGATGCTGGCAGCTTCGGCTTCAATCGCGGCACGGATCTCAGCCTCGATTTTGCCGGAGCGAATTCGGATCTGGAGATCGAGATCATCCTGATCCTCCGGAGACAGCATTGCCGACAAGCGGCCGAGAGCTTCTTCCGAGTTGTTCTTTCCAACCTCATCATTCTCAATCGGGAACGCATAGGCCAATGCCGTGGTGGGTTCCACCACATGCAGCAATGTCAGACGGGCACGAAACTTCCGTGCGAATGAAACGGCAAAATCGACCGCAAACTGCGAGGCCGGTGAAAAATCCACAGGAACCAGAACATTTTGAATGTCCATGATTCTTCTCCTCCGAAAGAAAGTATGCACGCCCGATGCCGGTGTTATTTAAACGCTTTGCGAGCCTGAACTGAATCGTCTTGGCATAACCGGGCCTGGAATGCTCAGAACGAATGTCAGTGTGGCAACGTGGGGATCGAAGCGAATGATCAAGGAGTCAAATTGTCGGACGACGTCTTCCGGTCAGGAGAGAACCACGCGATTCATGCGACAGAGAGGCCGAGATCGGTTCCATCACTCTCTTTCACGACTTACAGGAGAACAGTTTCGTTTCGCTATCGCACGGGCTGCGATAGCGAAACGGACGTGCAGTCTTCATTCAGACGGATGCTTCGAGGAATCCCGGCAATTCGGAAGGCGCTCTGGTCCACATAAAGGGCGAACTGATCCGTATCGATACGCCAACGATGGAGCGGGAATCAGAGTATGGGTTTTGCAATACCGGTCAGATTGCCCGCAGCTCGATGGACAGATTTTCAAAAACGTCAAGGTCCCGCGGGCCCGGTTGGGACGGAAGGGCACGCACAAAATGGGACTGCCGATTGCTGTAGCATTTGGGGATTTCCTGTTGCACGCTGCTGTTGAATGAGCGACGAACTTGAAACCGCGAAAGAGCTGGCCGTCGGTGCCGGAGCCATACTGCTGAAACACTTCCCGCAGAAGACCGCTGTGAGGTGGAAGGGAAGAGGCAACCCTGTTACCGATGCCGATCAGGAAGCCAGCCGATTCATCGTCGAATCTCTTCATCGACGGTTTCGATTCGATGGAATTCTAAGCGAAGAGGAAGTGGACAATCCGGACCGTCTGGCGAAGCCGCGCGTCTGGATCGTCGATCCCATGGATGGAACTTCGGAGTTCGTCGCCGGACGAACGGAGTTTACCGTGATGATCGGTTTGGCTGTGGATGGCAAGCCCGTCATGGGGGTCGTTTATCTGCCCGTCGAAGAGAAACTGTACTACTCCGAATTGGGCTGCGGCGCTTTTGTGGAAGCCGGTTCATCTTCATCCAGGCGGCAGATCCGCGTCTTCATGGAAAGCGATCCGGCCCAGGCGACAATTGCCGCCAGCCGGTCGCACGATTCCGCAATGGCGCACCGAATGCGGGAAGTGCTCGGCGTGGGTGCTGTCGTTCGTGCCGGCGGGGTTGGCTTGAAAGTGGCCATGATCTGCGAGGGTCGAGCACATCTTTATATTCATGCCGGTCCCGGAACAAATCAGTGGGACACCTGCGCTCCTGAAATCATTCTTCATGAGGCTCAGGGAAGAATGACGGATGTTGCGAACCAGCCGATCGTTTACAACACGGCTAATCCGCAAAATCTCGAGGGACTCATTGCAAGCAATGGCGTCCTCCACGACCGTGCAGTTGCAGCCGCAAAGCGGATTCTCGAATCTTCCAGATAGACTCTGTTGAGAAAGCCAATGGGATGGAGACGACCATGTAGTTCCGCGAACCGAAGTCAGAGATGAATAGCCGGGAGTGCTTTTGAGGACGCCATCACTGGTTTCGACCGGCAGGCCCGGACACTTCGAGCACTTTGAAACTCCTATCGCTATTTGTTGATCACACACCGGAAGATCTCGATTATCGAGCAAAGGTGCACCGAACGATCTTGGGATTGCGGGATAGAGACGCTCCGGTAGGCGAAATTACGACTATGGCTGGCGGATTGCTACAAAGGGCTGGGGGCGACGGCAGCTGAAAAGGGAATGACATTTTGGAATGGCAGTTTCTGGAATAGATCTCGAAGTGGAAAAGAAGGAGGCAGTATGAAGGGAATCGTTTTCGGTGTCGGCTTGGCTTGTGCGTTGGGAGTCGTTACCGTGCACGCACAGAATAATCCTGCTGCGGGGCAGATGGGCATGAGCCAGGCGCAGATGATGCAGGCATGTCCCGTGAAGGTCGAGGGGACTACGGTTGAAGTTGAGGACACAGCGGATGGGGTTGCCGTGACATTTGCGACGAAGCCGGCCAATGTTGCCGATTTGCAGCAGCGAGTGGAACGTATGGCCAATATGCACACGGCGATGGCAAACATGCCGATGGGTCAGGGCATGATCGCAGGCACTGTGAAATATGAGGCCCTTCCCACCGGCGCTCGGATGACGATGAAGCCCAATGATGCGGCGAAGCTGAAGGAGTTCCGCGAACAGGTCCGTTCCCGCGTCGAGCAGATGAAGAAGGGCGACTGCTCCATGATGCAGGGAATGATGATGCAGGGGATGATGATGCAGGGGAGAAGCGGTAGCACCGAGAAAAAGTAGGGAGGACGGGATAAATGGTCCGTGTTCTTCCCAATTCTCATTTGAAAAGTGAGAATTGGACATGGATCATTTCCCCATGATCCTCCTTCAACGCCCCCTTAAAGCTCTTAGCTTCTGTGCGGAGTTTCCAAACGCCGCGGCGGTTTCGATGATACGAATCGGCAGCGGTTTCTGTTCGCGCTCTTCGACGCGGGTCTTGATGCCGAGCATCATGCCACGCTCCATGATGAAGTGCGCCGGTTCCCAGAAAATGTAGTTGGCCAGCTTGCCCGCTGTGGATTGACCGGGGCCGCCAAGGCTCCTTGCAACCAGCCGGCAGGATTTCGGGCTGATGGGTTCCACGATAAATGACCACACCGTGTGATCCGCGGTTTTCCCCTGGGTAATCCGTTCCCAGTCCGGCGGCGCGACCAGCACCATGCTTCGGCCAGGAACCCAGCGCGCCACAATCAGGTGGGCTTTGCCTTCGAACCTGGAAGGAGCACCCAGCCAAACTTTATCGCCGATATTGCGGTGCTGCCATTCCGGATGGATCTCTTCGGCGTTCTTCATTTCAGCGCCCACGAGATTTTCCAGAGACGTGTAACTGTAAAACCCTCCGCGGTCCTGGCCGATCTGTGCAATCCAGGGCCAGACACGCTCCGCTGGCGCGTGAATGGTGATCACACGCACAGACCGGGTAACTGGTTCGGGCATGAACTCATCGCCCGCCCAGATACGGGATCGCTCACGCCACGTTGCACCCCATCGCATGCTCCGTGGTCGAAAAAACGCAGCATAGCCAACCGCGCCGATGACTGCGCCAGCCAGCAGGACATTGGACCGTTTCATGACAAACCTCCCAGTTCCTCAATACCTGAGAAAAGCGCCGATTCCGCCGTGAGCTTGAAGCTTTTCCGCGGCCTCACCCCGAACCTGTTCGATTCCGGAGTCGCTGCTTAGCGCTGCCCCAATGATCAGATCCATTGCTTCGCCCGCCGGACCAACGACGGTATCGCATTTCGGACAGTTTGGCTGATTGACGACGATGCTGCCGCATTTCGCGCAGAGTGCGCCATGGGGCTGAATACCCTGGGCGTAAACCAGTTCGTGAACACGGCCTTCAGCAAGAGCCGCTGTTGTGGGTGCCAGGCCTGTGACCGCCTTGTCGCGCGATCCCGCGCGATCCAGCAGGGATGCGACTTTCGCAGCTTCGTACTCCCGTTCCGCGCGGAACTGTGCCTTGACGACAGTTGCGCTCACCTGATCGAAAGTCGCTTGTACCGGCAGTGATGTAAACGAGATCACATGTTTCTGTAAATCTTTAGGCAGCAGATCATACAGTTCTTTGCAGGCTCCGTTGATTCCCGCGAGAACGATCCTCTTGATGGAGCGATTGGCTGCGATCGTCTTCGTCATCTCCGCAGCCGACTTCAGATAAAGATGCTCTCGTTCGTCCGCCTTTCGATGAAATGTCGGTTGAGACTTTTGTCGATCATTGCCTGGCGCCTGCGTGTGAGACGTGAGAAACGGGTTCCGCACTTCCGGATGTTCCGTGATGTTGCCCAGCCTGCTGGTGAGGAATCGTGAGTGTCGTCCGTCCAGCAAAACGATCAGAATCTCTTCAAATTCGTCTCCGGCTTCTATCAAGGGTTGAATGTGAGGAGTATCTGCCCAGCACGCCTCGGTGTTCAAAGTCACGTTCAAGTCCCGTGAAGTGACATTTCCGTTTGCCTGCAGAAACAACACCAGGGATTTTGAGTGGGGCCGATATGCCTGAATCAGTCGGCGTCCAAGCTCCGCGCAGCGCGCAAATTGTTCAATCTCATCTTTCTCAGTGAGGCTGGATTCGATTTCGCGAAGCTTCGAGTTCACCGAAATCTCGAATTCACGGTTTCTATTCACGGGAAGCGATTGATCGACATTGAGGACAATCGTCAGCACCTTGCCGCCGTTTCGATCGTATTCCACAAGTTGTGATAGCTTGGTTTCAGTTTTCATACCCTTGAGAACTGCACGTCCCTGGCCAAATCTCATCAAAGCAGCACGCCGTGAATTCAATCGTTTCTGATGAAGTCCAATCCGTATTTACTGAAGAGGGCCGCGCGAAACTGTGCTGCGAGGGAAGGGGGAAGCCAAAGTGTCGCGTCGCCAAGCGGCAGGGAAGCCTGGATTGACACTGTGTCTGAAGAAATTCGAACCGCCATGCAGGATCTGACGAACGCGCAATTCCCGTCTTCACTGAACCTCATTCGGCGCTGGGATGAATTCACGGCGGGGTGGGAAAAAGTGCGCCACGAATTTTCGGAATCGTCGATCCACGATTTCCGTGTCTCAACCCGCCGATTGATTTCCGAATTGGAGTTCGCTTTCGCAGTGACTCATTCCCGGGAAGTCCGTACATCTATCCGAAAGTTCAGGAAGACACTCCGGCGATTTGGCGCTTTGCGCGACATCCAGGTACATCTTCTGCGAGCGGAGGCTGATGGTACGGAATACAGGCAGTTCTCTCTATTCCTCAAGCGGTGCGAGCAGGATGAAATCCAGGTCCTTCGGGAATGGATGCGCGATAAGAAGAAAAAGGCGCTGCAACGTTGCCTCGCGGCCGCCCATCACAAGATTCAGGACAATCTGACAGGGATTTCACGTTCCGTTCTTCGCGCTGTAATGGATGGGATCCTTCGAAAGAGATTCCGTGCCGTCACGGCGTCTTATGTCTCTTTCCGCAGCAGCCGCCAGGCACAGGATTTACACCGCATGCGCGTCAAGTTCAAACGTTTCAGATACGCGGCGGAAATCGCGAGATCCATTCCGGGAGTATTTACAAAAGAGCAGATGGACCGCATGCAGGAATTGCAAGGTCGCATGGGGAAAATCCATGATCTGCAGATCTACATGGCAGCAATCGAGAAGTGGTCCGGGACCGCCGTGCCTGTCCCACTCCAAGAGGAATATGATGCACTCATGAAAGCGTTCAATGGCAGCCCCGATCCGTTTGACGAATTCAATTTCCACGTTCGCACGGAGCTGCAGTAGGAGCCTCGCAGGTGCACGGTCTGCGACCGCGTACGATATCTAAAATTGGAGGCAATCATAGCGGCCCATGCAACACGAGGTGCATGTCAGGTTTTCGGCAGAAATCCCCTGTCCGTCAGCATCTCCATAATCCGCCCCGCTGCCTCCAGTGGCTCTTCACGGTCGGCGTGAATCACAATGTCGGGATTCTCCGGCGGCTCATAAGTCGCCTGAAGTCCAGGAACATTGCTGGCTTTTCCTTCCCGCGCCCTGCGATAGATGCCTTTGGGATCGCGGCTGGCACAGACTTGCAGAGGGCAATCCACAAAGACTTCGACGAATCGGGAAATATGTTTGCGTGCCCGATCCCGATAGGATCGCCGGTTTGCCGTGGCGTCGAAGATGACCGAGATTCCGTGTTCGACCAGAACCTCTCCGATGAACGCAAGCGAACCATAGAACAACTTCCGTTCCCGCTCGTCGTATTGCGGATTGTCGGAAAACAACATTCGCATCCGGTCGGATTCGAGAACGGTAATATCCATTCCTGTCTCGCGCAGTTGCTTCGTCAGCGCAGCAGCCACGGTGGATTTCCCCGAAGCCGGCAGGCCGGTGATCCATAGAGCGAAGGCCGGATGAACTTCATCCTTCACAGTATCGATTGACCTCGTCAGGGTTGAAGCAGTCCTCGCTTAGGACCGCCCGCATGAATCGGAACAGTTGTTGCCGCACACTGTCCGGAAGCGACGGATACCATATTGGATTAGCCATCACCAGCCCTCGGAATGCAAAAAAGGGAGCTGCGGCACAAAGGATTTCCGAATCGCCGGATTCCTTGAGGTAGCGCTCCCAGAAACGCATGAAGAGGGATTCGAAATTTCCCTCAAGCCGGCCGGAGCGTTGCAGCGAAAAGAAGAGATAGTTCATCGTCAGGCAGGTGACGTCGTCTGCTGGTTCTCCCCATTCGCCGCGAGAACGGTCGATGACTTGAAAATCCGTACCCTCTCGAAAGAGGATGTTCCAGGGATGAAAGTCTCCGTGAACCTGGCTCAGACGGTGAACTCTTCCTTTGAGACGCCATCGCCATTCGACACAGCGCTGCTCGATGTCTTCGAGCCCACACTTTCGAATGTCCGGTCTGTCGGGATAGCTGTCAATCAATCCCATGATGCATTCGGAGTTTCCGATAAGTTCGCGGATCCGCCTGACATACAATCCGGCTTCCAGGCTCTTCACACGATGGATGCCGACCAGGTAATCGCAAAGAGCATCGCTGCGGGCGGTGTCGAGGTCCGCGAGCTTCGGATCGTCAAGCATTCGCATGAAATCTTCAAAGTAACCCCGGCCTTCCACGTACTCGGTCAGCGTGAAGAATTCTTCAGCGTTGCCCAGAGATACCGCGCTGCCGTCCGTTCGCCATGCGCCGACATCCATCGACCGCACATGCCGGGGGAGCTTGTTGAAGCTGCTGTGATCCCAGAGCAGGGCCTGGGCGCGATCTGACATGTGCTCATGTCCAAATGGCCCGGGACTGACGGTATGCAACACGGCGCGGCGCAGCTGGCCGTCGACTTCAAAGTCCAACTGCACGGGAGTTCCATAACCATATCCCTTGAGGTCGTGTTCCCCGGGTTCTTCTCCAAGAACTCGGGAACTTTTCAGGTGCGCCCCAGGGCCGGCGATCGATTTCAGGTAGCGATCGATCTCGTATGGTTTAAGCGATGTCATGATGTCGTCCTCCGCTCCATCCTGCGATTTCAACGTGGATCTTATCTCAAATGTCCGTTCGAGCTGCAGGCGCCATCATAGACCGCGCCTGCAGTCCGACTGTCTTCGATGGTGTTCGGCGTGCAGCAGATCATGCCGAGGTGAGACCGCAATGTCCAAATCCGACACACTCCCTGTTCGCAAGACCGAATCCATCCTTGAAAAGATACAGGACGCCGAGAATCGCATCCGTGCGCGAGCGTTTGAACTATTCGCCGGCAATGGATTGTTCGACCGGGATCTCGATAACTGGCTAAAGGCGGAAGATGAACTCATACTGCGGCCTTCGATTGAACTGCGCGAGAAAGACAAACAATTTAAATTGAAGATTTCGGTTCCAGGGGTGGAGCCGAAAGCCATGGATATCCAAGCCACCCCCGACGCGATTCTCGTGAAAGCGGAATTGCACCACGACCACGAGGTGAAAGAGGGCGACGTGCACACGTGTGAATTCAGGTCCGGCAGTCTCTTCCGAGCGGTCCAGCTTCCGAAAAAGATCGATCCCGACAAGGTCAAGGCGGAACTGAAGAACGGCATGCTGCTGCTGACGGCGGATATTGCCGAACCATCGCGCGCCAGGAAAGTTTCTGTGAAGACCGCGTAATCTCGTGCGGCCGGAGCACGGAACGTGTGAACATAGTCCCCTCTTTATGCGCGCCATGGTCCTGAACAGTACGCAGAGTGTCTTGAGGGAAACCATCCTTCCCGAGCCCCAGCCAGGTCCCGGCGAAATTCTGGTTCGTGTCGAGGCATGTGCCGTATGCCGAACAGACCTTCACGTTGTCGATGGAGATTTACCTCATCCCAGGCTTCCCCTGATTCCAGGTCATGAAATTGTGGGACGGGTAGCTGGCGTAGGGAAGGACTCCCACCGGTTCGCTGTTGGGGACCGTGTGGGTATTCCCTGGATGGGACGGACATGCGGCGTGTGCCAGTTCTGCAAGGCCGGAATGGAAAACCTGTGCGATAAACCGGAGTTCACCGGTTACACACGAGATGGTGGATATGCCGAATGCACGATCGCCGATGAACGTTTTTGCGTGCGGATTCCGGAGATTTATTCGAGTGCAGAGGCCGCGCCATTGTTGTGTGCAGGGCTTATCGGATTCCGTTCCCTTGTCAAGACGGGATCGGCGCAACGACTGGGAATTTACGGATTTGGTGCGGCCGCTCATCTGGTCACGCAGGTTGCCGTCTATCAAGGCCGCGAGGTTTTCGCCTTTACCCGGCCGCGGGACGAGGAGGGGAGGAAATTCGCGCGGTCACTGGGGGCAACATGGGCAGGAAGCTCCGATGAACGTCCGCCCGTGGCGTTGGACGCAGCAATCATTTTCGCGCCTGCCGGCGAACTGGTTCCTCGCGCGCTTGGCGCCGTCGGAAAGGGCGGCATTGTTGTTTGCGGCGGGATTCACATGACGGATATCCCTCAATTCCCATATCGATTGCTATGGGGAGAGCGGACCGTTTGTTCTGTGGCAAACCTGACTCGGAGCGATGCGGAACAGTTCATGGATCTCGCGCCAAAAGTTCCTGTGCGAACACACATTGAAATCTTTCAACTTCGGGAAGCCAATGAGGCGCTGGATCGACTGCGTGGCGGTATGCTTCGAGGCGCAGCTGTACTCGTTGCGTCCACCGGGAAAGCTGGAGGAGCTTCCGAATGAAAGTCCTTGTTGCCTATGATGGCTCCGAATGCGCCGAGTGTGCCGTCGTTGATTTGCGAAGGGCCGGATTGCCCAAGGATGCCGAAATACTGGTGGTCTCCGTCGCGGCCGCCGAGGTTACTCCAACTGCAGGCTCGGATCTTCCTGGTTCGGCCATCAGTCAAGCCTCAAAGACCGACCTTTATGTCGGCAAAGCGCTTACCGAAACAGTCCATAAATGGATGGAATCCAATTTCCCGGAATGGAAATCCACGAGTCAGCTGCTGGTGGGTTCGCCCGCAACCGCCATTTTGGAGAAAACAGCCTCGTGGCGTCCGGATCTGATTGTCATCGGATCGCGGGGACGCTCACTGGCCGGAAGTATTTTGCTTGGCAGCGTCTCGAAGAAGCTGACGCATGAATCGCCCTGCTCGGTGCGTGTGGTTCGTGCCGCCTCTTCCCCTGCGGCATCGGCACCTCATGGACCCATTCGGATTCTGGTCGGCAACGATGGTTCAGCCGGAGCCAAAGAGGTTATTCGGAAAGTGGCCGACCGTGTCTGGCCGGAAAAAACGGAAGTGTACATTGTCTCCGTTCTAGAAGAGCCTGACGATCAACAGCGTTCTCGCCTGACGCAAACGGCAGAGGAATTTGTCAATATTCTTCAACGTGTGGGGTTGAAGGCGACCTCCACTATCGTTGAGGGCGATCCGAAACGCGTGCTCGTTGCGGAGGCGGACCGATTGAAGGTCAATGCAATTTTTCTCGGCGCCCGCGGGCTTGGCCGGTTGGAGGAGATACTCCTGGGCAGCGTTTCGAACTCCGTGTTGAATCATGCGCATTGCGCCGTGGAGATCGTTCGCGGGCGATAAGACCCGATTGTCGCCCTCGTGCGCAGGGAATTGTGTCCCTTCGTCACGTCCTTAAGAATGCGCCAATGCCTCCGGCCTTTGCCGAGATCTTAGTGGATTCCGCATCCTGCACTACCTGCATCGATTCCGCGTGCCCGCGCGAATTCGATAATCCTGTCCGTCATGTTCTCCACAAAATGGAGTCTCGATCCGCAGTAGGAACAGTTTTCGCGCTCCGCGGCAAACAGCGCTGCGCACTCGGTGCATTCGTATTCTCTCAATCGAACACGCACTTTGAGAAGAACTCTCCGGCGGTCTTGATTCAGAGCGCGGAGGGTTTTTAGACCAGGCCGGTTACCGCCGGTGACAGCGGGCCGGGTCGCGTATTGCGGACATTTACGTCTGCGCTCGAGGACAAGAATGTCCGCGACGCAAGGCGTACCGGTTGTGGACCCCACATTGACGAAGCGGAAACATTGAGTTCGGAATGTGGAACGATGGAAACGGTAGTTGGAACGAGGGAAATGGTAATTGGAACTACCGAAACGGTAGTTGGAATGACGGAGATGGTAATTGGAACGACGGAAATGGTAGTTGGAACGATGGAAACGGTAGTTGGAACGACGGAAACGGTAGTAGGAACGACGGAAACGGCAGTTGGAACGATGGAAACAGTAGTTGGAACGATGGAAACGGTAGTAGGAACGGCAGAAACGGTCGATGGAACGGGTGGTGTGGTGGTGTCCGGAATTTTGTGTAAGCGGCGTTGGAGGTTTAGGTTTAGCTTCCTGACCGGAACGTTTTCGCCGTCCCCTCTAGAGAAAGCTGGCTAGGCCAGACGGATTAATTTTTCCACGGCCGGTTCGCTGGGATTAGACCCTCTGATTTTGATGATCTTACGCTACGCCAAGACATGCCGCGGCAGCTTCCATGAGGCCGGTGGCGGGAGATTGGATCAGGGTCGCGATATTGCTCAAACCGGTCCTCCCAAGGATCGACAGCTGTTTCCACGCGTCGATCCAGTCATTGACAGCGTTGCTTTGCCACAGGATCATGACGTTCCTCAGAGCCAGGTACGGTAGCTTCAACGAGGATGTTGAGCAATTCGACGGCGATCCCCTTGCGGATTTCCGGCTCGAATGCCAGGAACGGAATAATTCGTTCCCAGCGCCGCACCCAAATCACTTCAATCGATGCACACGACTTATCCCCTTTCTCACGAAAATCTTTCAGTTCCTGCTTCGGTGTTTCCGCCGTCGCCGCTGTGTAATCGTTCTCAAGTCCGCCGCAACATGCCACATAGAAATACTGCCTCAATGGCTCGGGGCGAGTAGAAGGAAAGTTGCGTTGGTCGAGACAGGCTTCGTCCCGGAATCGGAGATGTTCTGCCTGCCTCAAGGGTCGATCGTTGCTACAGGCAAATTGAGGCGGTGTTTTTTTCGACTTCGGCCACGAAGCGTGCCTTCGCGTCAATAAATGAGTTGAGCCGAAGCGAGGAATTGAGTCCCGAAGGACCGAAGCGAAGAGGGAGGAGGCGCTGGGCGTCTTGTGTTTCGGGATTTTGAATCGCGCGCGGCATATGGACGCGGGATGTATCGGGTTCCTTGCAAGCGCGGCATGCGAGTCTTGGGGCCGGCGATGATGTATCGCATCAACCGGAACTTCCCAGAGACCGCTGAACACATCGCCCTTATTTGCAGAATTGTACAATTTCAAACGAAGACCTGTGGGTGCTGATGACGAAGTGGCAGGAATGCCGGCGAAGTTGCAGGCGTGACCGAACAATCATTCCTTGAACTCTCTCGGCAGATGACACATCTGCCGTCTTCTGTCAGGATAAAGCGCCGAAAACATGTTTTCCGACCGTCGAGAACGGCAGATCAGGTGCAAAGGCTCATCCGGAGGTCTCCATGATTCAGATAAAGACTATTCTGTGCCCCATCGATTTTTTTCCGGCGTCGCTTAAAGCTTATGAATACGCGCTGAAACTTGCGGCGAACTATGAAGCGGGCATTTATGCGCTCCATGTCGTTTCCCCCATGGTTCCCACGGCTTATGATTTTCCACTGAATATGTCCGAATACACCGGGGCGCTGCAGAAAAACTCCAGGCTTGAGCTCGCCAAACTGGGTAAGAAAGCGGAGAAGGCGCACGTTCCTTTTCGTTCCGAAGTCGTGATCGGTTCGATCGACGTTGAAATCCACAAGGCATTGAAGAAGACAAAGGCGGACTTTGTTGTGATGGGCACGCACGGAAGGCGCGGGCTTGAACGATGGATACTGGGATCGGAAGCCGACCGGATGCTTCGAAGTTGCCCGGTTCCATTGTTGACGATGAGTGTGGTGAAGGGGACGCGTACGGCACCGCCGGCGATCCGGAGCATTCTGGTCACGACGGATTTTTCAGAGGGTACAGCCGAGGCTCTGAAATATGCTTTCTCCTTTGCCCAGGAATGTCAGGCGCGTCTGACGTTGCTGCATGTGGTGGATCAGGTGACTGTCGAGTCTTCAGTGAAGTCTTCGCTGCCGACAATCGACGCCATACGACGTCAGCTTGATCAACTGGTGCCCGACGATGTGCGGCCGTGGTGTGATGTGAAGACACGAGTCGAGGTGGGCGTGCCGTATAGCACGGTTCTCGCAATACAGAAGTCCGAGAAGGCAGACCTCCTGGTTATGAACGTTCACGGTAAAGGATTGATCGATCGCGCACTTCTGGGCAGCACCGCGGAACGGGTTGTTCGTGCTGCGGTCTGCCCGGTTCTTCTGATTCCTCCAGTTGTCCGGAAAGAGAAACGAAAAACGTCCAACCGAAAATAAGCATGGTGAACGCAAGAGAACTCCATCCGGACTCCGGCCGCGTACTGCTTCGAGACGGTTCTGCCGCAACGATGACCGCTGCTGTGCCGGAAGATGTGCAGGGACTGGAAGCGCTTTTTCAGAAGCTCTCCACGGAGTCCGGTTTGCACCGGTATCTTTCGAAGGTCGTTCCGGACACCAACCTGGCCGAAGAGCTCTGTGCCGCTTCCAATCCGGAGCAGCGGTGGACTCTGCTTGTGAAGCGCCACCTCGAGGGAGAGGGACGAATCGTTGCGGTGGGCTCATACGAGTCCCGCGGAAATGAGACTGCCGAAATTTCCGTTGGAGTGGATGACCGGCTTCTCGGAATGGGTCTGGGAACAATTCTGCTCGAACGGCTGGCCGCTATTGCGATTCAAAACGGCTTCCGGCGATTCCAGGCAATTGCGGAAACGGATAACCACCGAATGATCGAAGTTTTTCGGCGGTCAGGGTTCCCTGTGCGCGAGCGGATGGAAGCCGGAATGGTGGAAATTGATTTCGATGTCACACGGTCCGAATCCAATATCCTGCTTTCGGAAATGCGCGACCGCTTATCCGCGGCAGCCTCGATTCGACCCTTCTTCAGGCCGAACGCCGTAGCCATCGTCGGCGCATCGCGAGATGCTTCCAGCATCGGATATCGCATACTCGACGAGTGTCTTCGTGCGGGATTCAAAGGCCCTGTTTACGTGGTGAATCCAAACGCAGCAGAAGTGCATTCCATCAAAACGCTGGCTTCGGTTCGTGACGTGCCCGGCCCGGTGGATCTTGCCATCATTGCAGTCCCACGCGACGCTGTATTCGGCGTTGTCGACGACTGCGCCGCGCGCGGCGTTCGGGCGCTGGTCGTGATCACAGCCGGCTTTTCGGAAGCTGGAACAGAAGGCAGGGAACTGCAGGAACAACTGCTTCGGAAAGTCCGCGGTTACGGCATGCGCATGATTGGTCCCAATTGCATGGGATTGCTGAATACGGATCCGGCCGTTCGCCTGAATGCTTCTTTCTCTCCGGTGTTTCCGGCTGCAGGAAACCTGGCCATGTCTTCGCAAAGCGGTGCGCTTGGCCTGGCGGTACTGGCGCTTGCTGCGGAACGCCAGCTCGGATTTTCAACTTTCATCAGCGTCGGCAACAAGGCAGACGTCTCCGGCAATGACCTGCTGCAGTACTGGGAAACCGACTCTCACACCGGAGTCATCCTTTTATATCTGGAATCGTTCGGCAATCCGCGCCGCTTCGCGCGCATCGCTCGCCGTGTCGGCAGAAGCAAACCCATCGTGGCGATGAAGGCGGGCCGCTCGAGCTCCGGGCGGCGCGCGGCGGGATCTCATACGGCTGCGCTTGCTGCCAACGATGTCGCCGTCGACGCCTTGTTTCGACAGACGGGCGTCATTCGCGCCGAGACCATCGATGGCCTGTTCGATATCGCCTCCGCGCTGGGAAGTCAGCCCTTGCCGCAGAGCAGGCGCGTTGCGATCGTGACCAATGCCGGAGGCCCGGGAATCCTCTGCGCGGATGCGTGCGAAGCGGGGGGACTCTCCATTTCCGAGCTCTCTGAGGCCGTCCAGAAGAAGTTGAGGACCTTTCTCCCAGCCGCGGCCTCGGTTACCAATCCCGTCGACATGGTGGCGTCGGCAGGTCCGGATAGTTATCGGCAGACGATTGGAGCAGTGCTCGCTTCACCGGATGTGGATGCCGTGATCGTGATCTACATTCCCGTCGACCGGGGAGATACCAAGCCCTTTTCCGAGGCGATCCGGACGGGAGTCGAGGAAGGCCGCGCGACAGGTGGGGAAGGGAAACCTGTGCTGGCGTGCCTGATGACGCGTGCGATGCGGCAGGAACCGCTGAAGACGCGAGACGAAGTGATTCCTGTTTATTCGTTTCCGGAAGCTCCGGCGATGGCGCTTTCGAAATGTGCGGCTTATGCCGAATGGAAAGCGGAACCACCAGGAGTTGTTCCGGGATTTGTAGACACCGATGTGAAAGCCGCACGATATATCGTTCGAGAGGCGTTGAAACAAAGAGGAAACGGCTGGTTGAATCCTGAGGAGATTCGCGCCGTGCTGAAGGCTTACGGAATTCCCCAGCCAGCGGGTGCATTTGCGCGCACCTCCGACGATGCAGTTCGAATCGCAGAGCGCGTCGGATTCCCCGTCGCTGTGAAGCTCATATCTTCCACGGTGCTGCACAAGTCCGAAGTGGGAGGTATCCGCTTGAATGTATCCAGCGCCGAAGAAGTCCGGCACGCTTTCGAAATGATGCAGAGGGCAAGTCAGAAGGCATCTTCATTGCCGGCCGAAGGTGTGCTCGTACAAAGGATGATCAAGGGCGGCATCGAACTGATGTCAGGAATTACAAACGATCCGCTGTTCGGCCCACTGCTCGCCATTGGTCTCGGCGGAGTGAATGTGGAGATTGTGAACGACGTCCAATTCCGTGTGACTCCCCTGACCGATGTCGACGCCAGACACATGGTGAGAGGTATTCGCGGCTTCCGTTTGCTGAAGGGATATCGCGGTCATTCGCCGGCCGACATCGACGCCATCGAAGAAGTCTTATTGCGCCTTTCCCGCATGGCAGAGGAAATTCCCGAGATCGCAGAGATGGATCTGAATCCTTTAATCGCACTCGGTCCAGGACAGGGATGCAGCGCAGTGGATGCGCGTATCAGAGTTATGTTGTAACCTCGTTCGGTGTCGATTCGAAAAATGGATTCGGCGCGGCGGATCCGCATTGAAATACCCATTCATCAGCTTCAGGGCTCCATAGGTGATGACGGTATTCAAAACGCATTCCCAGACGCTGATTCACGCTGTAGTTCAATCCACCACCGAAATGAACTATCGGAATCGAAACAGAGTTTGTGTCGAATAGTATGGAAACTCCGCCGTTGATAAACGGATCGACTCGACTCGGTGAATTTCCAGGGATGAAATGGAACGCAGGCGTCGCCGCTGCCATGCCGGTTGTATAGCCCGATTTGCTCAGAATCCCGCCTTCACCGCCCATGGCGAATGTCTTGCCGATACGAGATTCAATTCCTCCTCCCGCGTATAGAAAAGTTCCGCTCCATCGAGTGAAGCCGCTTTGCGGTACGAATACCGGACCTGCCACTCCAAAGACGTAATTTTCAAACTGCTCCGCTGAAGCCGCTTGAGACCAGACCAGCAAAAAAAGCAAACCAGGAATGATTCTGGTCACGAGGCCCTCCTGCCAATGATTCCGTCCACGTGGGCAGGATTTCTACTGCACTTTGCGTTCCCTACGAATGAAACAGGAATTGGCCCTGAATATGCATTGAACCTTCAAGTGATCCCGAACAGTAGTCGCACAGTAACGAGAACTGCATGACAACGGTTTCGATCCGCGTGCCGCTCCGTGCGTCGACGGTTTTTTCCGTGCGAGCCGTCGTGCCATTGGTTTTACTCAGCTTTCTGAGTCTCTGTCCTCAGGTTCAAGCGCTCGAAACCGATCAGTTCACACTGCCACCGCGTCCATTGGTGGATTCGGGACCGGTATTGAGCCGCCGGATCTTCTACCTGCTTCGATACATCGTCAGGCAGGCTAACAATGAATTTGGGACGATCCCCGATTCCGAGAGACTTAACGAGAGGTTTCCCGCCAACCGACTGTTTCAGACGCTGGGCAAGGGGTTGCCGGAATCTGCCGTGGAACGGTGGTTGCGCATTGAAGATTTCCCCAGGAAGCCAATGCGCTATAACGTTCCTTTTTGGAACTCGATATACTCACGCGTGTTCTCCCCTCTTCCGTTTTCGTTCGTTCGCCTGGCGCCCACGATAAATCTCTTCGGTATCCTGCTGGGAAACGACAAGACAGGTCACCTGTTTCAGAAGGGCCACGAATACTACCTTATTAAGCTGAACGGCGAGATTGTCGGAAAGTCGAACGAGCAAATCCGCGAGGACGCCGTAGCCTTCGGCGTCCGGCAGGAACGTGGAACGTATGGAACTGCGCTGGACGGTGTTTTCTCCAACGCAGACCTTGCTGCCAACTACGCCGGAATGAAATTCTACGAGAGTCTGACAAGGCCCGTGACTGTTGGCGCTCTCACGGTTGGACCGATGCTTTTACAACGAAACGGCCGATGGGAGATGGCCGCCGGCCTGGATACGGACCGTCTGATCGAGCCCTTCATTTCCGAGCACATGAACGAAGCGCTCAATCCCAGTCGATATGCGTTCAATCGTGAGAGAATCCGCAAAGCCGTGCGCGATCGTTGCCCGGAATGGCATAAGCGATATCCCGCCCTCACGCACGAGGTTCTCCAGGCAAAGCTTTCGGATCTTCGTACCTGGCATGGCGAAGACTACGGCCAGTGGCTCCCGTCGGAACAAGCGATTACCCTGGCAGGCGAGTGCTTCCAGGTGCCGGCTCGCGATGGATCAAGCCTCGACTAGAGGAAGAAAACGACACTGCTGCGCAGCCCCAATTGGCCTATACTGCCCGCAACAGCGAAGAGCATCAACGCAATTTCCCTTCGGATTCGACATCGGAGAGGACTGGATCTCGTCATCCACGAACCAGCTGATTAAGGAGACGCAGGACACATGATTAACTCAAAAAGCAATAGAATTGCCCCCGGGAAGCGCTCCACAGTTTTAATCACAGCGAGCGTTTTGATTGCGATTGTTTTTGGTCTCAACACTTCGGGATTGGCCGAGGGACGGGAGATCGGTGGCAAGCGTGACATCGAAGTGGCGACCTTTAATCTGTATGTTGGTGCAGACTTCGTCCCGCTCTTTACATTAGACCCATCGGATCCGCAGTATTTCAATAAGCTAATTGCGGGTGTGGCGGCTGTTCACGGTCAGATTCTGCAATCGAATTTTCCTGTCCGCGCGGAAGCATTGGCAGAAGAGATTGTCAGGCGTGATCCGGATCTGGTCGCCCTGCAGGAGGTCTCGCTGCTCCGGCGTCAGTCGCCCGGTGATCTGATCGTTGGGGGCACAACTCTCGCCACGGATGTCGAACTGGACTATCTGGCGATTCTGATGGATGCCCTCGCGCGGCGTGGCGGCCACTACGTCGTTGCATCGCAGGTTCAGGACACCGATGTGGAAGTTCCGCTGTTTACGGGCACCTCCTTCGATGATGTACGGTTGACCGACCGTGACGTCATCCTGGTGCGGACGGACCTTCCGCCGGGACATCTTCGCGTATCAAATCCTCAAGGGAAAAACTTCTCTGCTGCATTGCCTCTTCCGATTGGTATATACGCGCTGCGCGGCTGGTGCTCTGTCGACGTTCAGTCGCGAGGCCGTTCGTTCCGTTTCATCAATGCGCATCTGGAAGATGCGCTGCCGCAGGGACTCCCGAACCTCCAGTTGGCCCAGGCGTACGAATTGCTGGCAGATCCTGCGAACACCACAATGCCCGTTATTCTTGCCGGGGACTTCAATTCGGATGCCTATGGCACCTACAGTCCCGAGACGTACGCCCTGGTAATCGGGCAAGGTCACTTTACGGATGCGTGGACGGTCGCGGAGCCTCGAAGGCTTGGCTTGACCTGGGGCCACGATCCATTCCTCTCGGATGTGACTGTGCCTTTCATCTATCGCCTGGATCTCATCTTCTATCGCGGCAGAGAGTTCCAGGCGACGGAAGCCGACGTCATTGATCCGGTTATCGGACAACATGCGCCATTGTGGTTTTCCGATCACGCCGGCGTGATTGCCACCATGGCAATTCATTAGTGATGGCCGGTAGGGCGATCCAGACTGCCCACGATGTCGAATGCGCAGGATTGTGGGCGGTGATGCACGCCATCGTCCGATTGAAGTGCGACCTCGTCCATTTGCAGGAATGACAACGGAAAGCCAGAACCAGCACCGCTGATGGCGGGCCAGGAGTTGAAGCGAATTGAGGCAAAGAGCCCGTAAGCTTTCGAGCGCCGGCAAGACAAAGAAGCAAATCGCGCAGAGCCCATTGAATGCGCCACGCGCATACTCCGCAGCGATCATCGCAACCATTCACGAACCGTTCGTTGTTCTCGATCGGCGCTTCAGAATTATTACGGCAAACGCGGCCTTTCATGAAATGTTTCCGTCCGAACGGGATGAGGCAGCACGTCACTCCTTCTTCGAAATTGGAGGCGGGCAATGGGACGCCCCGGCATTGAAGCGGCTTCTTCGCAGGGTGCTGCTGCAAAACGATCGTGTCGTCGACTTCCAGATGGATTACCGGAATCCGAGTCGTGGGCGTCGACGATTGCTGTTGAACGCCCAGCGTGTGCCATCGGAGGGATTTCGGCTGGAGTCCATATTGATCTCCATCAACGATGTCACCAGCAGTCTGGATGCAATCGATGAGCTGAAAAGCAACGAAGAGCACTTCCGATGGATCGCGGAAAATTCAAGCGATCTCATTACCGTCTCCGATACCAAAGGCAGATTCAGCTATGTCAGTCCCTCCAGCCTGCCAATGCTGGGTTATCGGCCGGAAGAACTCATTGGTATTAACGGGTATGAAATCATTCATCCCGAAGATCGTGAGTTCGTCCGCAGAGAACTGCACGAACCCTTTCTCAAAGAGCGGCGTCTCCGCCGTGGCGTGTTCCGGCTTCTGCGAAAAACTGGAGGATTCATCTGGATCGACACCATCGCGCGTCCTGTGTTCGACCACGGCGTACTGTCTGCAATGCAGGGGGCAGGCCGGGATATTACCGCAGCCAGGATGGCAGAAAACGAATTGATTCGGAGCCGCAGTGAGCATCAGGCATTGAATGAACGTCTGATCAACGAACTGGATGAAGAACGCCGATACCTGTCTCGTGAAATTCACGATGGATTCAGCCAGGAAATTGCCGCGTTGATTATCGAAACAGAAAGGTTTGTATCGACCTCGGACGGGGAGAATCAGCGAAAGGCGAGAGCCATGGTGATGCAACTTCGGAAGCTGGCCGAAGACATGCACCGGGTTGCACGACGGCTGCATCCTTCGATTCTGGCGGATCTGGGATTGCCCGTCGCATTGAGATCGGCGTGTCATGCATTCGCGAACCAGACGGGAATACCTGTGGCATTTAAGCTGCGATCGTTCCCGGAAATTGTTCCCGAAAAGATCGCATTATGCCTCTATCGTGTCGCCGAAGAGGCGCTTCAAAACATTCGAAAACACGCACGTGCGAGTGCTGAAGTAAAGGTTCTCTTGTCTGCCACGCCCATCCAACTCCTGATGACGATCAAAGATATTGGCGATGGCTTTGACCTGGCGAAGGTTCGAATGAAAGGCGGGCTGGGTCTGGTGACCATGGAGGAGAGAGTTCGCCTCATTCAAGGATTACTTTCGATCGAATCGGCTCCTCGGAAGGGCACTGTTGTAACAGTTCGGGTTCCAGTTCGCTGACCATTGCTGCTTGCAGAAATCCGTTCGTTCACGCTGCTGTCTGTGCTTGCCGTTTCACCAGTATAAACCACGCAACGCTCAGCACGGAAAGACCGAGGCAGGTGGCGATGTCGATGGCATGCAATGTGGAGAACTCCAGAATTTCCCGGACCGCGGGAACGTATAGCATAAGGGCCAGCAAAAGCAGTGCGCTCGAAGTCAGAATCCAGAGTGGCGTATTGCGGGCGCCGAGAAGCACCGCCAGTTTTCGTGAGCTGGACCGATCGGTCCAGATGAGCGCCAGATTTCCAAGGACCAGTGTGGTGAAACTGATGGTTCGCGCGTCGAGTTCGCCCTGACCGCGATACAGGCTGACCAGGAATGCGCCAATGGTGACAGCGAGCAGCCCCAGCCCCTGGAATAAAGCAAGGCCGATG
>Ga0105248_10001185_pt1 | contig 29172 bp, 53 predicted proteins | sample KBSS34metaG_FD_81524 | JGI IMG/M metagenome (GOLD analysis project Ga0105248, IMG submission 81524) | Switchgrass rhizosphere microbial communities from Kellogg Biological Station, Michigan, USA - KBS S3-4 metaG | ecosystem: Host-associated > Plants > Roots > Rhizosphere > Soil | place... | reverse complement strand
GTCGGGGGTTCGATCCCCTCTTCGCCCACCAATTACTACCCGATGGGTGAAGTCCCCCATCATGGTCTTTGACATCGTTGATAGCGTGAAAAAACAGCGGCCACACCCGGCTTCGATGATCGGGTGTGGCCGATGAAAGAGCTTTGCTGAGGGTTAGTTCAGTTGGTAGAACGCCACACTCTGAATGTGGATGTCCGAGGTTCGAGTCCTTGACCCTCAGCCAAGCTCTTTCATCTTTTCACTGAGCGCCCGTCATCTCGACGGGTGATCGGTGATTGCTGGGGAATGGTGTAATGGTAACATCCCTGACTTTGAATCAGGAGACGAGAAGTTTATCTAGGTTCGAGCCCTAGTTCCCCAGCCAATTTTTCATGATGTGCTTTGGTGCGGGGTGGAGCAGTCCGGTAGCTCGCTTGGCTCATAACCAAGAGGTCGCGGGTTCAAATCCCGCCCCCGCTCCCAAGCACATCATTCTTTTTGACGCGGGAAGGACAAGACAGTTAGTCACTAGCCTCATAAGCTAGACATCTGGCAGATGCGAGCGCTGCTCCCGCACCCAACTTGGCACGGTGACGAACCGGTAAGTCCACAGAGTTATTGACTTGGTGCTACGAAAATCCGTAGCTACCGATCATGTATGACCGACCCAAATTCGTCCGAACCAGCCGTGAGTATCGAGAGCACCTTGTTGCTTTCGTTCAGCGAGCGGTGTGGGCGAGAGGGGAGCCGGGCTTCGAGTTCGATGTGATGGGACGGAAGTTCCTGATCGCGACCGAGACCGGTTACCTTCCGGGTTGGTCGGCACGACGGCTGAGTCAACCGGACCTGATCTTCTTCAAAATGTTGTCGAGAGAACGCGACGACAATCACTGGGGCGCTTACTGGCGCCGTGGCAAGGGGATGAAGGTCTACGGAAACAGCACCGTGTTCGAGCGGGACATGCTGTTTCTGAAGTTCGCAGAATAAGCGAAATTTCGCACAACACGAAAAGCGAAATTTCCTACAAAGAAAGCCAAGGCTCCGAACAGTGGAACACCACCCGGAACGTTCGGAAAACGAGGGCTCTCCCGTGGGGTAAAGGCCAACCACGGAGCCTCGAAACCTTGGCCCCAAGGCTAGAGGGTTGTTGGTGACCTGTATTTGACTGGGAACCATCGAACACATGTATTTTGTCAGGATATAGCGCAGTCTGGTAGCGCACCTGCCTCGGATGCAGGGGGTCGCAGGTTCAAATCCTGCTATCCTGACCAAATACATGGGCGGATGCCTTTCCCGAGAGGCACGGCCAGTATCACTGAGATCAATCCCCGTCCGCAGAGGGACGCCCGAGCGGGTAGCGGGGGCTGAAGGATGTGATGCGCCAATCGCGCGAACGGCCGAAAATCGGCCGTGTCTCGCGGCAAAGGCATCCGCATGATCCCACAGACCCAGCTAGGTGACGGGCACTGACTGTTAATCAGAGGGCGCAGACGCGCGGCGAGGTTCGAATCCTCGTGTGGGAACCAATTCAGACCTTCGGGTCCTGATCGGACGTAGCACAATGGTAGTGCACCTCCCTGTTAAGGAGATGGTTGCAGGTTCGAGTCCTGCCGTCCGAGCCATTTTGGGTGGGCTGCAACCCCCAACTCCATCCACCGGGTGGAGAGGTGAGACGCACGAAGCGCGTCTCTGACAAAGCGCAGCACGTTTATGGGGTGTTAGCTCATCTGGTAGAGCGCAACAATGGCATTGTTGAGGTGAGGGGTTCGAGTCCCCTACACTCCACCATTTCGGTCCACCGGCCTCAAGAAGGTAAGCTGGTGGCGCAAGTCCGAAGGCTGCCACGAAGGGGCTTCGGAGCCAGAGGTTTTTGGGCGGATGCTGCCGTGTCGATAGCGGCTGAGAGGATTGGTTACCTCAAGCTTTGGCAAGGGACCAGCGCGCGCCCCGAGGGTTCGATTCCCTCTCCGTCCACCACTTCGTCGTCCAAGGCTTGGACGACACTCCGCACGGTGATGAACCGGTAAGTCGGCAGAATTTCAGGCCCTTCGAAATATATTGACGGTGCCCCGGTATGCTGAATAAATGGGTTTCGTTAACCAAAAGGGTTATCGCCTAAACCAAGGAGCCCATCGTGGCTGAAGCTATCTGGAAGTCGTCCAAGGGCGACGTTGCCGTGTCGAGCCTGAACACGGTTCACATCAAGAACGCGATCTCGAAGGTCGAACGCGAACTCACCGAGTCCGTCGTCACCGACCGCGCTGGCAAGGAAACCATCCTCGCCGCCCTGCGCGCCGAGTATGCGACCCGTTCGGACGCCTAAACAGCGTTCAACAGGCCCTCGTGTCTTGTGAAGCCTCGGAGAGCGATCTCCGGGGCTTTCCTATTTGGGGCGATAGCTCAATGGTCGAGCATCGGCTTCGCAAGTCGGGGATCAGGGTTCGATTCCCTGTCGCTCCACCAAATCTAAATATACACATGCTGCCATAGCTCAGTTGGTAGAGCGCGTCCTTGGTAAGGACGAGGCCACTGGTTCGAATCCAGTTGGTAGCACCATTCACTTCCTTCGCACTATAGGCTCAGAAATTGGATTCGAACCTTGAATATCGGGCTCAGAACCCGAAAGTGCGGAGTGATTTTCCGGCGTATAGCGCAGTCTGGTAGCGCACCTGAACGGGATTCAGGGGGTCGCAGGTTCAAGTCCTGCTACGCCGACCAACACGTTTGAACCAAGAATATAGAGGTTCAAACCAAGCCCTGCTAATGTGCCAACTGCCATCGCAAAAGGACGGCAAAACAATTCGGATGGCGCTTCGCCTAGCACGAAAAGCGATTTTACGTGCAACACAATAAATTATTCAAACCACAGGAGGATGCGATGTCGTCGCGCCAAGCTATGAAGAGTGTTTCGAACTCTGGCTAGATTTGCTTGAGTATTGCCGAGGGACTGACAAGGACCCGAAGGTATTTCGAAACAAGCAGGACGCGATTAATCGCATCTACAAGCGGATGAACTACAGGGAGCAGGGTGAATACCACATGCTGATCCACAACAGTCATCCAAAAGTTTAACCTTCCAATCGTCTAATTCTAGGACAACGGCCGTTCGGGGCCGGAGATGCGGTGAAAATCCGTGCGGAAGGCCATCGGGGTGTAGCTCAGTGGTAGAGCACTCGCTTTGGGAGCGAGGGGTCGTGAGTTCGAGCCCCACCACCCCGACCAATTTTTGAAGTGTTGTAGTTCAGCGGTAGAACGCATCCCTCATAAGGATGATGTCACTGGTTCGATCCCAGTCAACACTACGGGCGCTTAGCTCAGCGGTAGAGCATCTCTGTGACATGGAGAAGGTCAGTGGTTCGATCCCACTAGCGCCCACCATTATATTTGACGGATAGCCGATCTGTGAGATCATGATCTTGCAGAAAGGAGACCGTCATGGAAACGAAGACTGCGGCTCTTTCTGAAGCCAAGCACAATGCGCTTGCACTTCTCGTCCGCTCGGGCGGCTCCGTCCTTACGTCGAGCATTCCCGACAAGAACGAGAAGGACGTGTTCGGCAACATTGAGGCGGGGATGAAGGTCTACACGAAGCTCGAAGCTCGTGGGCTGGTCATCGTCACCGAGGAAGAGCCGTTCGAACTGGAAGACGGCACCGAATTCCAGTTCACGAACGAAATCTACATCACCGACGAAGGCCGCGAGGCCCTTCGGTAACCCACGCTATCAACGGGCCATATATGGCCTATTAAGCCCGGAAACGGCAGCTAATAGGCCAAATGTGGACACTTACGCAGAGGTAGCTCAGTGGTAGAGCGGGAGCCTGAAAAGCTCCGCGTCGCTGGTTCAATCCCAGCCCTTTGCACCATTTCGGGCGATCATGCCCATGTTTGAAAGGAACGGTTCCTTGGAGTTTCACGGCTAAGCCCAGAGCGCCTTCATCGGTATCTGGCACTGCAAGATTTGACCGACGCATCGTCGGGCAGACACGCAATCAACATCGTGCTGGACAAGCTGGTAACGGCAATTGAGCAATGGTCGGGCCTCAAGGCAGACATCGTTCGGTCCACCCCTATCGTCTCCATCAGGGACAACTACGACCGCCTCTACTATGAGGCGGACGCGGTCGCGCGCTCGGCGCGCTACTCCCATTACGTGGACGATGAGCACATCCTACGCACCCACACGACGGCGGCCGTTCCCGGCCTGCTGCGGGAGACCACGGCCGACCGGCTGATGGTGTTGCCCGGTCTTGTCTATCGCCGCGACGTGATGGACCGGATGCATGTGGGCGAACCGCACCAAGTCGATCTTTGGATCGCCCGTCGGGCTCGCCTCCGGCGCCGTGATCTTGAGGCGATGATCGGCGCAGTTCTCGAAGCAATCCTGCCCGGTTGCTATTACCGCTGCAACGAGACGATCCATCCCTACACGATGAACGGGTTGGAGGTCGAAGTCCGCGTGGACGACCGGTGGATCGAGGTGCTCGAATGCGGGGAGATTCATCCGTGGCTGCTGAACGACAACGATCTGCCAAGTCAGGAGTGGTCGGGGCTCGCCATGGGACTGGGTCTGGATCGCCTTGTGATGCTCCTGAAGGGCCTTGACGACATTCGGCTGCTCCGCAGCCCGGACGCTCGTATTGCCCGCCAGATGGCTTCCCTGAGCCCCTATGAGCCCGTCTCGAACCAACCTACGGCCAAGCGCGATATGTCGCTCACGGTGAGCGATCCCGACATGGAAATCATCGGTGATCGCATCCGTGTGGCGCTGGGTGATCGGGCCGACTGGCTGGAAGAGATCGTAGTGGTGTCGGCATCAAGCTGGGACGAAGTTCCGGCCGTGGCGCGCGAGCGTCTCGGCATGGCTCCGCACCAGACCAACTTGTTGATCCGTCTCATCATGCGCTCGGCGTCGGAGAGCATCCCAAAGGAGATCGCCAACGAGGTCTACGACATCGTCTACGCCGAGCTTCACGAAGGATCGGGAGGGTATCAGCGCAGCTAGAGCAAGAAGACTGAGCCGACCCCCGCGACGACGGCGCTGCCGCCGGAGACGAAGAAGCTGCCCGCCAAGGCCATATCTCGTTTCCGAGCGAACTGCGTCCAAGTCGGATCACAGACCACTCGGCCCAGATACGCGAATACGGCACCCACGATGACTAGCCCCAAGGCTAGTAGGGTGAAGTGAAAATGCATGACACGTCCTTTCCTATATTGGGATTGGAGTATCACGGTTTTCTATTGCGTCAACGATAAACGATAATTCGTCACTTCTGGCGAATTATGAACCGAAACAGCATCTAACTCGTCATATTTGACGAGTTATGCCGGTGTAGCTTAGCGGTTAAAGCACTCGGTTGAAACCCGAGGGACGGCAGTTCGAATCTGCCCACTGGCACCATTCTTGGCTAAATATTCCCATGCGCGAGTTCATGAAACTTTTCGAAGACCAAGAGGATGACTCCGAAGCCCTGTATGCTCGTGAGCATTACGTCGAGCACATGGTCCGCCATGCTTGCGCTCAAGCTGGCATCGAGCCCTTGGACGGCGCGCACGCGGTCTCTTACGACGAGCAGGACAACCGGACATGCACTCTGCGTGTCGGCGGCGCCGTGACGTTGGAGCAGCTTATGAAGGTTGCAGAGTTGGGGTCCAACTGGACCATCCACGGAGCCTCGGGCGGCTACGGCGTGGAGATTAGCTTCGCGGTCGATCCGAAGCACGATCTGGGAAAATAATCACGGATGAGGGGTGTCACGCCCTTCTTATCCTACTCGCTCACCGACCAGCCCCATCCGAAGATGCATCCGGTCCATTACGGGTGACCATTTGGTGAGGTTTGGGCTTCGCGCGCCGCAGCGCCATCCGCGAAGGAAAGTCCCGGTTAACCTGTTCCCGAGTGTCATTCAACCAGTGTAGCCGGTGAAATGCTGATCGGAGTAATAACGATCATCACGTCGTTTCAAGGTGAGCGACGAACCCAATTCCTTTCGGAATGATCTAACCCTACAGGCTCTATTCAACCTTGTCAACCAACATCGGCAAAAAGATCGGCCAAAAACTCGTTGACCAGACGGCGTAACCCCGCGAAGATGCGCGGATGAAGATTCGCTACATCACGCCCGGTGATTTTTCCGCCATGGATAACATCCTGAATAGTAACGGGATGTCGGGCGTGCGCGACTTCCCACCGACCTATCTCGTGGCCGACGACTGTGGCGAAATTATCGGTGGCGGTGGGTCCATGAAGATCGGCAATAATACCGGCTGGTTGGGCTCTGTTGCCGTCGCTAAGCATCGGAAGCGCACCGGCATCGGGACCGCCATCGTGAACGCCAATCTTCAGATCGGAGCCGAGCGCGGCTACGGCTCGATGTGGCTTGAGACGTATTTCTGGAACAGCAAGTTCTATGAGAGCCTCGGCTTCGAGGGGATCACGCCTGATCTCGTCCCCGAACAAATTCGAGTCTGGCGAACGAAGAAGCATTGCCGTTTCATGGTAAATACAGGATGCGTGAGTTCATCCGAATCGTGGAGAGTTGCCTAAGCGAGGCCGAAGGCGAACGAGAGCCCATTCGAATCACGCTCAAGCCGAAGACGCCTCACGATCCCGAAGGTCCGGCCGCAAAGTTTTTCAAAGATTATCTGGAAGGCACCGACCAGCATCCCATCGACCGGCATTCTCGGCTCTATGGCTATTCCTCGCTGATCGTTCGCAAGTCCATCGACCACCCGAACAACGCCGTCTACATTTCTGACATCATGTCGCTCGAAGCAGGCAAGGGCCACGGTTCCGTCGCTCTGAAGGCTCTATGCGAACTGGCCGACGAACACGGCGTCACGCTCGAACTCACGGCCAAGGCATACGGCCCGAAGCACCTCTCCACGAAACAACTGGTCGATTGGTATTCGCGCTACGGCTTCACCGTCTCTCGCCGGGGGAACGCAGAGAGCGGCACCAGCATGGTGCGCAAGCCCCACCACGCCCCGAAGGCCAAGCCGCTCGACGAGAACGAAGAGATGCCCAGCATCGTCTATCACGGCACCACGCTCAACGAGTGGGAAGGCCACGACGGCGAAGGCACGATGTTCTTCACCTCGAACCGCGCCGACGCAGTGATCTACGCCGAAGAGGCCGCCGAAGGTGAACACTACCGCAAGCATGAGGGAGACGAGATCGAGGACCCCGCGATCAAACCCATCGTGGTAGAGTTCCGCCTAGCCGATCTCAAGACCCTCGAAGCCAAGGGTAGCGAGTTCCAGCCTGACTGGGGTTGGGTCGATGGCCACAAGCACGCGGAAGGCGAAATTCCGACTTGGGTCGAGTCCTTCCAGCACGTCGGCTCGTTCTGCATCGAGCCGTTCAAGCACGCCTACAAGGCGATGGGCAAGATTACCCCTGCCACCGCATCTTGAAGTGCAGGGCTTCGGTCTCGTTCACGAATTTGAACACGCACCGCATATCGTCGCCCGAGCGGCGATAGGTCCACTTCGTGTGGGGCGCCTGATCCACAAGCCACTGCCGCACTTCGAGTGATAGGGTGCCCAAGCCGTCCGAGAGTTCCTCGCGGTCGGGTAGCATGACGACATGGTCGTCTTCGGAAAAGAACGGATCGTCTTTCAAATCGACCACCTCATCTTGAAGTGAATGATGTCAATGGAGTCCCAAAACAGGATTTGGACCTGCTGAGCCTGCGTGTAAAGCACGTCGTAAGGTCGAGCATATCTGTGCCGTTTCGGGATATTTGCGTCACACCATTCCTTTACGTCGTCGTTCAAGCAAAAAACGGACTTGTCTTCGCTGAGCGGTAAACCTCCGAACGCATTGTTGATCGTCGGCTTGGGATCGCGCTTGACCCAGACCCAGTGGCCAAGCTCGGCCTGCTTTTCGAGGTCGATGTCGATGACGTATTGGGGCTTGGTGCTGTTCACAGGAAGAGCAGCTTGAAGAGGGCCGCGTCCTGTTGCTCGTGAAACTCCATGACGACATCTCGCTCCGTCATTTTGCGATCATACTGCCCGCCACTTCCGCCATTCGGATAGGCGTCGATCAGAGCGTATCTCTCCCGTGGAATGTTCGCTTCGATCCACCGGAAAGCTCGCTCCGCGCCCGCCAAATAGCTGTCGTGTTGGCAACGCAGACGGAATAGGTATCGCCCGTCGCCGCATTCGCTGATGACGTGCGGTCGCTCCATCAGCGGAACGTATGGGCAGTTGACATAGTTTGGCCCCTCCACAATTTTCAGTTTGTAGCCCGCCAAAATAGGCTCTTCGTTGGCTTTCGGATCGCGGTAAACTTTCATCTCTACCATTCGCTCATCCCCGTGGCGCCACACTGACGCAGCCAATTGGACTGCGGCTGACGGCCATCGTAGATGGTCGCGATGTGGTCTTCGTTTGCATCCTTCAGCGGGATATGCGGGCCGACCCGAGATGGCTTGTCGGTCAGCAGGTAATAGGTTCCGAACATTGTCTTGGGGAGCGCATGGCCAAGGTTGACCTGCGCTTGCGAGCCGTTGCCACAGCCCCCGAGGTCGAGCAGGTCGCGAATGTGCCACGCCATCGGTGCGCCGAACGGCAGGCGGGACGTGCGCACGTCTTCGAGGCACACCAGATCGCGCGATGAGATCGACATGTAGCGCACACCGTGGATGCGGCCGATCACGCACAGGCTTTCGAGCACTTGATCGTGGAGCATTTGCATTTTGGTGTTGTGCTCCCCGCGATATTTTTCGAGCAGCAGCTTCATGAGTTCGTCAGAGCGTTGCTCGCCGGACAGCGACGTTTCCCATTTCGAGAACGAGTCGCGTTCTTGCGTGATGGCTTCCCGCGCGCAGTTGATCTGCCCGATGTAGTAGTCGAGCTTGCTGCCATACCGAATTTGGTCGAGCAGGTCATCTCCCATGCGGTCGATGAACAACAAGACCTTGGTCATCGCTTCGTCCGACGTGGCGAAGATGTCGATGAACCGGGACTTGTGTTTGCCTTTCTGGGGCGACGTGCGGGAGACGACCACCGAGTCGAGCCGGTTCAGGTCGGCTTGGAAATAGGGGTTCTCACCAGTGCCCATGCGCCAGCGGATGCCGTTCGTCCAGCCATAGGCCGGGCGGATCATCTGGCGACCTACCCAAGTGGTGACCGCCTCCCATGCGCCCTCTTCTCCGACCCGCCAACGTTGGCGCCGGGTCAGGCGTGCATTGAGTCCATATTCGTGGAGCTTGGTGAAGCCATCTCCCACGAATCATCTCCTTCGGTGTTGCCTCCGATCTGGTCAGCGATGAGCAGGATCAGCGGGACGATTTGTTCATTGGAGCAGCCCACCACAAAGTGATGATCGACGAACTCCTTGCCATTTTCACTATAGACGTGTGGGAGGAAAGCGGCAATCAGGATTTCGTTTCCGAGTTTTACTTCGGCCCATCTTGCGAAGCGGATGACACCCCGCTTGAGCCGCACGGGACGCGACTCCTTGATCCAGTGAATTCCACTGAGATGTCCGCGACCCTCAACGACGCTGGCTGCGGTGAGACAGCGAAGAATGGGAGACCAAAATCCTGCCTCGCTGAAAATATCAGCTTCCGGCCGAAACAAGGTCATCTCTGCGTTCTCAATCGCAAAGACTTCGGGGAGAGTTTGCAGCGTGTCAAGCGCATCAGCTTTCGACGCAACTGTGAAATGGAGCATGTGAAATCTTCAAAAAATACCTTCGGCAAAATAGCCGGAGGCTTAGTTCAACCCTTCAGGCGCCCTTTCGTGAACGTCCCGTTGCTATGTCGCTCAACCCAGCAAAGCCACCTGATCTTGCCGTTTCGGCATCGCCGGGGCTTCCACGCAAATTCGTGAAAGCCGTATGGCTCAACCGGGCTCAGATATTCATCGTTGCACCACGGGGTTCCCGCAGGCACGCCGACGCTGTTGTTCTCGTCAATTTCGAGCCAAATGGTTTCGTTCATATCAAAGTCCGCGCGAGCATCCGCAGCACGGCCGCATAATCGTCTGATGTGGCATAGCAGTGAAATTGGGTGGACCCGCCTAGTCTGACCGGCAGGCTGCCTAGCACCATCATCTCACCTCTGTGTCGGGTGAGCTTGAGCAGCATCACCTTGCCCACCGAGCGGGTGCCGTGGTTTCCGAAAAGATAGACATCATGGCGCACGTCGGCATACGTGTAGCCGATCCCGACGCCCATCCAGCTATTCCGGTGTTCTTCGTTTTCGCGAGCTTGGAGAATCAGGGCATCCATGAAGCGGTCCCACAATCGAGGACCCTTCGGCGTGACGCGCTCTTCGGTCAGATCGACGGGAAGCGAGCAGATCGACTGCTTCATCCCTTCCAGATCATCCAACGAAATGACAGATTCCATAGACCAAGCCTACACCGCTCGATCTCGTTTACCAAATTTTTATGACCAGTAGAGCTTGAAAAACAGCGCGTCTTTTTCGAGTTGGAACAAGGCGATTATTTCGGCTTTGAAGCCTTCCGCCTTCCGCTCGCTACGGCTGACTTCCTGACCTTGGAAGGTCATTTCGCCCTTCATGTTCGTCCGGCACCATGCGAGGAATTCGTCGGACATGACGAAAGCATTGCCTTTGTGGATTACGAAGGCACGCTCGGGCACCGGCACCCCGAACCCAAAATCTCGACGATCATACCTGAACATTGATGAACCTTGGGCCAACGTAGCAACTCGCGATCAAACCACCGTGGAGCATGAGTGACAAAGCGAGCGTCACATACGCGATGATATGGTGACCTGAGAACAGAACCATGGCAACCCATAGCAGGTTCATGAAAATCTGCGCGAAATGAATTCTATACTGAAGCATCTTGCGCTTGAGACTGGCCATGGCCTGTTGCCAGTCTTCCGAGCCCTTCTCATATCGCCGCAGGACGAACACCGGGATGATGATCGCGGCGCCGAACGCGAATACGATGAGCGCGACCCCGGCGACCACATGCACCCACGCCAGCCCCGCCACCAACCAGTTGAGCGGTCGGAAATTGTAGTGTGTCTGGTGGTTGACCACGCCCAGCAGCATGATGACGTTGGAGACGAAAGCCCAGAAGCAATCTCGACGATAGGTGTTGTGGTCACGCGACCGGGCGACCGTCAGCTTGTCCGGCGGCATCATCTCGCTGAGCCTGATCGTCAAGTTCATCATCTGAGGACTGATCGTCATGCCTTCACTGCCGGTTTGAGAAGCTCGAACATCTCAGAAATGTGCTTCGCTTCAAAACTGGCGCATCGCGCGCGAGCCGATTCTTCCTTCTTTCCCTGCGCAAAGTAAAGCTCCGCGCGAGCCCGCAAATCGAGTGCGCGACTTGACGCAAGCGAAATGATCGCCTCCCTGAAATCGACCGCCGTTTTTGCCGTGACGGCCGAGATCAGATCGAGAATGGATGCCGCTTCTTCGGCCGCGCTGTATTCTGTCAGCGTGTGGCGAAGCTCGCCCTTGGTGATATAGCGCGCGGCTTCTAGCTCACTGACGTTGCGTCGATGGGCGGCCAGCCGACAGGCTTCGGCGCGCAAGCGTGCCTTGCCCATCGGCCGGGTGATAAGCTGGAATGGCTTCAGAAGTTGCGCCCCCGAGCGTATTCGTTGACCAGTTCTTCGACCAGCGCATACAGGATGGGGTCACCATCCTTCAGCGCGGGCAGCAGATCGGCCTTTTCCGCCATCCATTTGCGAGCGAACCCCGGATCATGCTCGATGATTGAGGGCGCGTTGCTCAGGATGTCGGCCAGCTTGTTGGTCTTCACGTCAGGCTCTTGCTCGGCGGTGTGCGCCAGATCGAGAGCCTTCCGCGCCACGCGGTTGCCATCCCACGGCATACTCACATCGGTCAGACCGGACGTGATACGCCGAACCTCGATGCCGAAACCTTCGCCACCCCAAGTAGTGGCGACGTGTTGGATCAGGTCCAGCGTGATGCCCTCGACGAGGATCAGCTTGGCTCCGCTTTTCAGGAACTTCGCCGGGTCTTTGACGCGGGTGCCATGCTCATCGGTGAAGTAGCGGGTGTCCTCCACCAGATCGTGGAACATCATGGCGATCAGTTGCGCCACGGTGATTTGGGACGATTCCGGCAGCCATTGCAGGATCGCGACGCATTCCGCCGGATGCACGATGTAGGGCTCGCCCGAGTATTTGCGCTTCTGACCCACGGCCGCGTGCCCAGCCATCGCGAAGAAATAGGCTTTCTCCACGCGGTGGTCGCTCAGGTCAGGGATGTGGTTCCATTTGCTCATTCTCGCAGTCTACTCGCTCATTACGAGTGGTCAACCAAAAACAGCTACACGCCTAAATATTAAAGCTGTTATGTCCGAGGACCGCCACAATGAGCACAGATCACGTCGTTACTACCGGAACTGAAGAAGAGATTTCTTACAATACCGCATTCGCTACTCGCGGCCCGAGTGGTCCTGAAGGTCCGGCTGGTCCGACAGGTCCCCAAGGCCCGCAAGGTCCGCAGGGTATCGTTGGTCCGACCGGCCCACAGGGGCCGCAGGGCGCAAATGGCACCGTGGGTGCTCAGGGCATTCAGGGAGCCGATGGAGCAACGGGTCCGCAAGGCCCGCAAGGCATCCAAGGCCCGCAGGGCGATGTCGGTCCCGCTGGTCCTCAAGGCGATCCCGGCCCGGCCGGTGTAGATGGCGCGAATGCCTACGTAGTTGCGGTCAGCAACGGTTTCTCGGGAGACGAAACGGCATGGCTCGCTTCGCTCGTTGGTCCGGCTGGTGCAGATTCGATGGTTGCCGGTCCTCAAGGTGATGTTGGCCCCGCTGGTCCTCAAGGCGATCCCGGTCCCCAAGGCAACGCATCCACAGTTCCCGGCCCGCAGGGCGACGTTGGTCCGCAAGGCCCGCAGGGCGACCCCGGCCCGGCTGGCGCCGACTCTACGGTTCCCGGCCCCACTGGTCCCCAAGGTGACGTTGGCCCGGCTGGTCCGCAGGGCGATGTCGGTCCCGCTGGTCCTCAAGGTGATGTTGGTCCGGCAGGCCCGCAGGGCGATCCCGGCCCGGCTGGTGCAGATTCCACCGTCCCCGGCCCGCAGGGCGATCCGGGCGCTCCCGGCACCGATGGCGCGAACGCCTACGTGATCGCAGTCAACAACGGTTTCTCTGGCAATGAAACACAATGGCTGGCGTCGCTGGTCGGCCCGCAGGGCGATCCCGGCCCGGCCCCGCTATACGGCGTGTGCTTTTTCACGGGTGATTCCGCCAATCCGGCATTTGCGCCGCTTTTGACGGGTGCGATTGTCTACCGGGAAAAGCTATCTCGTCCCGTTTCCTTCGGCGCAGATTTCTTCGGCAGCCAAGGTGATGCGATGGTCGATTCCACCGCAAATGCATCCTTCGACGTTCAGGTGAATGGCAGTTCCGTCAACACGATCTTCTTTGAGACGGGCGCCAACACGCCGACCTTCAGCACGGCGGGCAACAGCGTGGTCACGGCCAACATTGGCGACATCATGCAAGTCGTCGCCCCGAACCCGGCTGATTCGACTTTGGCTGGTGTGTCGGTTTCGCTCTACCCGGTCCCGACGTTCTAATGGCGGAAGTGATCGACTAGAAACAGCACGATCACCAAAGCCAGCATCACAATCGAGATTACACTCGGCGAACCCTGCTCACCCGGTGGGCCGCGTTCGCCGGGGTCTCCTTTTGGTCCCATGGGACCGGACGGCCCCGGAATCATTTGAAATAGTTCCACGCCATGCGGAACACCATCTCCGCGCCCGCGTCTGGAAAAATAAAGTCGATGGTCGTGGCGCGATCCATCCACCCACCTCGATTGCCCCAGCCGTTATGCGAGCGAACTCGCTTGTGGCGATGGGCGACCTTTGCTTCCGGCGTATAGGCTTGAAGCCATTCATACAAATCGGGACGGAAACTGGCGACGTTCAGGCATCGCCATTCAGATCGAGGGAGTGTGAACCGCTCGTCATAGGCGTCAATGGTGACAACCGCATCACTCATCAGTCCAAGTCTTTCGCCACTTCGTGAGGCCACAGCATCCGGTGCGGATACATGTAGGTGATCTGTTCAGCCAGCGAGAGCCTACCAAGCTCATACATCAGAGCATCGGCCTCTGGTCCGCCCCGGCTCAAAACGTCGAGCCTGCGTTCGAATTCTTTCTTGCTGACCTTCTTAGACATAGAGCACGACGATCCGCCCGGCATGGGCGAATTGGTTGTAGTTGATCTCATGCTTTTCGCAAACGACTTCCCGCACGCGTTTGCGTTTTGCCATGGCCTTGAGAACGGCCCGCGCCATGACGAGACGAGTCTCGTCCATTTCGGGAATCATGGCATAGACGGCCGCCTTGCGCGGGATCACCCGCACTCGGCCCTCATACGGGTTCTCTTCGCCGTCCTTGTAGTAGTCGGGCACGTCCATGCGTTGGTGCTCCGCATAGAGCGTATCGACACTCTCAACGGTGACGCCTTCGATGCCAGTCTGAACGGAGGTCACTTCGGCCCCGCAAGAATGTCCATGAAGTCCATGAACGATGCTGCTGCGGCGCGCTGCTCTTCCTCTGTCTGCAACGGAGGATAAGGAACCTCGCCGTCGATCACCTCGAAATCCACGCCTTCGCGGACTTCCTTCTTCAGGGTGCGGAAATTCCACGCCCCGGTCGCCTTACCGAGAGACAGGAAGGTGTCATTGGGGAACTGGCTGGCGCCGCAGGGCTCCTGTCGCACGAGGCACTTGTCCCCCTTGCGAATCTTCATGAAGCTGCCCGCGCGCCACTCATATTCCACGTCGATGAGCGATACGACCCGAAGATTTTGCTGAACGTGGACGGTGACCCCGTTACTCAGCGTCGTCGATTTCCACATGGGATTAGCTCACGTAGTTGATGATGTGGAGCCCGAAATCACCGACATCGAAGATGCTGTCTGGCGGTTCATGCCCCTTCGCCTTCAGCCAATCGTAGGCGGCTTTTTCCCACGTTTGAAGCGCTTCCATCACGTCGGAAGTTGGCGCCGGGATGCTCTTGAAAACCTTCTCTCCATAGCCGCCCGCTGCTCGGCCGTAGCCGATGAAGACGCAATGATTGAGCGGTTCGGCGGGGTTCGCCTTCCACCCGCGTTCCTCATAGTAGACCGTCTCGGCAAGGAAGAGACCCTTGTCCGGGCTGGTCGCCTGAAAGGCATCCACGAAATATTCTCGCGTGTCTGTCTCTTCGACGATGGTCTCAACCTTCGTGCCGCAGGTAGGGCAAAACTTCTGACCCACGCGCTCGGGGTGCTCGCAGCTTTCCTTCGAGGTGGTAGGCCACTTCATGTCATTCATCCACAGCAGGATGCCGATCCCGCCATAGGCGCGCGTGGTGATGCTCATGCCTTCAAATCCCATGCTCGCTTGCAGTCGGGGCACCCGCCGGGTTCCGTGAAGCGCGTCACGCCGTGGAAGCACCGCCAGAACTCGCCGCTGGTGACCATCGTGTAGAACGGCGGCTCATAGAAATTGCGCGGCGTGCGGATCACTTCCCGCTCGCGTTCCAACTTCGTGTTGCACGGGTAGTTCGCGGCGTGCAGTGGATAGGTGATGAACATCGGCTGGTCGGCCTCGTCATCCCACCCGCACATGACGTGACCAAAGTCCTTCGCCTTGGTGCAGTTGCAGCGTTCGAGTTCGTCGTCTTCGGGCTCGCGCCCGACGCGCTCAACAAATTTTGCGCGGGAGATCGTCACGGGACCAACGCTTCGAGGGCTTCCTTCGCTTCGTTGATAGCCTCTTGCATCTCGGCCATCTCAGCGAAGGTCATCTGCGCCGGGCCGTTCAGCGCGACGTGGACGTTGATTCCACGCAGCGGCCGAGCGCGCTCGTCGATCTCAGCTTGGGTCACACCCCGCCACCACGACAGTTCGGGCGAAGCGGGAGTCTTGCCCTCGTATTTCTCGTCGATGGCCTTGTAGTATTTGTAGTTGTATCCCTCACCGAGATTGACGATGATCGTCATCTGAGCCCCGGCGGTCTTGCGGATTTCGACCTGCGGGAACCCCAGCTTGGTGCCGGTGATCTTCGCCTTCCAGCGCCGGGTGTCGGCATCCGACATGTTCGGCATGAAGCCGCCAGTTGGACCACCGTCGAAGCCGTAGCCTTCGGCCCAGTCCTTGGCGGACTGGACCTTCTTCGGCTTATCCCACATCAGGACGCCCATCAGTGCTTACCCGTCGCGACGATAGCGGCCACCGGCTGTTCGGAGTCCACGACCGTGACGTTGGCGTTCCCACTGGCGGCAGCCTTGGCCACAGCTTGCGCCTTCATGACCTTGGTGTAGTCGCCCACCGAGCGATCCGACGGTGCCTTGGTGCGAGCCGCAGAAGCTTGCGCTTCGAGAGAGGCGGTCACGAGGGCTTCGTTCGCTTCGGCGATCTTGTCCGTCGGGTAGAGGCCGCGCAGGGTCACGAGGCCATATTTGATGATCTTGTCCGACTGGTCACCGAAACCTTGACCCGCGTAGTAGGCGGTCGTCTGTGCGATGATTCGAGCCGTGATGGCCTTCTGCACCGCATCGCGGTCGAGGATGGACCCATCCTTGTAGCCGAAGTCCTTCATGGCGTCGCGCACAGCGGAGCGCACAATGGTGATTTCGCGGTCGGTATAGAGCCCCGGCAGACGCGACTTCACCAGCGCGAGATTGTCGGGGTTGATCGCCCAGTTGACGCTCACCGGAACCGACACCGTCACGCCGTCTTTGTTCACCGATGTGATCGGCGCGTAATCCGGGTCCTTGGCGTTGTCGTCGGTGAGGTTCAAATCGGTGAATTCCATAGTCACCGACTCGGCCTTGGTGAAAGGTCCCACGTAGTGCAGGCCCGGCCCGCGGGTTTTCGGCAGCACGATCCCGAAGCGCCGTTGGAACGCCAGTTCGTGGTTCTGAACGGTGACCCAGCGAGGCGGGCCGATCAGCACAAACAGAGCGCACAGACCAAACACGGCCCCACCCCATTTCAGGTTGCCGTTGTTTTTCGTCAGCCGTTCGCGGAAATCGTAATCCATAGTGCCCTCAGAGTGGTTGCCCCCGCCGAAGCGGGGGCGTCGTCGTTTAGTCCTTGCGGGGACCGCCAACGAATTGCAGCAGGAATTGGAAGAGGTTGATGAAGTCGAGGTAGAGGTTGAAGGCCGAGAGGTTGGCCCGAACCGTCATGTCCCCACCCGACGCATAGTCGCTCTTCAGGCGTTGCGTGTCGTAGGCGATGAAGCCCGAGAAGATCAGCACGCCGATGGCCGACACGACCAGATGCATACCGGGGATGAAGATCGACACGACCATCATCAGGATCAGGCCGAGCAGTGCCGCGAACAGGAAGGCACCGATGGGGCCGAGATCACGCTTCGTCGTGTAGCCCCACAGGCTCAGCCCGCCGAACATCGCCGAAGTGATGAGGAAGGTCTCGGCCACCGACACGCCCGTGTAGAGCTTGAAGATGACGCCGGTGCTCAGGCCGAACAGCACGGACGAGGCGAAGAACAGGAAGGCCGATCCGGCGCGAGTCGAGGTGTTCTTCAGCAGGAAACCCATCACGAGGATCAGGACGATGGGTCCGAAGACCACGCCGTAGCCGAGGATGGTGTAGTCGATCTTGCCGTTCGGCAGCGCCTTGAAGAACGCTTCGCCGAAGGGCGTGTTGCCCGTCAGCCACGCGAACGCGGCGGTGATGAGGATGCCCAGCGCGAGGCGGTTGTAGACGCTGATGAGGAAGGCGCGCAGACCAACATCATAGTCGGCCTCCGAGCGCGTAGCAGAAATAGTCCGTTCCATAGTGTTTGACCTTTCGTCAGTTCCACCAACCGAACCAGAGACCCCAGCCATCGACCACGCCCAGAGGGGCGAGCAGGGCGAGAACAAAGAGCCTGATCCAAGCGTGATGTTGGAAACAGTAAACCAGATGATGAATATACCCTGCCACGGTCACAACCGTGATAAAAATCATCACCAGACAGCCGAGGCCACCAAAGGCCATCAGGCCGCGTCCAGAACTACGAGACATCGAAGAGTTTCCTCACAGGGTTCTTGGGGTTCAGTAAGCTGAACGAATTCTGCATATTGCCGAGATCGGCCGCGATCATTTCCGCGTTCGCCTCTTCCCATCCAGCCAGCCAGAACAGGTGTTCTTTCTCGCGCTTGTAGGGAGTTTCGTTTGCGGTCTTGCCCGACCGGCGGTCGAGATAGCCGCGCTGGCGAGCGCGTTCACTCATCGACCGTTTCCTTGCCGAAATTGCCGAAGTCTTCGTCGGCCGCCTCGAAGGGCTCACAGGCCGCTTGCAGGTCCGCGATGAACGCGTCGGCGTGCTCGGAGTCGATCAGCATGATGCGCTCGGACATTGTGCCCGACACCCGCGCGTAGCTGACGAACATCGGTCCCGCTTGGATGCCACGCACCGGCACGCCCATCTTGATATATTTCATCTCGACGGCGGCCACGGCGTCGATGGCTTCGCGCGGATACGCAAAGTCCAGCCTGCGGAAGTCGTAGTTCTCTTTGAACTTGATGCTCACAGGCGACCTTCCGCACGGTCGATGGCGCGCTGCTCACCAACGGTGACGCAGATGAACTCCCGCTTCGTGGCGTAGCCGCACGACCGCGACATGCAGAACCACACACCATTTTCTTTCTTGGTGTCGATGGAACCGCACTCGGTGCAGGGGTAGGTGTCCCGCATTATTCCTCGCCCGCCATCTGCGCGCGGACGGCGTCGATGCCCGGCCAGTCGAGGATTTGGCCGGTCTCGGCGTCGATGCTCAGGGTGACGTAGTCACCGCCGCCGAGGAACGACGGCACGTCGCCTTCGAGGCGTTGGTCGCCGAAACGGACGGTAATCATGTCGGAGCACTTGGCCGAGACGGTGATGCGATTGTCGCTCATGCGCGTTCAACTTTCGGGATGACTTTGGAGACGAAAACGAAATGGTCCATGAAGAACGCCTTCTCCACGGCGCCGCCGGGGACGCGGTTCATGATGGCGCGGGCTTCGGCTTCAGTCGTGGCCGCCTTCACCAACGGCCAGAAGTGTGCAGCGATCTCACCAGCGGCGAGCGTCTCGGCTTGCTTGGCGGCGATATAGCGCGCTGCGATCTCTTCCTCGGTGCCCTTGGGCGGCGTGGTGTTGCGGATCACGGAGATGGCGTTGACCAGAGACTCGATCTCTTGCTCGCCTGCACGACCTTCGCGCAGCCGCGTGGCGACCCATTCGAGTTCCTTGGCGAAATATTCGGCCCGTTCGATATCGGTCACGCGCGGCTCCCTTCGATGCTAAAATCGCAGGTTTGAGGATTTCGTCAACGAGAATCGGTGGGCAGACACATCCACACGATTCCGACGATCATGAAGAGGATGATTTTCAATAGCCCTCCACCATGCCATGGAACTTCAGGGCTTGGCCCATGGCGGACACGCCATAGACTTCCTCGAAGTCGCGAGCGGCGGCGGCCACTTCATCTTCATCCGACACCCACTTGGTGATGTCCGGGTCGAAGCGGTCGCCTTCGTCTTCGTCGTCTTGCTCGCCGCCGGTGAGCGACGGGAACGCGGCTTCCAGTTGGGCGCGCTCGATGCCGTCCATTTCGTCTTCCTCGTCGAGGAAATCTTCCAGCGGCGGGATGTTGTCCATGAACGACTTCATGGTGCGATAGCTGTATTCGCGCGGGCGGCAGCCGTAGCGGTCCTTGTAGAGATCGCTGTAGGTGTCGGCCATCCAAGGATCGACCATGTGGCCGGGGGCGTCTTCGCCGTAGGCGGCGAGCAGGGCCGGTTGAAGAACGGTGCGGTATTCGGTGCGGCGAGCTTCCTGCTCGGCTTCCGAACAGCGGAAGAAACCCTCGGTCACTTCATTGACGCGAGCGACGACTTGAGAAAGTTCGTTCATCTTGCCCATAGTCTTGAATCTCCTGTGCCGTTGGCGTTTCGCCATTGAATGTATCCTACCCCAGAACTGGATTCGGTCAACCAAAATAAATTGACTTCGCCACGGGTTCTAACGCCTTCTGACCATCATGTTCGTGGAAGACATCATCAACGATCTGGCCCACCGGATCGCCTCGGAGAAGGACCCCATCGGGAGCATCCTCCGAGAGGACGCGTGGGCGAAGAAATTCATCGAAAGCCTGCAAGGCTCGGTGAAGTCCGGTCGTGCCCTCTCTACGGAGCAAGGACGTGTCTTCCTGAATGTGCTCCGACGGCTGAAGAGGCTCGGCCCGAACGGAATGTCCGTTGAACTGATGGATCAGTTCCTCGCGTCCCCAAGGTATCGCAATCCGCCTTACCAATCGACTCCGATGAAGAAGGAGGTTCGATATCTTGGGGACAATAAGCTCGGGTTCCGCTGCAAGCGCGCCGACGACATCATGCACGATATCAAGGCGCTCGGTAACCGTGGCCGAGATAGTAGCTGGAAAGACCAAGCGCGGCCGGTGTTCAACCGCGCCTACAAGCTCTGGGTCATCACAGTCACGGACGTGACGCTAGACGCCATCGTCAAGCTGATCGGCAAGCACGACTTTGCCGCCGATGACGCAGTCATCGAATATCTCGCGCTTGCGGACAGCAGCAAGGGTCAACCGAGCACCTTCGTGTTTGATGAGACCAGCAACCAGATCGTAGCCAACGTCTGTGACAATCCGGTCATCGAAGGCTGGGTCAAGCGTGTGATTTTCGGAGAAGTCATTTGAACCAAGACTTCCTCATCACCGGCACGCCCGGCATGGCCCGCCGTCTGGTGCAATTGGCCTCGGTGTGCACGATCAACGTGGACCCGGCGATCTTCGCACTGGCCGAGACCGGGCTCCTGACCGACGCAGATTTCAAGCCGTTCCCGAAACTGCAAACCTCGGAGCGCGCGGCTGTTCAAAAGCTGATCGACTACGACTTTCGCGCCGTCTTTCCCGCGCAGGGCATGACCGGTGGCATGGTGACGTTGGCCGCCGCCAAGATCGCCAATATCGAGCCGATCTTTGTCCACACCAAGCGTGGAAAGTTTTGGCAAAATTTCGCCGAAGAGATGAAAGTCAGCCTCGAAATCATCCAGCTTGAGCGGCGCCGGTTCCCCGATGCCGATCAGATTCGAGACAAGAGGCACGGCCTCCTGATCGTTGACGAGATGATGAACTCCGTGGAGGCACAAGTCCTCGCGATGGATTTCCAGAAAACGGTGGTGCTCACCAATCGGAGGATCATCACCGATCTGACGGACGTGATCCAAACCATCTCGCCGAACGCACCAACCGAAATCCTCACCAACATCAACGCCTATTTCCGGCGAGATTTGGAGATCGCGGGTTTCAAGACGACCCGAGCCGAAGACTTGGCGTTCCTTTGCGGCGTGGTGACCGATCTGATGGCCATCACTAATGAGCCCCAGCCTGAGAGCGTGGATATTGACCCCGAACTCTATGCCAAGCTCGAACGCAATGTGAAGCTCGGACACCTTCGTCTGGGATAAATAAGCATATGATCTAGCTCAGTATTTTCGGGCTGGATACGAAGATATTGCATTTCAAGTTCCTCGGCAATTAGGCTGAGGCTATTCATTATTTTGGTCATTACTCAACGTGAAAACTGCTGTTCTCAAGATCAGCGACCAAGTCAATTGCAAGTTCGAGGGCCTTGAGCCCGAAGTTCGCCGCAAGATTTCGGACGCGTGTAAATATTTCGTTCCCTATGCTCGCCACATGCCCGCGTTCAAGCTGGGTCGGTGGGATGGGAAGATCGCGTTCGCCACCATCGGCGGCAGCACCTTCATCAACATGCTGGACCGCGTCCTGCCGTTGGTGATCGAAGCTGGCTACGATGTCACGATTGATGACCGGCGCCCGGCCTACGAGTTCAGCTTCCCGGCCATCACCGAAGACATGCTCGCGGACAAGGTCTGGCCGGAGGGTCACCCGATTGCCGGGCAGTCGATCATGCTGCGCGACTATCAGGTGGCGGCGATCAGCACCTACCTCGACAATCTGCAATCCATCCAGTCGATCTCGACCGGCGCCGGTAAGACGCTTCTGACAGCCACACTGTCATCTTTGATCGAGCCTTACGGCCGCTCCATCGTCATCGTCCCGAACAAGAGCCTCGTCGAACAGACCGAAGAGGATTACCTGAACCTCGGGCTCGACGTGGGCGTGTTCTACGGAGACCGCAAGGAGTGGGGCAAGACCCACACCATCTGCACATGGCAGAGCCTTGGCGCCTTCAGCAAGAAGACGAAGGCGGGCGAGGTGGATATTCCCATCTCCGACTTCCTCGACGGCGTCATCTGCGTGATGGTGGACGAAGTGCACTCGGCCAAAGCCGACGTGCTGAAAGACCTGCTGACCGGCCCTATGGCGCACATCCCCATCCGTTGGGGACTGACCGGCACCGTGCCGAAGGAAGACTTTGAATACATGTCGCTGGCCGTCTCGCTCGGCCCGGTGGTTGGTGAGATCAAGGCGTCCGATCTGCAAGAACAAGGCGTGCTCTCGATGTGCCACGTCGATGTGATGCAGCTTCAGGACGAGGGTGAGTTCAGCACCTACCCGGACGAATACGAATTCCTCACCTCCGACAAACGGCGCCTCGATTTCATCGCGGCTCAGTGCAAGGAGATCGCGAAGACCGGCAACACGCTGATTCTCGTGGACCGCATCGAGTGCGGCGAATATCTGCGCGACGCCATCGGTGATGATGCCGTGTTCGTCTCCGGCAAGGTCAAGACCAAGGACCGTCGGAAGGAATACAAGGAAGTTCAGACTTCCGAGGGCAAGATCATCATCGCCACCTATGGCGTGGCCGCCGTCGGCATCAACATTCCCCGCATCTTCAACCTCGTGCTGATCGAGGCGGGCAAGAGCTTCGTGCGGGTGATCCAGTCCATCGGCCGGGGCATCCGTAAGGCTGAAGACAAGGACTTCGTTCAAATCTACGACGTGACATCGTCGCTGAAGTTCTCGGCTCGCCACCTCACCAAGCGGAAGGGCTTCTACAAGGACGCCAACTATCCGTTCAAGGTGACGAAGGTGAACTATCGTTGACCTACGCCGATGCTTTTGACCGGCTGCTGACTCGCATCCCCGAGATCGTAGACTTCACGCCGCATTTTCCGAACACCGCTGTCGTGGTTCCGCGCAACGACTTGCGCGGTCCATTCTCCACCGCCTTGAGGCAAGGCTATCTCGATGCTGGTCAGAAGTTCCAATACGCGAATTTGAGCCGGATCGGAGGTTGGGATTTCTTGACGGGAATCTTCGCGGTCTCATCCCACGCATTGCGCGGGCGCACGCTAGACACGCTCTACGTCCCCGACCGATCTGATCTGCATCCCACTCAGTATTCCGCTTACGATTACATGATGGAGTCAATGACTCCGATCATGGTTACACTGCCATACGCTCGTATCTACGTGTATTAAATTGCGTCAGAGTCAATGACTTAGTATAGTCAACTCTTGATCGGGCCACAGTTTCGCCCTGCTTAGGAGCCAAATGCGAATTCTTCTTCCTGATAACATCTCCTTCAACATGGAGGAAGTTCCGAACCAAGTAGACGACCTGAGATATTGTGTCCTCGACTATTCAAATCAAGCTGATGTCGATTTCTACTTCATCCCGTTGATTTTCTTGGATCAGTTTCCGCGCCCGGCGGCCGACCTACAGATCGGCAATTACCGGATTCAGATGCCGCTCGATTGGTCGATCATCATCGCGGACAAGCATCTGGGCGCCATGGAGATCGTGGAACTTAAGCATCTCAACGACCGCGACTTCGACGCATTTGTGCTCAATCCGATCAATGGCTACATGCCGCAGTTCCTTGAGATCACGATCCAGAACGTTTTCCCCGACGTGACGTGGAACATCCCCAAGCTGAAGCGCGGGCACATTCTCGCGGTTCCGCTTAGCGATGGCCCCAACCCAGTCTGCGCCTTCTTCGTGAAGGACACCAACAAGCTCCCCGACGGCCTCGACATCTCGAAGGTGTTCGCATGACCCCGGAAGAATCCTTCGAACAGGCGAAGCAGATCGAGTGGATGAAGCAGGAGCAGGCCAAGCGCTACGAATGGGCGAAGCACTATCGAATGCGCATCATGCAAGACGGCCTCAACCGGCTCCGTCAGAAAGGCAAGAAATGAACTCCCATATCACCTTCCAACAATGGCTTGCCGAGATCGACAAGCTGGCGGCGGCCGAAGGCTGCTCGACCCCCTACACCCAGCAGACGGGCTACGAATGCTGGGCCGATGCTTACGCAGACGGCGTCTCGCCGGTCGATGCGTGGCACGAAGAAAAATACTGCGGCGCTTACGACGTAGAATAAGTCAACCCTCAACCCCGAAAGTTTTGAAATGAGCAAGAACATCCGCGACCGAATTGACGGTCTGCTGTCGCAATACGAGAGCCACGTCGGTCGTGGCAAGATGGACAACGCTGGTGTGACCCTGAAGGAACTGGTTCACTCGCTGGTCGATCTGGTTGTCGAGCGCACGAGCGCCTACGTCGAGCCTGTGGTTGAGGAAGTCACCATCGGCACGAAGCTGGCCGTGGCGGACGCCAAAGAAAATCTGCACAAGCTGGAAGAACTGGTGGTGCCGACTCCTGTGCCTGCGGCTCCCGAGCCCTGCGCTCCGTGCGACGTGTCGATCCCGAACAACCCGGCTCTGATCGAGGATTTCAAGAAGAGCACCATCACGGTGGATATTCCCGAGGCTCCGGCCGAAGCCGAGACGGTCACGCGCAACGGTGTCACCGAAGAAGTCATCGAACACACGACGCAGGCCGCGCCCGCTGTCGTTGAAGAAGCGGCGGCTGAAGAGCCTGCCGCTGTGGTCACCTCGCCCGAAGGCGATGTCGCACCCGCACCCAGAACGCCGAGGAAGCCGAAGCCCTAACCGGTTGGAAAACACGTCCCTGCGAGAAAACATATCCTCGCAGGGACGTGGAGCAACCAAACAGCGGGAGAACTGTCGGAAAATTTGACACTGGCGTCTGTCCGTATTTATGTAGATATGGTAAACGAGTTTCGATAAGGCGGAAAATCTGGTGGCGGCCCATAAGCTTGACATTTTCGAGACGCTCGCTGCCATCGACAAGCGGGACCGGGAATTCTACGCACGCCTCCCCGAGGAAATGCAAAAGGGTTTCGCCCCTCCCGTCGTGCTCCGCTGGGCCAGCGCCGTCGAAGGCCCGGCCGCCGAGCACTACATTTGGCTGGTCAACGACCGCGCCAACGTGAACTTCCACGACATTTGGGAACACCCCGAGCTTCAATTCAAGCTCTTGGCCTCGTGCGGCTACGGCGGCCGTGGGCAGCGCCACCAGTGGATTCCCATGGTCGGCAAGAAAGCTAAATCAGATCAGGTGCGCACGTTCCTCAGCCAGTTTTGGCCTGACGCGAACGACATGGAATTGGACATCCTGTTCGGTCAGTTCACCGAAGAAACGTTTGAAGACTTTGTCATGTCGAGTGGTCTCGCCCCCGACGAAGCCAAGGAGATCATGAAAGCATATGGCCGTCTCACAGGCAAAACCGCAGCAAAACCCAAAGGCAAGAAGGGCAAGCCCGCCGACGCCTGAGTTTACCTGCGACTACTGTAAGAAGTCATATGTCAGCGAGCGGACTTTCCTCGTTCACATGTGCGAGCAGAAGCGCCGGTGGCTCGATCAGGACACCAAGCATGTGAAGCTCGGCTTCGTTGTGTTCAAGCGTTTCCACGAGGTGAACTACAAGGGTCGCAAGGAGAAGACCTTCGAAGATTTCATGGGCAGCCAGTTCTACACGTCCTTCACGAAATTTGGACGTTACCTGCTGAACATCAACGCGATCAACCCGAAGCAGTTCATCGACTTCCTCATCAAGACGGAAGTCAAGCTGAACAAGTGGGAGAGCCCACTCGTCTACGAGACCTACGTTCGCGAGCTAAACAAGAAGGAGACCCCAGACGCGGCCATCGAGCGGAACTTCCTCTTGATGCAGCAATGGGCGAACGACACCGGGAAACCTTGGCTGGACTTCTTTCGTGAGATCGAACCGGCCTTGGCTACCAACTGGATCAGATCGGGGCGGATCAGCCCTTGGATTTTGTTCACCGCTTCGAGCGCGAAAGATTTGTTCGCGCGCCTGTCGGACGAGCAATTGTCTCTGGTGCAGAAAAACATCGACCCGGACTTTTGGAGCTTCAAGCTTGAGAAGTCCGCCGCCGATGTCGATTTCATCCGCGAGCAACTAGACGCTGCGGGTTTGTGAGGGAACGATTTTGACACCCGAGGAACGGGCGGCGCTTATGGCCGCCATGTATGAAGAGCCGGACGACGTTGAACCGACCGCCATTGGCGATCTGGAAGACTTCAGCCTCGACGACGGGCCGGAACCGGCGCCGTTGACGAAGGCGTGGGTTGATCGACAGGCCCAAAGAGGCAGAGTCCAGTTCGAGACCGACGGCAGGTTCGTCACCCTCACCGTGGACGGACGCAAGGTGCTCGTGCCGACGGCCTCCTACGTCAAGAAGCTGGAAGAGAAGATCGCCACGCATGACCGCGACATGCTGCGGATCAAGGCCATGCTGAAAGCCATGCGCACGCTCGTGAACCGCCATGAAGGCGACATCAACGACGTGTGGCGTGAACTCGACCGCAAGATGAACCTGCGTGATTCATGACCACAGTCATCCTGAACGACTTCGTCAACGACCGCCGCACCGCGATCCTGTTCAACTACCCACAGGATTTCCAGCGGGTGAACACCTTCTGGGAAAAGGAGGACGAACTCCTTGTCGCCCTGCACGCGCTGCATCAAAACGAATCGTTCAGGGATCGCAAGCGCTGGTGTGACCTGACGCCGACGCATTTTCGGTTCCTCATCATGGCCACGCTGACCAAGGCGGCGAGCCTGAGTGATGAGGAACAGGGCGATCACACCAACGTGGTCATGGCGAGCCTGACGTTCCTGCTCACCGGCTTCATCAAATGCCTTGAACTGCGGACGGAGAGCACGCTCGAACTGATGCGGATCAACCGGCTGGGCGAGAGCGAGGTGCTCTACGACTACGCGGGCAGCATCAACATGAGCCTCGATTCACTGCGGCCGAAGTCCGGCCTGCGCGTCATTGTGGACAACACCGGTGCCTGACGTAACGCAGATCATCAAGATGACGAAAATCCCGCCGAAGCTCACTGATCGGCGCCGTAGCCCCTTCTATGAAATCCCACCGGTCACGGGTCTCACCGACATCACGAAAGAGATGCGGGAGAACTACTGGGGGAACGCCCTTCTGGAATCTGCGAGTTTCAAGGTTGCGCGGGTGTTTTCCATTCCGGGCAGTGAAACGAGGGAAAAACATAACGAACTCATCATGCAGGCCCGCGCCGCCTGCAAGGGAAAGATCGCAGCTATCTGGACCGATACGTCTTTGAAAATCGCGTTGGAGATCGAAGAGGATGCGGTTTTCCTGAAGATGTTCCTCGGATGAGCTACGTCGTTGCGGTCCCCACAGAGCGCGACAAAGAGCACTGGGTGCCGATGACCCGGTGGGTCGAAGCGATCATGGGGCCGCCGGGCGAACTGTGGTGCACCAACGATGAAGAGGATTGCGTCCTCTATTTTTTCAAGCACCGGCGCCATGCTGAACACTTCGACCGCGTCTGGGCTCGCACCCCGATAATTTTCTCCTACCAAATGTGGGAACAATTTTGCCTTGGATCGCTGGGTCGTGCGAGATTGGCAAAGAGTTGGGATCGGCTGGGCTGGAAGCCCACCAGCGTCCTGCTCTCAAAGAACAAATCCCGCCCGGATTTCATCGGTGGTCGCCGCATGTTTTCGAAATACGGGTGCTGGTTCTTCGAGAACTACAACGACGCGTTAGTGTTTTGGATGTCTGAGTCATGACGAAAGTCAACACCGATATTGATATCGACTTCGCAGATCGCGACTCCGCGCTGCAAGGTCTGATGCATGTCGCTGCGAGCATGGAGCAGAAGGGCCAACTCTCCCGTCACCCGACCGGCGTCTATTTCCAGAACATCCCCACGGACCCGATCACTGGCTATTCCGCGTTCAACTACGAGCAGGCGGCCGACAACGGCTACTTCAAGATCGACTTCCTCAACAACTCGATCTACGCCGATGTGCGCGACGAAGAGCATCTCATTTCTCTGATGGCTGACCCCGACTGGGACATGTTGGAGGTTCCCGAGATCGTCGAGATGCTCGCCCACATCCACAACAGCTTCGGATTGGTGAGCCAAGTCCGGCCGAAAAGCGTGGACGATCTGGCCGTGATCCTCGCTCTGATGCGGCCCGGTAAGCGCCATCTGATGGGTAGGCCGCGTGCGGAGATCGACGCTGAGATTTGGAAGGCTGGGCAAGACGGCTTCGTGTTCAAGCGCGCCCATGCCATCGCCTACGCGGTGAGCATCGTGGTGCAATTAAACCTCATCGTCGAGAAGACGGCTGCGGCCATCGACGCGGCGGGCGATCAATGAACGTCTGTTATGTCGAAAACACCGCCCGGCGGCCACTCACGCTCATCCACGATGTGATGAAGGGGCTGCACCATCTCTACAAATTGGAGATTATGCAGGTCCAAAGTGGTGAACTGAATTTGGATGCTGGTCGGTTCGCCAATTTTGTGCGAGACGAGTTGCCATATAAAGTGGTTCTCCGATTTGACGGGAACGGTGGCCAGATCAGCCGCCGGTTCGCCGAACTGGTGGAATGGATTGCGGGTCAGGGCGTCAAGTGGTCCTTCGAACCGCAACCCGAGAGCGTTGGGCGCATGGCCATCGCGTTCACCTTCGAGTCGGTCACGGCCGCCGTCACGTTCAAGCTGGTGTGGTTCTGATGGGCAAAGTCATTATCGTTCCGCCTCCCTTCAGGGTGGAAGTCCCGGTTCCGCCCAACGGCGGCCAATTCACCGGAATGACGAGGGTCCATCCTGTTCAGTTGAACATGGGGTCCGGGTTCGAAACTGCCGGGGTCCAGTCGCACACCCTGAATGCATCGGTCTCCCTCCAAGACCCTCGCACCGATTTCAAGTTCTACGATCCGATGCTCAGCCACGCTGCGTTCTACAGCATGTCCGGGGCTATGGGCCGCAGTAGCGTGTCCAATCGGGTGCTCAACGGCGCCTCGCCGCTGATCCATCGGATCGACGCAGCTACAATCCCGCGTATGTTTTGGGACCATGAAGAGCTTGAGGACATCGTCTTCCAGCGG
>Ga0105248_10001184_pt1 | contig 29179 bp, 27 predicted proteins | sample KBSS34metaG_FD_81524 | JGI IMG/M metagenome (GOLD analysis project Ga0105248, IMG submission 81524) | Switchgrass rhizosphere microbial communities from Kellogg Biological Station, Michigan, USA - KBS S3-4 metaG | ecosystem: Host-associated > Plants > Roots > Rhizosphere > Soil | place... | reverse complement strand
GCGGGCCCCGCCAGCCGGCGGCGTCGGCAGCCCCCGTCAGACCCAGCGCCAGGGCCAGGCCGCAGACGGCCGGGATCAGTCGATGACGAGGCCGTTCAGCAGGCCGTCCAGGGTGACCTGAATCAGCTCGTCCGCCTCGGCCCAACCGAAATTCGGGCGCGAGGAGCGCAGCGCCACGACGCCGTGGCAGGACATCCAGAGCGCCTGGGCCGCGGATTCGGCCGTGCCGGTGCGCAACCGCCCCGAAGCGGCGATCTCGCGAACCACGCCGCAGAAGATGTCGTAGCATTGGGTGCTCAGGTCGACGGTGTCTTCAGGCCAGATACCAGCCGATACCGGACGCGGGGCGGAGTAGACAAGCTGATAGGCGTTGGGGTGTTCCATCCCCCAGCGCATGTAGGCCTCCAGCATCATCCGTGTACGGACCACCGGGTCGAGCGGTTTGGCGGCGATCTCGCGGTTGCGCTCCAGCAGCAGCGTGATGGTCCGCTCGCAGATCTCGAGCAGGATGCAGCCCTTGTCCTGGAAGTGCATGTAGAGGGCCGTGGAGGAGACCCCGACCTCGTCAGCGATCTTGCGGATGGTGGCGCCTTCGTAGCCCTCGGCGACAAAGATCCGCTCGGCGGCTTCGAGGATTTCGGCGCGGCGCAGATGGCCGTCACCCTTGGCCTTGCGCGCCGAACGGCGGGCGGTGGGGGCTGCTACTGTCAAGAGCGTCCTTCCCGATAGTTTTCTTGTTCTTATTCCCCCACGGGAACCCAATTCCGCGACCGTGACAAGCCCGGGTTTCAAATCTGACATGGAACGTCGCGGCGGCCGCCTCGACGCCCTGCTCTGGACGAGGCGGGCGCGATAGGCGAAAGCCGCAGGCGATGCGCCCGCCGAACCTCCCGACTGTCAGCGATCTGCCCGCCGTGATGCGCACGCGGGGCTGGAGCGACTACGCGCTGCTGGACTCCGGTCACGGGCGCAAGCTGGAGCGCTATGGCCGGTTCACGGTGGTGCGGCCCGAGCCACAATGCCTGTGGGCGCCGGCCCTGCCCGCCGAGACCTGGGAGGCCGCGGACGCGGTGTTCGATCCCACCGACGAAGAGGACGCCGGGCGCTGGAAGCTGAAGGGCAAACCGCCTGAGACCTGGCCGCTCGGCTGGGGCGACGTCAAATTCAACGGCCGGTTCACCAGCTTCCGGCATCTGGCCTTCTTTCCGGAGCAGGCGGCGAACTGGGAGTGGCTGGACGCGGCCGTGCGGGTTGCCGGGGCCCAGCCTAAGGTGCTGAACCTGTTCGGCTATACCGGGGTGGCCAGCCTGGTGATGGCGTCGGCGGGCGCGGCGGTGACCCATGTGGACGCTTCGAAGCGCGCCGTGCAGTGGGCGCGGGAGAACGCCGAACTATCCGGTCTCGCCGATCGGCCGATCCGCTGGATCACCGAGGACGCGCGCAAGTACGTCCAGCGCGAGGTGCGGCGGGGTTCGAAGTACGAGGGGATCATCCTCGACCCGCCGAAGTACGGGCGCGGGCCGGACGGCGAGGTCTGGCGCTTGTTCGAGGATTTGCCTGAGCTTGCCGCCTTATGCGCCGAACTTCTTTCAGAAAACGCGAAGTTCCTGGTGCTCAACGCCTATGCCGAGCGGATCAGCGGCGCGGCGCTCTCCGGCCTGCTCGCCGACAAGCTGAAGGGCCGTGGCGGGTCGATCGAGTGGGGCGAACTGGCGCTGGTGCAGGAAGACGGCGCGCGCGAGATCGGCATGAGCTTCTTCGCCCGATGGCAAGCAGGGGAGCGGCAGGCGTGAGCGCGCGCGCCGTCACCTCGCTGACCAATCCGACGGTGAAGGCCGTCCGCGCGCTTCATCTGCGCAAGGAACGCGACGCGACCGGCCTGTTCGTCGCCGAAGGGCTGAAGGCGGTCACCGAGGGCCTGGAGACCGGCCACACGCCGGCGATCCTGCTGTACGGCGCCGAGGCCGCCCATCCGCTGCTGGCCAAGGCGATCCAGGCGACGCTGGACGCTCACGGCGAGGTCATCGAGGTCACTCAGGACATCCTCGCCAAGGTCTCGCGGCGGGACAATCCGCAGGCGGTGGTGGGCGTGTTCCGCCAAGTGTTCGCCCCGCTGGAGACCCTGGAGCCGCAGGCGGCGCCTTGCTGGGTCGCGCTGCACCGGGTGCGCGATCCCGGCAACCTTGGGACCATCGTGCGCACCGCCGACGCGGCCGGCTGCGGCGGGGTGATCCTGGTGGGCGAGTGCTGCGACCCCTATTCGACAGAGGCGGTGCGCGCGACCATGGGCTCGACCTTCGCCGTGCCGCTGTTCAAGGCCAGCGAGGCCGAGTTCGCCGCCTGGCGCAACGGCTGGCCGGGCTCGGTGGTGGGCACGCTGCTGAGCGCGGAGACCGACTACCGGCAAGCGGCCTACGCCAGCCCGGTGCTGATCCTGATGGGCAACGAGCAACAGGGCCTGCCGCCGGAGATGGCCGAACTCTGCGACGTCAACGTCAAGATCCCCATGCGCGGCCGCGCCGACAGCCTGAACCTGGCCGTGGCGACCGGGGTGATGATCTACGCCGCGACCGCCTAGCGCGAGCCTAGACCGCGTAGTCGAGGGGATCGCCGGCGCGCGACTTGGGATCGGGCCCGAAACGGTTCGTACCCGGGGTGCCGTCCAGAACCGTGAAGACAAACAGCACCAGCCCGCCGATGAATGGCAGGAAGGCGATCAGCACCCACCAGGCGGAGCGATCGGTGTCGTGCAGCCGCCGGAACGTGACGGCGAGCGAGGGTACGAACAGGCCCAGCACGATGGCGCAGAGCAGGAGACCGCCGAGCCCCAGGTTCGTCGGGCTGGGACTGCCGCCCATGACGCCGACGACGACGAGGGCCGCGATTTCCAGGATCAGGCAGAACAGCCAGAAGAGCCAGTATTCGCTGCGCCGGGCGCGTCCGGTGAAGTCCGCATATCGGCGTAGCGGCTCGAACATCAAATCCATTTTCAGCACCCCCGTTGCTTCCCCGGCGTGACGTTAAGCCAGGATTGCGAAAGCACAACTGCCGGACTTGCGCGTTTGCAGGGGGCGACAATGTCACAATTCGTGGGGGCCGCGCGTCCAGGGGGCAGCAACCCAGGAGTACCCCATGACCCAACGACTGAACCTCTTCACCGCCGCCCCGAAGGCGCTGGAGCCCCTGATGGCCATCGGGCCGCTGATGGATGACAGCGGCCTGGAGCCCGCGCTGAGGCTGCTGGTGGAAATCCGCGCTTCGCAGATCAACGGCTGCGCCAACTGCCTGCACATGCACACCGCCGACGCGCGCAAGGCCGGGGAACGCGAGGAGCGCATCTACCTGCTCGACGCGTGGCGGGAGTCGGGGATGTACACGCCGCGCGAGCGGGCCGCCCTGGCCTGGACCGAGGCCTTGACCAAGGTCTACGAGACCCACGCGCCGGACGCCGACTACGAGGCGTTGAAGCCGCATTTCAGCGAGAGCCAGATCGTCTACCTGACGGTGCTGATCACCGCGATCAACGCCTGGAACCGGATCGCCGTCGGGTTCCGCGCGGAACATCCCAACGACAGGCGCCTTGCGGCCGCCGCCTAGGCCCGCGCCACCTCGTCGGCCGTTCGCAGGCCGGAGTGCAGCGCGCCCTGGATCCAGCCGGGCCAGGGCGAGGTGTGCTCGCCGGCGAAATGCAGGCGGCCCTCGATGGTGGCGGTGTGGGCCAGGCGGGCGAAGGAACCGGGCGGCGCCACCAGATAGGCGCCCTTGTTGTATTTCTCGCTGAGCCAGGACCAGGTCGTGGCCGTCTCGACCTCCTGGCGGATGCCGGGGTGGACCTGCTCGTAGAGGCTCAGCGTGCGCTCGATCTGTTCGGCGGGCGGCAGGGCGGAGTAGGTCTTCGCCAGATCCTCGTAGATGTAGGACATGACGATGCCGCGGCGGCCGGGCTGGCCGTTGGTGGGGCTCCAGACCTCCATCGGCTGGTCGACGGTGGCGAAGCCGTTGAGCTTGTCCTTCTCCCAGAAGCGCGTGCGGGTCTGGACGAACACGCGGGCGACCGGGCCCATGTAGAGGTTGCGGATCGCCTCGGCCTTGCCGGCGCTGACGCCGGGCGAGACCTCGATGTCGCGCAGGATCGTGAACGGCAGGGTGCAGATCACCCGCTCGGCGCTCTCCAGGCGCAGGCCGCCGGCGGTGCGGTAGCCTACTGTGACGCCGCTGGCCGACTGGTCGATCCGCACCACCTCGGCGCCGTAGCGGATGCGGCCGCTGAGCTCGGCGGCCATGGCGGCCGGCAGCAGGTCGTTGCCGCCGCGGATCTTTGACAGGGACGCGGCGTGGCTCAGCCCGTCGTGGGCGTAGTCGAGGACGCTGTCGTTCTCGAAGCCGCCGCAGAGGTACTGGATCGCATCGGACGAGGCGCCCTGGGCCTTCAGATAGGCGGCGTAGCTGACGTCCTTGTATTTCGGGAAATTCGGGAACGGCCAGCCGTCGAACGGCAGGGCCCCGATCTCGGCCTCAAGCGGGTCGAGATAGAGCTTCGAAAGGCCGCCAAAGCCCACGGCGCGCTCGCGCGGAGTCAGGTTGACCTGCAGCGCGGAGAGGTCCGGATCGCCGTTGTGCGGCAGGGCCTGGCGGCGGCCGCGCCAGAGGAAGACCTCGCCGCCGGACGTGGGCCAGAACGGATCGAGCTTCAGGCCATAGCGCTTCACATAGGCTTGGGTCAGGCCATGGGTGCTGGGCAGGCGCCCTGCCCCGGCCTCGGCGTAGAGGCCGTCGGAGAACGGCTCGCGCAGGGTGTGGACGCGGCCGCCCGGGCGGGTGCGGGCCTCGAGGATCGTGACGTCATAGCCCAGCTCGGTGAGCTTCAGGCCCGCGGCCAGGCCCGCCATGCCGGCCCCCAGGACGAGGACCCGGCGGCCCTGGCCCGCGCCCCGGCCGGCCAGCATCGCCTGGGCCTGCGCGGCCGACATGGTCAGGCCGAGGCCGGCGGCGCCGGACGCCTGGAGAAAGTGTCGCCGCGAAAAGTCGGAGCGCATGGGGAAACCCTGCTGGCCGGCGAACGAAATGAAGGCAGGCGATGAGCGTAGCCATGGCCGCGCCCGGCGTCCATCTGGAAGGGCCTCACGTCCCGCGCGGCTTGGCCCGCGCGGTCGGCTGGGCGGCGGCCGGGTCTTCCGGCCAGACGTGCTTGGGATAGCGGCCGCGCATGTCGCTCCGCACGTCCTTCCAGGAGCCCTTCCAGAAGCCCGGCAGGTCCTTGGTGGTCTGAATGGGCTTATGGCCAGGTGAGAGCAGAGAGAAGGTGAGTGGCGTCCCGGCGACGGTCGGGTGGACGGTGAGGCCGAACACCTCCTGCACCCGGACGTCGACCCGCGGGCCGGCCTCGGCGGCGTAGTCGATGGCGAAGCTGTTGCCGGTGGGCGCGGTCCAGCGGGCGGGCGCCGCCAAGTCGAGGCGGCGTTGCAGGTCCCAGGGGATCAGGCTGCGCAGCGCGCCCTCGAGGGTCTCGGGCTTGAGGGCGGCGAGCGACCGGACGCCGGGCAGGATCGGGGACAGCCAGTCGTCGAGGGCGGCCACCAGCGCGGCGTCGGACAGGTCCGGCCAGGCGGGGTCCTGGGCGCGAAGGAAAGCGACGCGCCGGCGCAGGCCGGCGGCGCCCTCGCCCCAGGGCAGGGCGGCGACGCCCTCGGCGCGGACGCGGTCGGCGAGCGCCGCAGCGATCAGGGCGGGATCGGGGTTCTCGTCGATCGTCTCGCGCACCACCAGGCGGCCCAGGCGCGTGAGGCGCTTGGCGCGCAGGCGCCCTGCCCCGCTCTCCTCCAGCCGGTCCTCGGTGGTGAGCTGGTGGGCGAAGGCGGCGAGCATCTCGGACTCTTCGAGGGGCGCAGCCAGGAGGATGCGGTCGCGCCGCTCGCCGCCGCCGAGCTCGGCCACCGCCAGCCAGGTCTCGCGGGCGAGCGCATCGGTGGGTTCGAGGAAGGCGCCGCGGCCGCTGGTGAGCTGGAACTCGCCCTGCGGGCCACGGGCGCGGGCGATGCGCTCCGGATAGGCGAAGGCGAGCAGCAGGCCGTCGGACAAGGCCCCCTCCGTCAGCTTCGCTGACACCTCCCCCGTCGTCTTCGCGACTGGGGAGGAGCGGGCGAGGCCAGCCCAGCGGTCGGCGAGCGCCTTGGCGTCGCGGGCCCGGGGGCCGCGGTCGCGGTCCAGGGCGTCGAGGCGGTGGCGGAGGTCGGCGTCCCGGCCGCCGAGGTTGCGCTCGGCGATCAAGGCGGCGATCCGCGCGGCGCGCGGCGCCTGGCCGGTCTCGGCGGCCTTCAAGACCATGTGGGCGAGACGCGGGGCGAGCGGGAACTCGGCGAGCGCGCGCCCGTGGTCGGTGAGCTGGCCATCGCCGGTCAGGGCCTCCAGGCGGCCCAGCAGGGCGCGGGCCTCGGCGAAGGCGGCGGCGGGCGGCGGGTCGAGGAAGGCCAGGCCGCTTCCGTCCTTGGCGCCCCAGCGGGCCAGGTCGAGGGCGAGGCCGGAGAGGTCCGCGTCCAGGATCTCGGGGTCGGCGAAGGCCGGTAGGGCGCGGGTCTCGGCCTCGTCCCACAGGCGGTAGCAGACGCCGGGCTCGGTGCGGCCGGCGCGGCCGCGGCGCTGGTCGGCCGCGGCGCGGGAGACACGGACGGTGGCGAGGCGGGTGAGCCCGCTGGCGGGATCGAAGCGGGGCACGCGGGCCTGGCCGGTGTCGATGACCACGCGCACGCCCTGGATGGTCAGGCTGGTCTCGGCGATGGAGGTGGCGAGCACGACCTTGCGGGCCCCGGGCGGCGCCGGCGCGATGGCGCGGTCCTGGTCGCGGGGATCCAAGGCGCCGTAGAGCGGGGCGATCTCGACACCGGGTCTGTTGCGTTCGCGCAGGCGCTCGGCGGTGCGCAGGATCTCGCCTTGGCCGGGGAGGAAGACCAGCAGGCTGCCGGTCTCGGCGGCGAGCGCGCGCTCGGCGGCGCGGACCGCGGCGTCCTCGATGCGCTGGGTGGCGTCGCGGCCGAGGTAGTGGGTCTCCACCGGGTAGGCGCGGCCCTGGCTCTCGATAACCGGCGCGGGATCGAGCAGGCGCGCCACCGCCGCGCCGTCGAGGGTCGCGGACATCACCAGGAGGCGCAGGTCGTCGCGCAGCACGCCTTGAGCGTCGCGCGCCAGGGCGAGGCCCAGGTCAGCGTCGAGGCTGCGTTCGTGGAACTCGTCGAAGATCACGCAGGCGACGCCGCTGAGGGCGGGATCCCCCAGGATCATGCGGGTGAAGACGCCCTCGGTGACCACCTCGATGCGGGTGGCGGCGGAGACCTTCGATTGCATCCGCACGCGGAAGCCGACCGTCTGGCCGACCGGCTCGCCCAGCGTGGCGGCCATCCGCTCGGCGGCGGCGCGGGCGGCCAGACGGCGGGGTTCGAGGACGATGATCTTGCCGCCGGCCAGCCAAGACTCAGCGAGCAGTTCGAGGGGCACGACCGTGGTCTTGCCGGCGCCGGGCGGGGCCACAAGGACAGCGGCGCTCCCTTGCGAGAGCGCCGCCTTCAGCCCCGGAAGGGCTTCGTCGATGGGTAGTCCGGACGGCGGCATGGGCCCGTTCTAGAGCGCGCCGCCGCCGGGCTTAAGTGTCCAGGTCGCCTTTTCGCGGCAGATCGGCGAACGGCTCCGGCTCATGGCCGGTGACCAGGATGCCGCGACCCAGCTTCGAGGCGCGGATGCCGTAGGCGAAATAGACCACGACGCCGACGATAAGGTAGCCCAGGAAGAAGTTCCGGGTCGCCGGCGTCGACATCAGGCTCATCAGCAGCACGACGCACATGATGGCGCCCAGGATCGGCACCACCGGATAGAGCGGCGTGCGGAACGGACGCACCAGGCCCGGCTCACTGATCCGCAGGTAGATCACGGTGATGCAGACGAGGGCGAAGGCCGCGAGCGAGCCCACGTTGGACAGGTCCGAGAGCGCGTCCAGCGACAGGAAGCCCGCGGCGCCCATGGCCGCCGCGCCCACGAGGAGCGTGTTGATCCAGGGCGTCAGGAACTTCTTGTGGACGCTGGCCAGCGCGCTCGGCAGCAGGCCGTCGCGGCTCATGGTGTAGAAGACCCGGGTCTGGCCGTAGAGCAGCACGAGCATGACCGACGAGAGGCCGGCGATGGCGCCGATCTTCACCAGCACCGAGAACCACTTGAGCCCCATCATGTCGGTGGCGAGCGCGATGGGCGCGGGCACGTCGAGCAGGTTGTAGGGCACGATACCGACCAGCACCGCCGAGGTCATGATGTAGAGCACGGTGCAGATGATCAGGGCGCCGAGGATGCCGATCGGCATGTCCTTGCCCGGGTTGCGGGATTCGGCGCCGGCCGTGGAGACCGCCTCGAAGCCCAGATAGGCGAAGAAGATCACCGCCGCGCCGTGGATGACGCCGCCGATGCCGTACTTATGGCTGGTGTCGCCGGTGACGACGCTGACCAGCGCGCGACCGATCTGGTGCCAGATGTCCATGTTGGTGCCCGGCGGCCGGGCCGGGATCTCGGCCGGCACGAGCGGCGCCCAGTTGGACGTGTGCACGTACTTGATGCCGATCACGATGAAGGCGATCACCACCGTCAGCTTGATGGCCACGATGATGTTGTTGACCGTCGCCGACTCCGTCACGCCGCGCACCAGCAGCAGGGTCACCAGGCCGATGATCACGATGGCGGGCAGGTTCATGACGCCGTGCGCGATCACTGCGCCTGTGGCGTCCTTGACGGCCACCCCTGGGGCGGCCGTGAGCTCAGGGGGTATGAGGACGCCGATGTCCTTCATCAGACTGACGAAGTAGCCGGACCACCCGACCGACACGGTGGACGCGGCCAGGCCGTATTCCAGGACCAGCAGCAGGCCCATGACCCAGGCCGCCCCCTCGCCCATGGAGGCGTAGGTGTAGGAGTAGGCCGAGCCGGAGACCGGCAGGGCTGAAGCCAGCTCGGCGTAGCAGAGCGCCACGAAGGCGCAGAGCGTGCCGGTGATGACGAAGGAGATCATGATGCCCGGGCCGGAGAACTGCGCCGCGGCGCGCCCCGTCAGGACGAAGATGCCGGTGCCGATGATGCAGCCGATGCCCAACAGCACCAGGTTGAGCGCGCCCAATGAGCGCTTGAGCTCGCCGTGTTCGTGTTCGGACTGAATCTGTCCGACGGATTTGCGCAGGAAAATTCGTCCTACGCCGGAAACCCCAGAAGCATTCGCCATTACGGCAATTCCCCGTTTCGATGACTCGCCGGGCCCCAACCCGGCTTTGGGCGGCACGCTAGCGGGGCCTGCGAGCGGCGGCAATGGAGCCCCGCGCACGGTTTTGCCGCGAGCGGCCGGAGTTTGTTGTGAATTCGGCCGCCGCACCTATTCTAGGGCGCAATGAACGCCCCCGCCCCGACCCTTGCGATCCGCGCGTTGATCGCGCCGGTGACCCCGCTGCAGCAGAACTGCACCATCGTCTGGTGCGCCAAGACGCTGAAGGCCGCGATCATCGATCCGGGCGGCGAGGTGCCCCTGCTGCTCGGCGCGCTCGAGGAGCACGGGCTGACGCTGGAGAAGATCTGGATCACCCACGGCCACCTGGACCACGCGGGCGGCACGGCGGCGCTGAAGGAACTGACCGGCGTGCCGATCGAGGGGCCGCATCCCGACGACGCCTTCTGGATCGACCAGATCGACGCCTCGGGCGCCAAGTGGGGCATGCCGGAGGCCAAGGGCTTCACGCCGGACCGCTGGCTGCACGACGGCGACGTGGTCACGCTCGGCGAGACCGAGTTCGAGGTCTACCACTGCCCGGGCCACACACCGGGGCACGTGATCTTCTTCCACCGCGAGACCAGGTTCGCCCAGGTGGGCGACGTGCTGTTCCAGGGCTCGATCGGGCGGACCGACTTCCCGCGCGGCAACCACGCCCAGCTGATCGAGGCGATCACCACGCGGCTGTGGCCGTTGGGCGACGACGTGCGGTTCGTCCCCGGCCACGGACCCATGTCGACCTTCGGACATGAGCGGCAGACCAACCCGTTTGTCGCCGACGCCATCTTGTCGCAGTCGTGATTTCAGTGGGGAAATCGCGCGGTTACGCGCCCCGGCCAGCATCACGGGCATGGAGCCCAATATCGACATGAGCACCTCGGGCGCTCGCATCCTGATGGTCGACGACGACCCCGGCATCCGCGACGTGGTGTCCGACTTCCTAGGCAAGCACGGCTATCGGGTCGACACCGCAGGCGACGCCATGGAGATGGAGCAGGCGCTGGAGCGCGGGCCCGTCGACCTGATCGTGCTGGACGTCATGCTGCCGGGCGAGGACGGGCTAGCCGTCTGCCGCCGGATCGCCAATGGCGAAGGCGGTCCGCCGATCATCATGCTCTCGGCCATGGGCGAGGACACCGACCGGATCGTCGGCCTGGAACTGGGCGCCGACGACTATCTGGCCAAGCCCTGCAATCCGCGCGAGCTGCTGGCCCGGGTGCGGGCGGTTCTGCGGCGCAACGAGCAGCGGACGGGCGGCGGCGGCGTGGGCGCGGGCTGCGAGTTCGCCGGCTGGCGGCTGGACCTAGTGCGCCGCGAGCTGCGCTCGCCGCAGGGCGTGGTGGTCAACCTTTCGTCCGGGGAATTCAGCCTGTTGCGGGCGTTTGTGGAGCGGCCCCAGCGCGTGCTGACCCGCGACCAGCTGCTGGAATTCGCCCGCGGGCCCGACAGCGACGCCTTCGACCGGGCGATCGACGTCCAGATCAGCCGGCTGCGGCGCAAGCTCGACGACGGCGGCGGCGGCCATGAGCTGATCCGCACGATCCGCAACGAGGGCTACATGTTCACCGCCAAGGTGAAGCGCACATGAGCCAGCGGCGGATGGCCCGGCCCACGGGGTCGCTGTTCGTCCAGCTCCTGACGCTGACCGGGGTCACCCTGGTGCTGTCGTGGGCGATGAGCACCATGCTGCTGGTCCTGCTGCCGCCGCCCGCGCCCGACTTCTATCGCGTCAGCGAGATCGAGCGCAGCTACCGCGGCGCGCCGATGACCTTCACCGAGCGCCGACCGCTCGAGCGGATCACCGTCAGCCGCCCGCCCTCGCCCGCCCTGGACGGGTTTTCCATGCCGGCTATCCGCGACAAGCTCGCCCAGGATCTCGGCGTCCCGGCCAGCAGCATCGTCATCGCCGGCGAGCGCGGACCGCTGTCCGACCGCCGCATCGGCCGGATCATCCGCGACCGGGCCGCCAAGGCCGGAATGGGCGACGAGGAGCATTTCCTGGTCGCTCCGTTCCAGGTGGGCGTGCGCCAGGCGAACGGCGGCTGGGCGGTGGTCCGCTCGCAGCCGGTGTTCGGCTTGAGCGCCTGGCAGCAGCGGGTCGCCCTGTGGTTCGTGCTGACCGCGCTGGCGGTCTCTCCGGTGGCCTATCTGTTCGCCCGCCGGCTCGCCGGGCCGATCCGCCTGTTCGCCGACGCGGCCGAGCGGTTGGGCCGCGATCCGCGGGCCGAGCCCCTCGCTGTGAAGGGACCGGCCGAGATCCGGGTGGCGGCCTCGGCCTTCAACCAGATGCAGGAACGCCTGCGCCGCTACGTGGAGGACCGCACGGCCATGGTGGGCGCGATCGCCCATGACCTGCGCACGCCGCTGACCCGCCTGCGCTTCCGCATCGAGGGCCTGCCGGACGAGCAGAAGGCCAAGATGTCCAACGACATCGACCAGATGGAGGAGATGATCTCCGCGGCGCTGACCTTCGTGCGCGACGCGAGCCGGCCGGGCGAGCGCACGCAGATGGAGTTGTCGTCTCTGCTGGAGAGCCTTTGCGACGAGATGGCCGAGACCGGCGCCTCGACCGAGGTGGAGAGCGGCGAGAAGGTGGTGCTGGAGGGCGACCCCATGGCCCTGCGGCGCCTGTTCTCCAACCTGCTGGAGAATGCTGTGAAGTTCGGCGGGGCGGCCCGTACGCGGGTGTTCCGCGACGCCTCCAACGCCTTCGTGGAGATCGAGGACGACGGACCGGGCATTCCGCCATCGGACCGGGAGAAGGTGTTCGAGCCCTTCTATCGCCGCGAGCCGTCGCGCAGCCGCCAGACCGGCGGCATCGGCCTGGGCCTTGCCGTGGTGCGCTCCATCGCCCGCGGTCACGGCGGCGACGTGGATCTGGTGAACCGCGTGGGCGGCGGCCTGACGGCCCGGGTGCAGCTGCCGCTCTAGGACTGTCGGCGTCGCCACAGAGTCGCCGTGAAATATCCGTGTAACTCTGCTCACAGCCCATAGCCCAGCTTGTCATCGCTGAAAGGCCGCCCGCGCATGAGCCCGACCTCCTCGACCCGGCGGCGCTTTCGGCTATCCCGGGGCCAGATCGTGGGCCTGGTCGTGGTGGGCCTGCTGGTCGCCCTGGTGGTGTCCTGCCAGATGCGGCCGAAGCCGGTGGCCGATCCCTATCGCACCGCCACGGTCGAGCGTGGAGCGATCGTCAAGACGGTGGCGGCCTCGGGTAGCCTGCAGGCCCTGATCACCGTCGACGTGGGCTCGCAGATCTCCGGCCAGATCACCGAGGTGAAGGTCGATTACAACGACCAGGTCCATCGCGGACAGGTGATGGCGATCATCGACCCGCAGACCTTCCAGTCCCGCCTCGCCCAGGCCGAGGCCGACGTCGCGGCCAGCAAAGCGCTGATCGCCCAGACCGAAGCCCAGGCCGCCAACGCCAAGGCCGACTTCCAGCGCAAGACCGCCCTGGTGGCCAAGGGCTTCTATTCCGCTTCGGTGCTGGACCAGGCCAAGGCGACGACGCTGAACGCCGACGCCGCTGTGGTGTCGGCCCGGGCGCGGTTCAGCCAGAGCCAGGCGGCGCTGAACTCCACCCGCGTGGACCTGGGCCGCACGACCATCGTCGCGCCCATCGACGGGGTGGTGGTCGACCGCAAGATCAACCCCGGCCAGACGGTGGCGGCGAGCTTCACCGCCCCGGTGCTGTTCACGCTCGCCCAGGACCTCTCGAAGCTGCAGGTGAAGATCAGCGTCGACGAAGCCGACGTTGGCCAGGTGGTCCAGGGCCAGGCCGTGAAGTTCACCGTCGATGCCTATCCGGATGACACCTTCGCCGGCACGGTCACCCAGGTGCGCAAGCAGCCGACGGTCGAACAGAACGTGGTGGCCTATACGGTGATCGCGGTGGCCGACAATCCGGGCAAGAAGCTGCTGCCCGGCATGACCGCCAACGCCGACATCGTGATCGAGACCCATCCCAATGTGCTGAAGGTCCCGGCCGCGGCGCTGCGCTGGAAGCCGCCCGTGCCAATCAGCTTCCGGCCGGGCCCGCCGCCCGCCTCGCAGCCGCCGCCGACGCCGGCGCGCGGCAAGGGCCGGCAAGGCACGATCTACCTGCTGCAAGGCGGCAAGGCGGTGAAGGTCGCGGTCAGCGTCGGCGGCTCCGACGGGACGATGAGCGAGGTGGCCGGCGCGGTGAAGGCCGGCGACAAGGTGATCCTCGGCGGCGGCCCCAAGGGCCGGGCCGGCGGCGAGATCCGGATCGGCGCCTAGGCCCCATGTCAGCAAAGACGGGGCAATGATCGAAATCGAAGACCTGAAGAAGGTCTACATCATGGGCGAGGAGGAAGTGGCGGCCCTGGCCGGCGTGTCGCTGTCCATCTCCCGCGGCGAGCATGTGGCGGTGATCGGGCCGTCGGGGTCGGGCAAGTCGTCGCTGATGAACGTGCTGGGGGGCCTCGATCGGCCGACCAGCGGCCACTACCGCTTCGACGGCGAAGAGGTCGGCGGCTTCGACGACGATGCGCTGGCCGGGTTTCGGCGGCGGCGGATCGGCTTCGTGTTCCAGTCCTTCCAGCTGCTGCCCCGGCTGACGGCGCTGCAGAACGTCGAGCTGCCGATGGTCTATGCCGGCCTGCCGCGGGCCGAACGGCGGGAACGGGCGGCCGCCCTGCTGGAGCGGGTGGGCCTGGGCCCTCGCAAGGGCCATCGCCCGACGCAACTTTCCGGCGGCCAGCAGCAGCGGGTGGCGATCGCCCGCTCCCTGGCCAACAACCCCGACCTGCTGCTCGCCGATGAGCCGACCGGCGCGCTCGACACCCAGACCGGTCAGGAGGTGCTGGCCCTGTTCCGCGAACTCAACGCCGGCGGCCTGACGGTGATCCTGGTAACCCACGACAAGGGCGTCGCCGACCAGGCGCACCGGCGGGTGGCCTTCCTCGACGGGCTTATCGTCTCCGACGACCACGGGGGCGCCCAGTCTCCAAGGATGGGGGCATGAGGTTCTTCGAGCTGGTCCGCTTTGCGCTGGGCGCGATCTTCGCGCACCCGATGCGCAGCGTGCTGACCTCGCTGGGCGTGGTGATCGGCGTGGCCGCGGTGATGATCATGACCTCGATCGGAGTCGGGGCTTCGCAGAAGGTCACCGGGGCGATCGGGGCGCTGGGCACGAACCTGATCATCGTCACGCCGAACTTCCAGCGGCCGGGCGTGGTCAGCCAGGGTGCGGGCGCGGGCCTGTCGCTGAAGGACGGCGACGCCGCGGCGATCAGCAAGCAGGTGGACGGCGTCGCCGCCGTGGCCCCGACCGTGCGCGGCCAGGTGCAGCTCTCCGCCGACGGCGCCAACTGGAGCACCGGCATCCAGGGGGTGACCCCGGACTATCTGACCGCCCGCGACCTCAACCTGGCGTCGGGGCGGATGTTCGACGAGCGCGAGGCGCGCCAGGGCCGCAAGGTGCTGGTGGTCGGCGCGACGGTGGCCCGCGAGCTCTGGGGCGACGCCGATCCCATCGGCCGGCGCGTTCGGGTGAAGGGCGTTCCCTTCGAGGTGATCGGAGTGCTGGAGACCAAGGGCCAGGCGGGCTTCGGCCAGGACCAGGACGACATCGTGCTGGGCCCCTTGAGCGCCGTGCGCTCGCGGATCATCGGCCGGCGGATCCGGGCGGACGCAGTAGGCACGATCTTCGTCAAGGCGACCAACGCCAACGAACTCGACCGGGTGCAGGAGGACGTCACGAACCTGATCCGCGACCAGCACCACATCAAGCCGGGCGAGGACGACGACTTCCAGACCCAGAACATGGCCGCGATCATGGCCGCCAGCCAGGCGGCGATCGGCACGTTCACGGTGCTGCTGGCGGCGGTGGCGGCGGTGTCGCTGGTGGTCGGCGGCGTGGGCATCATGAACATCATGCTGGTGGCGGTGACCGAGCGGACGCGGGAGATCGGCCTGCGCATGGCGCTGGGGGCGAGGCGCTCCGACATCCTCGTGCAGTTCGCGCTGGAGGCCGTGGCCCTGTCGCTGACCGGCGGGCTGATCGGCCTGACCATCGGGGTGCTGGGCGCCATCGGCATCGCCAAGATCGGCTCGTGGCCGGCGGCCGTGCCGCCCTGGTCGGGGCCCCTGGCGCTGGGCTTCTCGACGGTGGTCGGACTGGCGTTCGGCGCCTACCCCTCTTGGCGCGCGGCGCGGCTCGATCCCATCGAGGCCCTGCGCCGCGAATAGCCTGAGACATTACGTCGCAACTGCAACGTCGCTTTCGAACGCAACCTTGGCCGCACCTCGTTGGTTACAGCCTGACCACAACGACAAGTCGTGTCCGAGGAGCCCCCCAAATGCCCACCCTGGAAACCGGCAAGCCCCGCGCCCGCCGAGGCTTTGCCGCCATGAACCCCGAACGTCGCCGTGAGATCGCCCGCAAGGGCGGCGCGAGCGTACCCGGCGAGAAGCGCAGCTTCGCCAAGGATCGCGATCTGGCCGCCGCGGCCGGTCGCAAAGGCGGCGAAGCCAGCCGTGGCGGCGGTCGCACCCGCGGCCCGAACCCGCGTGAAATGTAGCACGCGCTAACTCGCCAGAAGCGAGACCACTGCGAAGGCGGGATCGGTGCTGAGCCAGCTGCGCTCGAGTGACCATCCCGCCTTTTCCGCCAGGCCAGAAAAGCCCTCCACCGTGAACTTGTAGGAATTCTCGGTGTGCAGGGTCTCGCCCTTCGCAAATGAGAAGGTGTGGCCGGCGACGTGGACCTCCTGGTCCTTCAGGCTTTCCAGACGCATCTCCATCCGGCTCTCCGCGGCGTTCCAGATGGCGCGGTGGGCGAAGGCGTCGAGACGGAAGTCGCCGCCCAGCTCGCGGTTGATGCGGGCCAGCAGGTTCTTGTTGAAGGCCGCCGTGACGCCGACGGCGTCGTCATAGGCCGCCACCAACACCGCCGGGTCCTTCACCACATCGATGCCGACCAGGAACCGGGCCCCCTGCCCCAGCAGATGGTGGGCGGCTTGCAGGAACGTCCGCGCCTCGTCCGGCGTGAAGTTGCCGATGGTCGAGCCCGGGAAGAAGCCGGTGACCGGCCGGCCCTGGGCCGCGCTCGGCAAGGCCAGGGCGCGGGTGAAATCATCGCGCAGCGGCGCCACCACAAGCTTCGGATAGTCCCGGCGGATGGCGCCGGCCGCGGCGTCCAGCGCCGCGCGGCTGATGTCGATCGGCGCGTAGACGGCGACCTGCGGGGCGGCGTCGAGCAGCAGGCGGGTCTTGACGCTGGCGCCCGATCCGAATTCCACCAGAGCCGCGCCGGGCGAGATTATCTGGGCGATCTCCGGGGCGATGGTGCGCAGCAGCGCGATCTCGGTGCGGGTCGGATAGTATTCCGCCAACTCAGTGATAGCCTCGAACAGGCGCGAGCCCTCGGCGTCATAGAAGTATTTCGGCGGTACGGTTTTCTGGGTCTTGGCGAAACCGGCCAGCACATCGGCTTCGAAACTGGCGTCGCTCGTCGCCTCGTCCTCAGCGATATCGCGGGCGAGGCGCACGCCGGAGAACATCCAGCGCTGCTGCGGGTAGAAGAAGTTGCGGTAGCTGGCCCGCACGTGCCCGGCGGGCGTGACGCAGGAGCCGCCGCGCAGCACCATCTGGCCGGCCATGAACTTGCCGTTGTACTCGCCAACCGCGCCAGAGGCGGGTCGGAACCCCGGATAGGGCGAATAGGCGCTGCGGGTCCATTCCCAGAGGTCGCCGAACATCTGACGCAGGCCGGTTTCCGCTTCGGCGGGTGTCGGCGGAGCGGCGGTCGGCGCGAGGCGACCGGACCCCAGGAAATTGCCGGCGATCGGCAGGCCGCCGGCGGCGTGTTCCCATTCGGCTTCGGTGGGCAGGCGCGCGCCGGCCCAGGCGGCATAGGCCTCGGCTTCGTAGAAGCTCACGTGGGCGACGGGCGCTGCGGGATCGAGCGGGCGCAGGCCGTGCAGGCTCATGGCGCTCCAGCCGTCAGGGCCTTCCTGCCAGTACTGTGGCGCGGTCCAGCCTTCCTGGCGGGCGCGGGCCCAGCCTTCGGAGAGCCACAGCTCAGGACGGCGGTAGCCACCGTCCTCCATGAATTCCTGCCACTCGGCGTTGGTCACCAGTCGGTCGGCCAGTTCGAACGGTTCCAGCCAGGCGCGGTGGCGCGGAGCCTCGTTGTCGAAGGCGAAGCCGTCGGCGGCGGCGTGGCCAATTTCCACCAGCCCGCCCTCGAAGCGGACGAAGGCCAGGGCGTCGGGGCCGGGCGAGGCCGTGGCGGCCTTCGGCGGCGCGTAGGCCGGGGCCAGCGGCGACTGGGCGAAGAGGTGCAGGATGTCCATCAGGATCAGCTCCTGATGCTGCTCCTCATGGGCCAGGCCCAGGTCGATCAGGTCGGCGTAGGCGTCGGCGCCCCCTTCCAACAGGCGGCCCATGGCCTCGTCCACGTGGGCCCGGTAAGCGATCACGTCGTCGAGGGACGGCCGGGTCAGCAGGCCACGCTCGGGCCGGGGCTGCCGAGGGCCAAGCGCCTCATAATAGGAATTGAACAGATAGCCGAACCGCGGGTCGAAGGGCTTGTACCCGGTCAGGTTCGGTGTGAGCAGGAAGGTCTCCCAGAACCAGGTGGTGTGTGCCAGGTGCCACTTAGTGGGGCTGGCGTCGGGCATGGACTGGGCGAGCATGTCCTCCCGCGTCAGCGAGCGGGTCAGCGCCAACGTCGCCTGGCGCACGGCCCGGTAGCGATGGATGGCGGCGAAGGACGGGCGCGCGGCGGAAAGGCGCGCGGTCGCCAGCGGGTGCGGTTCGTTGGACTGGCTCATGGGCCTCCCTCTCCGCGCGGCCCGTGATGGGTCCGCGCCTTCCCGCCGTTGCAGACCTAAGCACTCGCAAGCGCGGCGCCAACCGGGGGTCGCAAAACATGGATTGGAAAAAGGTTGCGTCGATTACCCGACATTTTCGGAACGGATGCCATTTGGCCGCGTTCCAACTCGACCGGAGGAGTAGAGGGTAGTGCGCCCTGTTGCCGAGTCCGGCGTGTGAGGGCGTATGACCGGGGAAAGTTGGCGCGACGCGGTTGTGGGCCTGATCCCGGCGCTTCGGGCTTTTGCCTGGTCGCTCAGCCACAACGGGTCGGACGCCGACGATCTGGTGCAGGACACCCTGATCAAGGCCTGGACAAACAAGGACAAGTTCGAGCCGGGGACCAACCTGCGGGCCTGGCTGTTCACGATCCTGCGCAACACCTACTACACCCAGGTGCTGCGCCGCCGGCGTGAGGTGCGCGACGAAATGGGCGAATATGCCGGCGCGCTGAAAACTCCGCCCACCCAGGATTGGAGCGTGGCCATGCGTTCCCTTCAGGTCGCCCTGCAGCAGCTGCCCGATGAGCACCGCGAGGCGCTGATCCTGGTGGGCGCCGCAGGGCTCTCCTACGAAGAGGCGGCCGAAATCTGCGGTTGCGCGCTGGGCACCATCAAGAGCCGGGTCAACCGGGCTCGCGCGCGCCTGCTGAAGATCATGGACGCAGCAGACGCCAACGACGTGATCGGCCTGGAAACCATGACCGTGATGGGCCGGGCCTAGCCCGCCTTCTTGACCGCCGCCACAGGCGCCGGCTCGGCGAGCTGATCGACCACCGACAGCAGATGCGGCGGCGCCGGCCGCCGCTCCAACGCGCGGAACATCGACTTCAGATCCTTGCCGAGCGCGCGCGATTTCTCGCGGGCCGACAGCGTTTTCCCAACCATAGTCCCCAACTTCCCCCGGCGGGCCCCCACCCGCGCACGGCTAAGGTCCGCCAAGCTGTGCCGGGATGCAAGGGGCGCGCCAGATCTGGGTCGGGTAGGTCACTTATCGTCGGGGTAGATCACGGGCAGCACCAGCGCCGAGGGGTGGCTCGCGTCCACATAGACGCTGTTGGTCGCCACGCGCGGCGCGATCTTGTGGCCGCCCGCCGCCTCGCCGGTGTTGGGGTTCACTTCGAAGCGCGGGCTGTTGGACGAGGTGATGTGCAGCGCGATCTTGTGGCCCTTCTCGAAGGTGATGGCGGTGGACCACAGGTCGATGTCGAGTTCCTCCGGCGCGCCGGGGGTCATCATCTTGATGTCGTCGGGCATGCGGCCGTGGCGGAAGCGCGCGCGGATCGGGGCGTCCAGCACCAGGGCCTCGTAGCCGTCCGGATAGACGTCGACCAGCTTGGCCATGAAGTCCGTGTCGGGGCCGTCGGTGGCGCCGAAGAGCTCGACCTTCACCGGGCCGGCGATGGTCACGTTCCGGTCGAGCGCCGGGGTCTGGAAGCGCAGGTAGTCCTGCCGCGCGGGGATCGCGCGCTGGTCCATAGGGCCGCGATCGAAGGTCAGGTTCGCCCCGCCGACCGTGGGCACGGGATTGGCCGGGTCATAGCGGTAGCTGATCTTGGCCCCCTCGCCGGCCGGCGCCTTGCCGCTCAGCGTCTTGTCGGCGGTGAGGTAGTAGCGGACCTCGCGGTTGGCGGGCGGCCAGTTGGCCGAGGTGCGCATCCCGTTCAGGGACGACAGGTGACCCTTCTCCGCGCCGGCCATCATGAAGTAGCTGACCGGCGGCTCGGCCATGATCCCGTTGTCGACGCCCTTCAGCCAGTAGTCGAACCAGCGCAGTTCGGCGTCGCCGTTGAGATTCAGGCGGTCGAAGCCGGGGTATTCGAGATCGCCGGAGAGCGGGCCGTGTCCGAACGGGCCCATCAGCAGCTTCTGATTGCCCCGCGCGCCCTTGGCGCCGTGGTTCTGCAGGTACTCGAAGTTGGAAATGTTGCCGTGGTTGAAGATGTCGTACCAGCCGCCGACATTGTAGATCGGAATCTGGATGTACTTGCGGTTCGTGCTCATCGCCCCGCGGTTCCAGAAGATGTCGTCGCTGACCCGGCGGCGTTGGGTGTCGAGGACCGCGTCGGAGACGCCCTGCCCCTTCGACCAGCCGAGCACGTCCTTCTCCTTGAGCACGCCGCCGATGTAGCTGTTGGCCAGCAGGTCGTAGGGGGCGACGATCACATAGGCCGCCACCAGGTGCGGCGGGGCGGCCATGGCGGCCTCGTTGGAGGTGATGCCCATGGCCGAGCCGCCGGAGAGGCCGATCTTGCCGTTGCTCCAGGGCTGGGCGGCGGCCCATTCGACGCTGTCGTAGCCGTCCTCCACGTCATTCTCAAAGGCGGCGTAGAAGCCCTGGGAGCGGCCCTTGCCACGCACGTCCTGGTGGACGAACACGAAGCCGGCGTCGGTGTAGCGCTTGGCGGCCTTGGCCAGGGCCGCGCGGCCCTTGGACCCGTCGGGGTCCTTCTCCTTGTCGGGCCGGCCGTCCTTCAGGTAGGGCGTGCGCGTCATCACCACCGGCCAGGGGCCAGTCCCGGCGGGCTTGTAGACGTTGGCGGCGAGCTTCGTCCCGTCGCGCATGACCGCGAATTCCTCGACCGCGCCGGCCGGCAAGGCGGTGGCCGCCGCGGCGACCTTGGGCTTGGCGATCGAGGGCGCGGCCATGCCGGCGGCCAGGGTGAGCACCACGGCGGATCCCAGCGCGAAATGCGTGATCTTGCTCATCGGAATGTTTCCCCCTCGCGGGTCTGCGCCCGCGCGAAATAGTCGTCAGCTCAAAGGCGCAATGTCCGCGCACCCGCATCTAAGCACGGGCTCACGCCATGCGTCAGCCCACCACCCGCTCCAGCCATTGGGTCAGGTCGGCGACCACTTCGGCGCGGTTGGTCTCGTTGAGCATCTCGTGGCGGCCGCCGGGGTAAACCTTGAGGGTGAGGTCGGCCAGGCCCGCGGCCTGGTAGCGGTCGACCAGCGGCTTCAACAGCGCCAGGTCCTGGTTCACAGGATCCTTGTCGCCGACGAAGATGTAGATCGGCAGGTCCTTGCGGATCCTGGCGATCTCGGCCGGGTCCTTGAGCCGCTCGCCGATGCGGGCGAAGGAGCCGGCGCTGGTGGGCTTGCGCGAGAAACCGCAGAGCGGGTCGGCGATGTAGGCGTCGACCTCGGCGGGGTCGCGGGAGAGCCAGTCGAACGGCGTGCGCGGGGTCTCGCCGTCCACGGCGATTTCATCCAGCCGCCGGACCGGCCCGGTGCGGTCGCCGAACGCCGCCGTGCCGGAGAGCACCAGGCCGTCGATGGCCTGGGAGTGGTCGAAGACGTAGGCCTGGGCGAAGAACGAGCCGAGGCTGTGGCCCAGGAGCACGATGGGCAGGCCCGGGTGTTCGCCGCGCGCCAGGGAGGTCAGGTGGTGCAGGTCCTCGACCACCAGCTCGGCGCCGTTCTCGCCGAAGTCGCCCAATTGGTCAGGGCCGGCCGCGGTCAGGCCGTGGCCGCGGTTGTCGTTGGCGAAGACCGTCCAGCCGGCGGCGATCAGCGGCTCCAGCGGCGCCTTATAGCGCCGCGCGTGCTCGCCCATGCCGTGGGCCACCTGCAGCACGGCGCGCGGCGTCACCCGGTCGTCGAGCCAGCGGAAGCCGGCGATCGGCGCGCCGTCGGCGCCGGTGAAGCTGAATTGCCGCTCGATCGTGGCCAAGGTGGTCCCTTCCTGTCGGCTGTCGGGCGCACTAAGAACCCTTGATGCCAGCCCAAGACCCCCGACCGCAATCGTGACGCGCGACGACGCCCTGGCGCTGGACGCCGCCGATCCGCTGGCGCGGTTCCGCGCGGCCTTCGACCTGCCCAAGGGGATCATCTACCTGGACGGCAATTCGCTGGGGCCACCGCCGCGCGCGACGGTTGCGCGGCTGGCGGGCGTGGTCAGCGAGGAGTGGGGCCAGGGCCTGATCCGCAGCTGGAACACCGCCGGCTGGATCGACGCGCCGACCCGGGTCGGCGGCAAGATCGCCCGGCTGATCGGCGCCAAGGCCAGCGAGGTGGTGGTCGCCGATTCCACCACCGTGAATCTCTTCAAACTGACCGCCGGCGCGCTGTCGCTGCAGCCCGGACGCCGCACGATCCTGTCGGAGACCGGCAACTTCCCGACCGATCTCTATGCGCTGCAGGGCCTGGCCGCGCTGCTGCCGGACCGGGCGCGGCTGAAGTCGGTGGCGCCGGAAGCGCTCATCGACGCCATCGACGACGACACCGCCGTCGTCGTGCTCACCCAGGTCCACTACAAGTCCGCCCTGCGCCGCGACATGGCCGCAGTGACCGCCGCAGCCCACGCCAAGGGCGCGCTGATGCTTTGGGACCTCAGTCATAGCGCCGGCGCCATCGCCGTCGACCTGAACGGCGCCGACGCCGACCTCGCGGTAGGTTGCGGCTACAAGTACCTGAACGGCGGCCCCGGCGCGCCGGCCTATGTGTTCGTCGCCGAGCGGCACCAGGGCGAGATCCGCTCGCCGCTGACCGGCTGGATGGGCCACGCCGAGCCGTTCGCCTTCGAGGACGGCTATCGTCCCGCCCACGACATCCGCGGCCAGCTCACCGGCACGCCCTCGGTGCTGGGCCTGGCGGCGCTGGAGGCCGGCATCGACCTGCAGCTCGAGGCCGATCCCGCCGCCATCGAAGCGAAGGGCCTAGCGCTGGCCGACCTGTTCATCGCAGAGGTGGAAGCCCGCGCCGACGACCCCGACCTGGCCCTGGCGAGCCCCCGCGACCCGGCGCAGCGCGGCCTGCACGTCGCGTTCGCCCACCCGCAGGGCTACGCCCTGGTCCAGGCGCTGATCGCGCGCGGGATCATCGGTGACTTCCGCAGTCCCGACATCGCCCGCTACGGTTTTTCGCCGCTCTATCTGGGCTATGCCCAGGTCTGGGACGCGGCCGCGGCCTTTGCCGAGGTGCTCGCCACCCGCGCCTGGGACCGGCCCGAATTTCACGCCCGCGCGGCCGTCACCTGACCTCAGAGAACCTGTTACGCGGGTAACCTCAACTCCGGGTTGTCGTAACCTTGCGTCAGCCTTTGATTGCGACACTGAACCTCGCGTGAGGAGTGCGCAGAAGATGTCTCCCCGTCCAGGAAACGCTAGTGCCAACGATGTCGCCGGCCTCGGCGGCGTCGCCACATTCATCAATGTTTACCGCAATCTGACGGTGCAGATGCTTGGTCTGGGCATGGTCGTCCTGACGATGCTCAGCGTGACGCCGTGGCGCTTCGTGCTGGTCTGGTCGATCGTCCAGAGCGCGGTGCTGGTCGGTGAAAACCTGCTGCTGTTGCGGAGTGCGCGAAAGGACGCCGGCGCAGGCGCATGGGCGCCTGCCCTGCGGATCACGGCCACCACGCTCTATGCATTCGCAGCCCTGGTGCTGATCTCCCGCGGCGGTCCGGTCGAGTGCCTCTTCGCCTTCGCCCTGATGAGCGTCTCGATGGTGCATGTGCTCATGCGCTACTACCGCTCGCGCTGGATCCTGGCGGCGGCGCTGACGCCCTATGTGGCCATCCTCGGGCTGGTGGCGTTCCATCAGGGCCATATTGCGCTCGCTCAGGGCCGCGAGCTGCGCGCCTTCGTGGCCGGCTTCACCATCCTGCTGTTCGCCGTACAGTTCTGGTCGGCGCGGGCGCAGCTCGCCGCGGCCTGGGACGAACTGATGGTGGCCCGCCGGGCCGCCGAGGAGCGTGAGCGCGCCGCCGACGCCGCCAACCTCGCCAAGTCAAACTTCCTGGCCACAATGAGCCACGAGCTGCGCACCCCGCTGAACGGCGTGCTGGGCATGGCCCAGGCCCTGACCCGTGAACGCCTCACCGACCTGCAGCACGAACGGGTGAAGGTGATCCGCCGCTCCAGCGAGAGCCTGCTGGCGGTGCTGAACGACCTCCTGGACCTGTCGAAGATCGAATCCAGCGCCCTGGAACTCGAACTTGACGACTTCGACCTGGAGCACCTCGTGCGCGGCGTGGTCGCTGCCTACCAGCCGCTGGCCGACAAGGGCCTCTCCTTCGCGCTGGAGATCCACGAGGCCGCACGCGGCGGCTATCGCGGCGACAGCGCCCGCATCCGCCGCATCCTCTACAGCCTGGCCGACAACGCGGTGAAGTTCACCGAGGGCGGCGGGGTGACGCTGAACGTCCTGCGCGAGGCCGGTGAAGTGATCTTCCAGGTCTCCGATACCGGCATCGGAATCGGCCCGGACCATATCGGCCGGCTGTTCGAAGGCTTCTACCAGGCGGACGCCTCGCTGAGCCGCCGCTTCGGCGGGGCCGGGCTGGGCCTGGCGATCTGCCATGACCTAAGCCAGCTGATGGGCGGGACGATCGAGGCGACCAGCGCGCCCGGCGAGGGCTCGACTTTCACGGTGCGCCTGCCGCTGACCTCGGTGGCCGCCGTGGCCCAGACGCCGGCGGCGGACGACGCGGCGGTGGCCGAGCGCGCCGGCAGCGTGCGCGTGCTGGCGGCCGAGGACAACGACGTCAACCAGCTGGTGCTGAAGACCCTGCTGTCGCAGGCCGGCATCGAGCCGACCATGGTCGGCAACGGCCGGCAGGCGCTGGACGCCTGGGAGGCCGAGCCCTGGGACATCATCCTGATGGACATCCAGATGCCGGTGATGGACGGGGTCGTCGCCACCCGCGCCATCCGCGAGCGTGAGGCCGCGACCGGCCGGACCCGCACGCCCATCCTGGCCGTGACCGCCAACGCCATGACCCACCAGGTGGCCGAGTACGAGGCGGCGGGCATGGACGGCATGGTCCCCAAGCCGCTCGACATCACCGCCCTCTTCCAGGCGATGGAGGCGGCGTTCGCCAGGGCCGAAGTCGATGCGGACGCGGCGGCGGACACCCGCGCGGCCTGATCCCGACCATCGGCGCACGGCGAGACGCGTTGCCCCGCCCAGGGTCTTTCGCTATGGAAGGCCTCCCTCCGGAACGGTTTGGGTGCGGCCTTGTCCGGCCGACCTCTCGCCGCCCTGGGGATTGGGAGAAAACCCAAGATAAATCAACAAGGTGACGTGGCCGAGTGGCTGAAGGCAACGGTTTGCTAAATCGTCATACCTGAAAGGGTATCGAGGGTTCGAATCCCTCCGTCACCGCCACTTTCCTATCGGTCCCGCTCCGGCCCGATATCGGACAAACCTTCGCCATATGCCCTGCCCAGCTTGCAACTTAGCTGCACAACCGCCGTTACGGTGATATCGTGGGCTTGGGCAGTTGGGGCCTTGAGTATGGAAGAGAGCGTCGACATCCACCTTGGCAAGCGGCTGCGCTGGCGGCGGCGGCACATGGGGCTGACACAGCAGGACCTGGGCGTCGCATGCGGCGTCCGCTTCCAGCAAATCCAGAAATATGAGAGCGCATCCAACCGGATGTCGGCCGCGGTGCTATGGCGTCTGGCGACGGTCCTGCAGGTCGATGTGCGCTACTTCTTCGATGGACTGGAGATCAACGCGCAGCCGTCGGCGCCCCAGCTCATCGAGGATGACCGTCAGGCCTCAGCAGGCTAGGCGGGCTGGGCGGCGGCGCAATGCCGAGCCCACGCCCAGGAAACCCACGATCATCAGCGCCCAACTGGCCGGCTCGGGCACGCCCAGGACGTCGCGGCCGGAGAGCAACTCGGTCTTCACCGCATCGGTGACGTCGGGGCCGAAGGCGGTGGTGAAGGTGTGGGTGGCGTCGACAAACCCGCCGCGGTTCACCGGCAGCTGCAGCCCGGCCACCACCAGCACCGTCTCGCCGGGCGTCAGGATCAACGATGTGGCCGTGCAGGCGCTGGTGGAGACGCCGATGCTGGCGTCGCCGCCGGTCAGCGAGTGGCTGACCGTGCCGGCGCCCAGGATATGCGGGTTGGCCGCGTCGCACTGGGCCAGGAACAGGTTGTCGAAGATCGCCTGGGTCGAGGTGAAGGCGCTGAGGATCGAGGTGTCCCAGACGCCGACATAGGCCGTGCCGATCGACCCGCCCGGATACCAGCCGCCGTACTGAGTGAGGCCCGGATTGAGCGGGTCGGCAGCCCCCTCGTTGGTGAGGTCCGAGGCGCTGGAATCGACGATGTGCAGGTTGCCGCTGATCGAGAACGGGGCGTCGGCTGCGCCGGTGTAGGTATAGGTCTGGTAGCCGAAGGCGTTGACGTTCATCCGCTCGTTGCCGACCGCGCTGGTCTCGCCGCGCAGGACCGGCAGGTCGAACGCCCCGAAGCCCACCGTGGAATTGGCGAAGGAGCCGTCGGCCAGGCTGAGGGTGGTGTTGGCGCCGGACGAGACGCCGCCGGTGATCGGGTGCTCGATGATCGCCTGGCCGGTCAGGGTGCCGTCGCAACGGTCGGCGGCGGTGGCCACGCCACAATCGCGGTGGGTGTTTTCAGCGGCCGAGCCGTAGGCCTGGGCCGCCGCCGGCGTGGCCGCCGCAGATGCGAGCAGCGCGGCCAATGTCGCCGCCAGAATTCCGGTCCTGAGAGTCATGTCCGCCTGCCCTGCCGTGGGCCGGCCACAGGCGGCGGGCCCTGACGGGAGGCTGCGGCGCGGTCGCCGCCATTAGCAAGGCGGTTCGCCGCAGGGTTGAAGACCTCGCAGCCGCGTCAGCCGCGGCTGGAAGAGATCAGCCGTGGGCGAGCCACTCGCGGGCCTGACGCTGGGCCTCGGCGACCTCGTCGGAAGCCATCTCTTCAGAGAGCTCCTTGCGGTAGACCTTGGCTTCGACCGAGCCGCGCATAGCGGCAAGGTTGAACAGCATGTGAGCTGAAACATAGTCTAGAGGCGCGCCACCCTGGCCGGTCGAATAGAGCAGACCGAGGCGGAAGAGTTCATCCCCGCTGGCGTCTGGGCCCGGAAGTGGCAGGCCCTCAGTGGCGACTTGCAGTTGAGCAAGCATGACCGTTGTCCCTGTTTCGGGACCGGACCGATGCCGTTCTGGCAGCGAATTCCGATCCATCGCAGACACAAAACAGGTATGCCGCTGAACACATGGTTAAGGCCGCCGTTGTCCGGGCTTCATGTTCGGGCGTGGGCGAAAAGGTCGCACTCTGGTTTCCGCAGACCTGTTCAGGCGCAGTTCAGGCGTGGCTGGCATAGTGGCATCGACCGAGGATGCGTTTTTGAGGAATATCGGCGCTGTGCGACGCCTGCTCTCCATCGCTGTAGCCCTTGCCGTCGCGGCCGGACCCCTGGCCGCGGCGCCTAGCGTCATGGCCAAGGACCATCACGATGAGCGCGGCCGCGGCGAGCAGCAGCGCGGGCGCGGCGACGAGGGCCAGGGCCGCTGGGCCGGCGGCGGGCGCCAGATCCCGCCCGGCTGGCGAGGCGGCGATGATCGTGGCGGCGGGCGTTTCGAGCGCGCTGACCCCAGGGGCGACCCGCGAGGCGAGTATCGGGGCGAGCCCGATCCGCGCAGCTACGGCGCGCGCGAAGGCGGCTATGCGCCGGCGCCGCGCCGCGGCGGGATCCTGTCGCAAGGCGGACCGGTGATCGACGACTACAACCGCTACCACCTGCGCATGCCGCCGCGCGGCTTCGACTGGGTGCGCACGCCGGGCGGCATGGCGCTCGTCCATCGCGACAGCGGACGCGTCTACGACGTGGTGCCCTACTAGCTCCTATCTGCGCGATCCGGAGCCGCCGCTCCGGGAAACGCCGTAGGTAGCCTTCCCGAATTTCCAAGCGCCTCTGCCGGGCCCAGTCTGGCTTCGTCGCCACCGGATGACGGGAGTGCATATGTCCAGTTTGTCGAGCTTGGAGACCGGCGCGCGCAGCGCCGATGCAGCGGCCCGCGAAGAGGAGCGACTGAGGACGCGCTATTCGACGGGCCTCGGCCTGGCGATCGCCCTGGGCGTCACGTGCCTGTTGTGGCTGCCTGTGCTCCTGGGCGCGCAGCGACTCGTCGCCTAGAGCCGGGTCAGCCGCCGAGCTTGGCCTTCAGCAACTGGTTGATGACGCCCGGGTTGGCCTTGCCGCCGGTGGCCTTCATCACCTGCCCGACGAACCAGCCGACCGCCTGGGGCTTCTCAGCCACCTGAGCCGCCTGGCCGGGATTGTCGGCGATAAGCTTGTCGATGATCGCCTCGAGCGCTCCCGTGTCCGAGACCTGCTTCAGGCCCTGCTTCTCGACGATGGCCGAGGCGCCGCCCTCCCCGGCCCACATGCGTTCGAAGACGTCCTTGGCGATTTTGGACGAGATCACGCCCTCTTCGATGAGTTGGACAAGCTCGGCGATGGCCGACGGCGAAATCGGGCTGTCGCCGATATCCAGTCCGCCGGCGGTCAGCCGCGCGGCCAGGTCGTTGGTCACCCAGTTGGCCACCAGCTTGGCGTCGCGGCCCCCCTCTTTTCCATGGGCGACGGCCGCCTCGTAGAAGTCAGCGCGCGCCTGTTCGGTGATCAGCACCTGGGCGTCGTAGGCGGTCAGACCATATTGCGACTGCAGCCGCGCCTTCTTGGCGTCGGGCAGCTCGGGCAGGGTCGCCTCGATGCGCTTCACCCAGGCCGGGTCCAGGTCCAGCGGCAGCAGGTCCGGGTCTGGGAAGTAGCGGTAGTCGTGCGCCTCTTCCTTGGAGCGCATGTAGCGGGTCTCGCCCTTGGTCGGGTCGAACAGGCGGGTCTCCTGGTCGATCTTGCCGCCGTCCTCGAGGATCTCGATCTGACGGCGCGCCTCGTACTCGATGGCCTGCTGGATGTAGCGGTAGGAATTGACGTTCTTGATCTCGCAGCGCGTGCCCAGGTGGCTGAAGTCGCCGGTCTCGCGGAACTTCTCGTAGGCGCCGGGGCGGCAGACCGACACGTTCACGTCGGCGCGCAGGTTGCCCTTCTCCATGTCGCCGTCGCAGGTGCCCAGATAGACCAGGATGGTCCTGAGCTTCTTCACGTAAGCCGCGGCTTCCTCTGAACTTCTCATGTCCGGCATGGAGACGATCTCCATCAGCGCGGTGCCGGCGCGGTTCAGGTCCACGTAGGTGGCGTTGGGATCCTGCTCGTGCAGCATCTTGCCGGCGTCCTGCTCCAGGTGCAGCCGCTCGATGCGCACGGTGAAGGTCGAGCCGTCGTC
>Ga0105248_10001183_pt1 | contig 29183 bp, 24 predicted proteins | sample KBSS34metaG_FD_81524 | JGI IMG/M metagenome (GOLD analysis project Ga0105248, IMG submission 81524) | Switchgrass rhizosphere microbial communities from Kellogg Biological Station, Michigan, USA - KBS S3-4 metaG | ecosystem: Host-associated > Plants > Roots > Rhizosphere > Soil | place... | reverse complement strand
GGTTATCAACCCGCCAGCCAGGTACAACTCACGTCCGACGTAGTTCTGCGCAACTCAATCGTTTACTGAAGGAGCTTGACTAGGTAATGAAACGCGATTTGAAAGTGAATACAATCAGCCGCCGCCGAACTCAGCACGATGATCGTGGCGAACGCGGCGCGGCACTGGTAACGATGTTGCTGGTCACGATTCTTCTTCTGGGAGCAGGTGGCGCGCTGATCATGTCGACGATGATGTCGGCCAACAACTCCGTCGGCTCGACCGCTGAAATGCAGGCTTATTACGTCGCCGAGTCAGGCATGCAGTCGGCGCTCAACGTGCTGCGCGGAAATGCCCAGCCGCTTGTTACGGCCACCGATCGCATAAGCTTTCGCACCGCCGTCGTTCCCGATATCTCGAATGGTCCAGGCAATGACGGCGCGCTGCGTCTCGCCGGTTGGCTGCCGTACAACGATCGTTTCGATGAAGCGAGCCTGGTGCCGGTTACGATCGGAGCGATCACCGGCGGCTACCGGGTGACCGTCGAAAACATGGATCCCAACAGCCACATCGTTTCGTTTGAAACGTCCGGCATTATCAACGGCAGCGTTGCCGCGACTCCTTATCAAAGGACGTTCGGCACGGTGGGCGGCACTGACGAAGTGACGATTCGCTACCAGGCGCAAGCGGCGACCACGCTCACGCCGGACCCGCACACATTCCCACTCACCCTCGACTCTTCTCTCGGCAGCTTCGTGATCGAACGGCCGGCAACCAGCACGCAGAACGACGTCGTGATCGCGAAGACTCCGTTTGAACTGACCATTACACAAACCCTGCCGTGGGCGGCGACGACAACGCTCGAAGGAACGTTTGAAGGTGAAGTAGACACGACCGCGACCACGCTCAAAGTTACGTTCAATAAAGCGTCAGTAAAAGCTGACGGCACGAACTACGCGCTGAATCTTCCGAGTGGAAACCAGGTGCTGAATCTGAGCTATGCGTCTTCGCCAGGCACGACCGCGATACCGGCTCGAGTTACGTCGCCGGATCCGAAGCGTTTGCTGGTTAAGTCATACGGCTTTGGACCACAAGGCGCCCAGAAGCGTTTGGAGCTGATGGTTAGCAAAGTCAACTTCGAGTTTGATGCGCCCGCCGGCGTCACGCTGCGCGGCGCGGACGATTGTTCGCCTTTGAATCTCGACAGCGGAAGCAGCGGCGCGAAGTATTACTCCGGCATCGACCACGCTGGTGTCGATCCGCAGCGACCGAGTTTTGCGGTTAGCCCTTGCGACAAGGACGATGCGGACTCGGGTATCAAGAAGCACGACACGGTGGCTGATCCGGAGATCGGTTTGTTGACTGACGATGCGAGCGCAGCGGATGCGGTAGAACAGCCTTCGTTTTTGGATTCGGCCGACAAGGCACGCGCGTATCTCAACGGTTTGCAAGCAAAAGCGCAGTCGATTGGACGTTACTTCAAACCCGGCAGTACTTCATCGATGACGATCACCGATTCGCTGAACAGTCCGCTGTTCACGTTTGTCGACGGCAATGCGACTGTGCAAGACGGTGCGGGCGTCCTGGTCGTTACGGGCACATTAACGATGCGCGGCAACACGAATTTCAAAGGCATGATACTCGTCCTTGGCGATGGGGTGTTGATTCGTGATGGTGGTGGTAACGGCGAGATTCTCGGCGGAATCACGATCGCGAAGTTTGGCCGCACGTCGGGTGATTTCATGTCGCCGACGTTTCTGACAAACGGCGGCGGCAACTCCAACGTACAGTACGACTCGCTCTCCATAAGCCGCAGTTTCGGTTCCGGCATGAACGTTTCCGGCATCCGCGAATTTTAGTTCTCGCTCCCGAGCAGCAGCAGCATTGTCTCTTTCGGGGGACCGGATGTTTATAGCTCGACGACGCTTTTAGATCTCGCTCTGTACTGAGCGAAATTGAGAGAGTCGTTCGAGCTATAATCATTTCCCCTCCAACGGAGTGAGGCCGTTACCGATGCTGACTACTCTGGCCATCGCGAACTACCGTTCGCTTCGGGATCTCGTCGTGCCATTGAACCGTTTGAACCTGATCACGGGTCCGAATGGCAGTGGTAAATCGAGCGTGTATCGTGCGCTGCGCTTGTTGGCGGATACCGCCCAAGGAAATGTAATCACTTCGTTGGCGCGTGAAGGCGGTTTGCAGTCAACGCTCTGGGCGGGACCGGAAAAACTCGGCCGCGCGGTGAAGCGGGGCGAACACAGAGTTGAAGGTACGGTGCGTAAAGAACGCGTTAACTTGCGACTCGGGTTTGCAGGTGACCAGTTTGGCTACGCGATCGATCTCGGGCTGCCCGCGCCGAGCAGGTCAGCATTCGCACTCGATCCGGAGATCAAAACCGAAACGATTTGGGCCGGGCCGGTGCTTCGTCCGGCCGCGTTGCTCGTGGATCGTCACGAGTCAGTGGTGCGTTCGCGTCGTGAGGACGGCGAGTGGGACGTGCTGGCGTATCAACTTTCGAGTTTCGACAGCATGATGACGCAGTTTGCCGATCCGCGAAACGCGCCGGAGATGCTGCGACTGCGCGAGCAGATCCGCTCGTGGCGTTTTTACGATCACTTCCGCACCGACGTCGATGCGCCGGCTCGTTTGCCGCAGATCGGCACGCACACACCGGTGCTGAGCGACGACGGCTCGGATCTCGCGGCCGCGTTGCAGACGATCCACGAGATCGGAGATCCATCGGCGTTGGCCGAGGCTGTTGACGACGCGTTTCCGGGATCGAGCGTGTCGGTCGTGAACATCGAAGGCAGGTTCGAGATCGCGATGCATCAGCGTGGACTCTTGCGGCCGCTCAAAGCCGCCGAACTCTCAGACGGGACACTGCGTTATCTGCTTTGGATCGCCGCGCTGCTGACTCCGCGTCCGCCCGGGTTGCTGGTCCTGAACGAGCCCGAAACGAGTTTGCATCCCGACCTGTTGCCGCCGCTGGGCCGATTGATCGCGAGTGCCGCGGAACGTACGCAAGTGTTGGTCGTCACCCACGCGCCGAAACTGATCGCGAGTCTTGAAGAGCAGGACGATTGCAATTCAGTAACGCTGGAGAAGGATTTTGGCGCGACACGAATCGCAGGTGTGGATAAACTGGACCTTCCGCTTTGGCGCTGGGCTTCGCGATGAATACGAGGAGAAACAATGACTACAACTTATCGTCTCACCGGTCTTTTCGTGCTGCTGCTCGCGGCAATTCAGGTTGGAGCCAAACGACCGGACACGCCGAAGCTGGAGCTGAAGCCCTGCCAGCCTCAAAACATAAAGGGCGAGGCGAAGTGCGGCACGCTTGAAGTCTTTGAAAACCGCGCCGCTCGCAAAGGCCGCACTATCAAGATCAACGTCGTGGTGCTTCCGGCCACTGGTCCAAAACGCGAACCGGACGCGTTGTTCTACTTCGCAGGCGGTCCCGGTTCGGCGGCCACCGAAGACGCGCCCGGCATCGCCAACGTGCTTGCGGGTGTCCGCGAACATCGCGATCTCGTGTTTGTAGACCAACGCGGCACCGGCCAGTCAAACCCACTGAACTGTGAGCTGTTCACTCCCGCCGATCCGCAAAGTTTTCTGGGCTCGTTTTTTCCAGTGGAGGACGTGCGCAAGTGTCGCGAGCAGCTCGAACCCAAAGCCGATCTCAAGCTCTACACGACCGACATCGCGATGGACGATCTCGACGACGTGCGCGCCGCGCTCGCTTACGATCAGATCAATCTTTACGGCGGCTCGTACGGCACGCGCGCGGCGCTCGTCTACCTGCGCCAACATCCAAAACACGTGCGCACCGTGATCCTTCACGGCGTCGCTCCGACGAACCAGTTCATGCCACTGTATTTTCCGCAGGATGCCGAACGCGCGCTGCAAGGTGTGCTTTCGGAGTGCGAGGCCGACGAGGCGTGTCACAAAGCGTTTCCGCAAGTGAAGGCTGACGCGCAACGCGTGCTGGAGCAACTGCTGCAAAGTCCGGCCCAAGCAGAAGTGCAACTGCCAGGATCGAAAGATCTCGTAAAGTTAACGCTCAATCGCAATCTCGCCGCGGAAGCGATTCGCTACATGCTTTACAGTCCCAACAGTGCGAACCGCGTTCCCCTCATGCTGCACACGGCTGCCGGAGGCGACTACGCTCCATTGGCACGCGCTGCTTTCTTCTTTCGCCGTCAGCTCGTAGCGACCGGCAGCAACGGAATGTATTTGTCGATCACTTGCGCCGAAGATCTCCCGCGGATCGATCCAAAGGACGCAGAGAAACGTGGCGCGAACACCTTTCTCGGCGACTATCGCTACCGCGATCAGAACGAAGCCTGCAGGCTCTGGCCGCGAGCGACAGTCGATTCGAAGTACGCTGATCCGGTTCGTTCAGACAAGCCGGTGCTGATTATGACGGGCGAGTGGGATCCGGTGACGCCGCCATCGCAGGGCGATGCAGTCGCGAAAACTTTACCGAATAGTTTGCATCTGGTAGTGAACGACGGAGCGCACGGGCTCAGCGGGCTCAACGGAATTGAGTGCCTCGATCGGCTCATGACTGAGTTCATCGAGCGCGGCGCAGTCAAAGGTCTCGACACGACCTGCGTCAAAAACATCAGACGCAACGGCTTTGCGTTGAAGTTCTAGCGACGGTGTTGAGGCGAAGACGTTCCGCTGCTTGCGACGCTTTCTGCCGGCGGAGAGAAGCCAGGCGACAGCGGCAATGATGCCGGCGGCGGGCTGATACGGATCTCATAACGGGTCCTTAAAAAATGTCGGCCACAGACTTCAAGGGGAGTCTGTGACCGACGCAGTTGTTAGTTCAACAATTGCAGACCAAGGATCTGCTCGAGGATTGTGCCGAGAATGCTGTAGCCGCCATTCGAGTAGTTGCCATAGCGCGAGCGGCTGTAATAGCCGTCTTCATATCCGCGGCGAAAACCCTCACGGAAGTAGTACTGATACTCGCCCTGATCGACGTAATAACCGTCGTATCCGTAGCTCGCATCCTGGTAGCCGTAGGAGTCTTCGGGATTGAAACCCCAGCCGTCCTCACGGTCGGCCTGGCCCGCCTGGAAACCTTCGGCGTAACCGTCGTTGATGGCGCGGCGCAACATCTCCGCTCCGTACTGGTTCGTCTCGTAGTAGCTGCTGCCGCGACGATAGCGATAGTTGTACGGTCCGTAGTCGTTGTAACGCCACTGCTGCAGTCTCAACTGATCCCGGCGCAAGCGCTCGAGATAACGTTGCTGAAAGCGCAACTGGTTAAGGCGACGCTGCTGTTCGAGCAGGCGCTGGCGTTGCGAGTAGAGATTTTGCCGTCGCTGCCAATCGTCGCGATAACGCGACGCGCGCTGTTCCTGCTCCTGCCGCCAGTTGCCCCGCCGCCAGTTGTCGTTGTTGTTATCGCGGTTCCCGTCGCGGTTGCGATCCCAGTCGCGGTTACGATCTGACTGCTGCCGTCTCCACGTGTCCGACTGCTGTTGGCGGCGCCAATCTTCCTGCTGCCGCTGTTGCTGGCGTTGGACGTCCCGTTGGCCTTGGCGTTGGACTTCCTGCTGGCGTTGCCGTTCGACTTCCTGCTGGCGTTGCCGCTGGATTTCGGAGTCACGGTTTTGCTGTTGCCGTTGTCGTAGCTCGCGCTCCTGCGACTCGCGATTCTGATCGTCGCGTTGCCGCTGCCACCGCTGCTCGCGTTCCTGCGACTGGCGGATCTGCTCCTGCCGTCGCTGTTCGAAGCGTTGCTGTTGTTCGGCGCGGTTTTGCTTCGCTTGCGGGTTGCGCTGTCGCTGTTGTTCCCAACGCTGTTGCTGTTCCTGCGAACGCTGAATCTGTTGTTGTCGCTGCTGTTCGTACCGCTGCTGCCGTTCCTGGCTCGACTGCTGCTGCGTTTGTTGGCGCTGCTCCTGACGTTGCTGCCGTTCCTGGCTGGCTTGCTCGCGTTCCTGTTGACGTTGCTGTGAGCGCTGTTCGCGCTCGGCCTGGTTTTGCTGGCTACGCTCTTCGCCGCGACCACGTCTTCCCTGAGCATTGGCAAGGCTGCTCGTGCCCATGAGTGCCGCGGCCATCGCCGCCGACACTGCCGCTCGTTTCCAATATTTTCCGTTCATTAAAAAACTTCCTTTCAATCAGCCGCGGAGAGAGGTATGCGACGCAGGAACTGGCAAGTGTTATTCCAATGCAAAAACTCAAGCTTTGACGCGCGTTTCATTACACGAGACGAGACGATTTGATTCAGGCGATGAACGATATCGGATGGGAAAGTGTTTCAGACGTGTTTCCGCTCGGTTGCAATTGAGTAAACCTCAACACTTACAGGCACTTCCCGGCACAAAGGCATGGTCCTTGCCACCTTCAACACGAAACCAAAGATTAGGGGGCACTTCAATGAATAATCTGAAAGTGTGGCCGCACTTAACCATCGTCGCGGTTATATGTGCGGTTCTGGCAGGAGTCGGGGTTGCGTGGTGGATGAAGAAGGAGCCCACAGCGTCGGCCGCATCAGTGCCGAACGCCGCCCGCATTCAGCGCGTCGAAGGTGAAGTTGCGCTGAACAACGGTCTCGCCGCCGGCGACAACAGCCAGGCCGACCAGTGGTACACGGCCACCGCGAATCAGCCGTTTTCCGTCGGTGATCGGATCTACACGCGCGACAACTCGCGCGCGAGTCTCGCCTTCACCGGCCGCAACTTCGCCCGGCTGAATCCCAACACTTCGCTCGACGTGCTTTCGCTCGGCGATGAACGCACGCAGTTAGCGCTGCGCGACGGTTCGGCGATGTTTGACGTCGGCTACATTCCATCCGGTGGTTTGTTTGAAGTCGCCACGCCTTATGGCGCGGTCGATTTGCAGGAACCGGGTTTGTACAACGTCGGTATCGACAACGGGCAGGTGCTCGTGTCAGTCCTGAGCGGGCTCGCGCAGGTTGTCGGGCTCGGCGGCAGTGGTCAGATCAGCAAAGGCGAGATGCTGACGTTGCTCGGTCAGACCGCGGCGGACGTGGTGCTTTCGCGGCTAGATGGTGGTAACGCGGGTTACCTTGTCGACGACTACTACGGTTATCAGTATCCGCGTTACTACGACGGTCGTTATCGCGACTACAACACCTACTTGAACGATCCTTATTACTACGATCCGTATCGGCGTAACGTCAGCTACCAGTACGCGAACTCCTACATCCCGGGGTTGTACGATCTCGACTACTACGGCGACTGGCAAAACCTGAATGGTTACGGTTATGCGTGGTCGCCGCGAGTTGATAACGGCTGGATGCCGTATCAGTCGGGCTACTGGATGACCGACTATCCGTATGGTCCAACCTGGGTTTCCAATGAGCCGTGGGGCTATGCGCCGTATCACTACGGGCGTTGGGCGTTCGTCGGCGATCGCTGGTACTGGGTGCCTGACACGGCGAGAAGTACGCCCGTCTATTCACCGGCGCTCGTGGCGTTCGTGCCGTTTGATCAGAACCAGGTCGGTTGGGTGCCGCTGGGTCCGGGCGATGTGTACGTGCCGCATTACTACAACACGAGTTGGGAGCCGTATTACCTGACGCGTGACAATCTGTACCAGCGCGTGGTGAACCTTGACGTGCCGGGCGCGGTGACGATTGCGAGCGTTGATGACTTCTGGCGTGGCGACGATTGGCGTCGCGCGCGCAGGGCCGATCGCAACATGCTGGCGTCGGTTAATCCGGTGCTTGATCCGTTGTTGTTGACGCCGTTGAGAAATGCGGTGGTCCACTCGGCGTGGGGACGTGGGAAGATAGACATACCTCCGGGTATTGCGCGGAAGCTTCAGGATACGACCGTGATCACGAGTGTTGCGCCGGTGGCGCCGGCGTTCCGGCGTGATCTAGCGCGAGAGATGCGTGTTGAGCAGGTTTCAGCGCGAGCGAAGGGGCAGCAGTTCAAAGTGCGGGATGAGCGGCAAGGTCGAGGCGCGCCGCAGGCTGCGAACGGTCCGGCCGCTGAGCAACCGCGCATCGAGCGTGAACGTGGCAACGAGCGTGAACGTGGGAACGCGGCGGTGGAGCGTGGTGGTCCTCCGGCTCGCGCGGCTCAGCCGGTAGAAAGACCGGGAAACAGTGCACGTCCGGTGCAGCAACCACGACCGCAAGCAGAGCGCGCTGCGAGACCTGTGCAGCAACAGCAACGTCAGGCCGAACGCGCCGCGCGACCTGTTCAGCAACCGCGACCGGTTCAACAACCACGGCCGCAAGCGGAGCGCGCTGCGAGACCCGTGCAGCAACAGCAACGTCCGGTCGAGCGTGCTGCGCGACCGGTCCAACAACAGCGACCGCAAGCTGAGCGCGCTGCGAGACCTGTGCAGCAACAGCGGCCACAAGCCGAACGCGTAAGCCGGCCGGTGGAACGTCCGCAGCCGCAGCAACCGCAACAGCGGGCACAGCCGCAGCAAAAGCAACAGGCGCCCAACAAGCCTGCGCCGTCACAAGGCGGAGGCAAAGGCAAGGGGAAAAAGCCGTAATAAGCCACGGATTAGACGGATTGTCACGCAGGATCAGACGGTTGTGATTTGACTAGAGCTCGCATCCGTCTAATCCGTCTAATCCGGTTTTAAAAAATCCCCTCCCCGCTTACTCTCGCTAGTCTTTACCTCGACTACAGCAACACCCCCAGGAGCAACACGAACACGCACATTATTCGCCTCGACCTTCAGCGCGGTGTCGCTGGTCCACTCACCCGCACCCACTATCTTCGCGCCTCGCAAACTGATCGAAACGTCAACAAACGCATTACGATCGACCTGCGCCATTCCCTGCTGCGTTTTGTAAACCCCGTTGTTATTGAGCAGCGTCACCACCCAACCAGTCTCCGTGCGATTGATCAAATACTCGACATCTCCACGCACCTGCACCGGCGTCGCATCCGCAAACACGTGCGCGAGCATGTGCGCCGCAAACGGCGTGACCCGCTCGTCCACACCAAGCAAGTCCGGCAGCGCCGCAAAAACAACCGTCCCCTTCCCAACCTTGTTCACCGTCACCAACGGATCACCATTCGCAGCCGCAATCAACGTCGTCGCGCCTTTCAGCTCGACCTTCTCGTAGCGAAACACCTGCCCACCAAGATCCTGTGCATCCTCACCCGGCGACAAGCAACGCGCCGAATCCGCTTCCCCACTCGCGTTCGTCAGCCTAACACCGAGCACACTCTGCGGCACGTTTCCGATCTGCTTTGCATTCAGCACGACCAATCCGCCGTTGCGCACGTATTCATTGAGGCCTGGATTCCACTCCGCTCGGCCGCCCAACACGACCGCCCGATACCCGCCAAAATCTTTCGCTTCCGTCGTCAACACATCAAACACATCCCCGAAAACTCCAGCGACAAACGGCTGTCGATCCGCAGTCGCCGGTTCACCTTCAACCACGAGCCCCGGATAATACGCAACGCCAAACAACTCCCGCAGCGCCCGATCGCTGCGATCGATCTGCGACACCTCAAACGGCCACTGCGGATAATCCGTCATCTCAAACCCGTGCGCCGGATCGAGCATAAACGCGATCGGCGTGTACGGTGTGCCGCGACCGGGATGCTTCTCGGCAAACCGCATGAACTCTTCCGTGATTCGCCCGAGCGGATTAAGCTGCAACGGATTCTCACCCGGTCCGGGCTTGAAAAACTGGTCGCCTCCCTGCTCGAGATAGATCGCCGACGCGCCCGACATGTAATAAAGGTAGTAACTCTTGCGATACCACGAGAGCGACGGCCCCATCGTTGGGCCATAACGCGAGTGGTAGAAAAAATCAGGCCCCGCAAAGTTTTGCACCTTCGTGAACGTCGTCGCCGTGTCGCCGAAGTTTGGCGCGTGATAGTAAAGAAACGCGCCGCCAAACTGCCGCGCGGCGCCGCGCGTGAAGGCGATACGCATTCCCGTCATCGGCATCACCGCTGCGGTTTCGACGCCGAGCAACTTCACACCCCATGCAGTTAACGCGTGTGCATAAGCCGTGCTCGACGTTGATTGCGCCGGAATCAACTTGTCCCACATCGGACCGGTCTCGACGTGAAGGAGCGTGCGCCACTTGCGCGCGAGCGCGTTGTTGTAAAACTCCCGATGCGCTTCGAGTAGCTGCGGGCGCGTCATCGACGGAGAAATCTTGAGCTCCGCCAGAGCAAAGTCCCACACGTAACCAACGCTCTCGCCGGAGATCCAACCGAGAAACTGATCCTTGAACTCGCCGTTGAGAAGTTGCCACAGCGCCTTCCCTTCCGCTTCGTTCAACTGCGCCGACGCGTAGTTGATGAGAATCGCAAACGGCGCTTTCGTCTCACGCAGGTAACGCAGAAACGGGCTTCCATCTTTGAACAACTCGGGAACGTTGTTGAGGTAGATCACTGGAACGACGAGCTTCGATTGAAACAGCGGCACGTCGCGCTCGCCTTTGTACTTCGCGATGAACTGATCGATCGGTTCGGCGTTGAACGGATACAGCGGACGTTCTTCAGCGGGTTTGTCGTAAAGCGGCCAGAACTCTTTCGCGATGTTCCAGGGCATTAAGAAGTCGCGGCCCGCGACTTTCCGTTCAATCCACCTCTCCGGCACTTGCGCCCGAACCTCGTTAGTTAACAGCGAAACCAACGGTTTTCGGTCCGTGGCCCGCGCGCGCAGATAACGCATCGCCGCAAAATCCGGTTTCGCACGCCCGCCTGGCTTAAACTGCAGATCACTCGTCAGCAGAAAACAATCGACATGCCTTCGCGCCGCCGCAGGTTTCTCAATAACGACCGACAACCGCGCCGCGCCTTTCTTCAACATCGTCGCCGCGCTGTCCCACGTAAACGCCCAACCCCAGTACAAACTCACTTCATCGTGCGGATCGACGATGTCTTTCACTCCAAACTCGTGACGAAACACCTCGGCGCCGTTCTGCGCGATCGTCACCGTGAAGTTTTCAGCCTTGTCGGCCCAATCGGCATAACGGATCCACAACACGTACTCGCCCGCGCGCGGCACTTCCAGATCCTGGTAGAGCGTCGCACGCCTCTCATCTGCACTCGCAGCCGCGGAGTTCCACTCACTCTCGCCGCCTTGCGTCCATTCGGCAGAGACGCCGGGGCCATTGATCCCCCAACCGGGAGCTTTGTCGCGTGAACGATTTAAATAGGAGGGATTAAGAAGCGGCTCCCCGAGCTTACCCGTCGAGAAGCCGCGCATGTTTTCCGCTTCGTACCAGAGGTACTCAGGCGCGGGTTTGGTTTGAGCGAAAAGAACCGGGGCCGCAACCCAAAACCAGACCAGAACCAGCCATCGAGTGCGTGACTTAGCCCAGCGCCTCAAGACACTCACCCAGCGCACGCTGACGGCAGGTAAACATCGGTGTGTCGCGCAGCGTGTAGGAGCTGGCTTTCGTTTCGCGAAGCTCCTGGACCAGATCGAGGAAATCTGCCGGATAGTCGGTTTCAAACGCCACGACAAACTCCTGGTCGTCCAGACCGAATGAATACGTGGTGTGAAGTTTTACCGAGCGATACTTCGATCCGATGCGGATGTGCTCGTCCATCATTTCCTGGCGTTGTTCGCCGGTACGCGAGTACCATTCGCGCGTTTTCACAAACGGATAGACAAACAAGTACTGCGACTTGCCGGGAATAATGTGCAGACGATCTTCGACGTGGTCGGGATTGTCTTTGTCAATATACATCGACCGCTTGGTCATCGAGAGAAACGATTGCGAGGGCTCGATGTACTTCGCCATCTCGGTCTTGTTCAAACGCGCGGTCATTTCCTGGATCGGTTCCAGCTCGTAACCGATGCGCCAGATCATGAAGTCGACGTTGGTCCGTAAGCCAATCGTCGAATAGGTATGGATCAGCAGAAATGAGCGAAACTCGTCAACAGTTTTAATGAACTCCTCACGGCAGCGCTGCTTGTCTATATCGGAAAGCAGTCGCCACTCGGGGCGCGCTTTGTAAAAAGTGAAGTTAACAAACTGTCGGGGAAGTTTGGCTTTCTCTACTTCTTGTTCCGAAGAAGCAGGTGCGAGACGAAGGGAGCCGCGAGCTACTTGTGGGTCCTTATCGCTACTCATTGGTGGTTACCTCTTGGTTCGGAATAAAGACTGACTTGCCTGACCTGGAAAGGTTCCGTGATGCGGAAGTTATTCTGCCGACTCCGGAGGCCGATTGCAACCACGGGAAGAATAGTTGCGCATCGGGCGTCAAATGATGTACGACGGGTTAACACAAATGCAATCTGAGCCCAACAATTCGCGTCGCTCTTTTCTTCAACTACTGCCGTTTGGAGTTCTCGCCGGCGTCTTTGCCTCCATCGGCGGCGCGGCTTTTCGTTTTCTTCGCCCGCGAATAGCGGCCGCTAGCGAGCAGTGGGTCGACGTTGCAGCCTTGCCGGAACTGACCGGACCACAACCGCTCGCGAAGAAAGTCGTCGCGGAACATATCTCCGGCTGGGCGGTGACTAACGAAGAGCACAACGTGTTCGTGCTGCCTGCAAGTAATAACAAAGTGCTCTCGCCGATCTGTCCTCACGAAGGTTGTGAGGTGACGTGGGAACAGTCGCGGAACCGTTTTGCGTGTCCATGTCATGAGAGTTACTTCGCCGCCGACGGCTCGCGGATTTCGGGACCAGCGCCAAGAGGTCTCGACTCGTTGCCGGCGCGCGTGCAGGACGGAAAGCTGCAAGTGCAGTATCGCGTGACTGATGACGCCTGAATCCGATCGCATTCGTGTTTGGTTACAGACGACCGGCGGGATCGTCGCCGTGTTGCTGCTCGTTCAGTTTCTGACGGGCGTACTGCTCGCGTTTTATTACGTTCCGGCAGTGGATCACGCGCATACGACCGTGTCGTACATCGAGAAAGTCGTGTCGTCAGGATCGTGGTTGCGATCGCTGCATCACTACGGCTCGCAATGGCTCGCGTTGTTTGCCTTTCTGCACGTAGTGCGGCTGTTTTGGGATCACGCTTATGTTGATCGCCGGGTTCAGTGGATCGCGGCGGTGTTGTTGCTGATGCTCGTGATGGCGGCGGCGGGCACGGGTTACTCGCTGCCCTGGGATGCCCGCGCGTTTTTCAGCACGCGCGTCGCCGAAGGGTTGGTTTCGGGGCTGCCGTTTGCGGGACGTTTGTCGCGTCTGTGGGTTTTGGGTGGCACTGAAATCTCGACGATCACGTTGTCGCGATTCTTTGCGTTGCACGTGCTGGTCACGCCGTTTGCGATTCTCGGTGTTGTGTTGTGGAAGTACGGGCGGCGGACGTGTTGGTCCAACGTGAATCGAAACGCGCTGGTGGGAGGTTTGGTGTTCGTGGCGCTGGCGGTTTGGTGTTTGAAGTTTCCGGCGCCCCTCGGGCCGCCAGTGGAAACGATGACCGCGGATTATTTGCCGCGTCCCGGCGCGCAGTTTTTGTGGTTGTATCAATCGTTGAAGTACGTACCTGGAGGTTTGGGATCGATCGTGGGCGTTGTTCTTCCGGGAATTGGATTGGGTATTCTGCTTTTATTACCGTGGCTCAAAGCCAAACGGTTAGTCGGGCTGACAGTCTTAGCCACCTTCTCCGCTATCATCCTGGCCATGACGATCGCCGCGCACCTGAGCGACCGTCGCGATCCGCGCACGCGCGAACAACTCGCAAAACAAGTGGCCCAGGAAGCCGCGTGGCGCAACGAACCCTTTAGTCCGCGGAGTCTTCAATCCACTCAGAGCGCGCCGCAAACTTCTACTGCCGCTGGTCCTCCGGATATGTACGTCAAGTTTTGCGCAAACTGTCATGGCGCGCACGGTGAAGGCGCTCAGCAAGGTCGACTTCGCTTTCCATCGCTGCTCGGCGTTGGCGCAAAACCGCGGCGCACCGTCGACGACATCGTCGGACTCTTGCATGACCCGGCTGCTTACGGTCTTCAGCCGCCGATGCGATCTTTCTCCGGCAAGTTAACGGAAGAGCAGATGAAAGAGATCGCCGCGTGGGTCGTACAGCTAAAGCAGTAGCGCTTTGCGGTTTTTAGTTTGTATACTCGCTGGCCCCCTGAAACGAACAAAAAGAACTTCAACTGGAGAACGTGTCTGATGAAACTTATCCTGCTCGCTCTAAGCTGCGTAGTCTTCGCACTGATCGTGACCGCCTGTACTGAAACAGCAACTCCAACAAACACTTCCACGCCGCGCGCGGGAACTGCGCCGGCCGCGCCGTCGCCGAGCGCCTCTGTTGACGAGTTTGCGAGCGCAAAAGCGAACTACGCGAAGAACTGTGAAGCTTGTCATGGTCCAAACGGTGATGGTGGACTCGTCAAGGTTGACAACAAACAGATCAAAGTCCCGTCACTGCATTCCGACCACGCGAAAAAGCACACGGACGCAAAGATCGTCGACTTCATCACGAACGGTCACGAAGAGATGCCGGCGTTCAAAGACAAGCTCCGCCCGGAGGAGATCACCGAACTCGTGCGCTACGTGCGCAAGGTGCATCAGGGCCAGGGCTGAGCCTCGGCCTCGACACCGCAGCATTCTGGCAGGTCGAGGGCTGAGCCGCTTTACCACGACGGCCAACGTCGCCTTTACCAAACGGTCTGAACGATTTACCATTCCCCGCGTGCACCCGTAGCTCAGTTGGATAGAGCGTTTGACTTCGAATCAAAAGGCCGCAGGTTCGAGCCCTGCCGGGTGCACCACCTTCACACACATCGGGCTACCAGCAATCCAGGATTCTACGGTGGTTGAGTTGCGCAGAGACTCACGAATAAACTGCTCAACCTGATCCAGGTAAGGCTGGCCCATCGAGCCGAATACGTTGTGCCCCGCGCCAGGAAAGATCAGTAACTTCTTCGGCTCGTTTGCCGCAGCAAACAGAGCACGACTCTCACTCGTCGGAATCACCGGCCGACCGAGGAAGTGCAAAAAACGTGACAACCACGGTAACGCGGATCCATCGGGGCATTTCAAACTCCAGGTTAATACGGCCGATCGCCTAGAGGCGCGTTCAATATGCAGAGTACAGGCATTTGCGCTGCATACTCACGTCAACAGCATTCCCCTGTGCTATTCTTTGACACGCCAAGTCCAAATTTCATTACGCGTGCACTATGCCTAATTCTTCCAGCAACATCGAACAACGCGCACGACTCGCTATTCTCGGCATTCGTTACGACGAGAACTCTTCATTCACCAAAGGCGCCGCCGATGCGCCGCCGCAGATCCGCGCCGCGCTGCGCTCAGACGCGTGGAACCTGACCAGCGAAAACGGAACCGATCTTTCCGGTGATAACATCTTCTTCGACGCAGGCGACATCGAGCCGGTGCCCGGCAGCGACATGTTCAACCTCATCGAAAACTCCGTCCATACACTGATCGCCGATGGCCTGTCGCCGATCTCTTTGGGCGGCGACCACTCGATCACGTATCCAATCGTGCGCGCGTTTGCACGGAAGTTCAGGGACCTGAGCGTCGTCCACTTCGACGCGCATCCCGATATCTACGACAGTTATCTCGGTAACCGAAACTCGCACGCGAGTCCGTTTGCCCGCATCATGGAACAGAAGCTCGTGAAGCGTTTAGTCCAGGTTGGAATCCGAACGTTCACGGCGGATCAACGCGCGCAGGTGAAGAAGTACGGCGTGGAGTCGATCGAGATGCATCAGTTAACCGAACGGCTGCAACTCGAGTTTGACTCGCCGGTCTACATCTCGTTCGACGTAGACGCGCTTGATCCGGCCTTTGCACCCGGTGTTTCGCATCGCGAACCTGGCGGAATGACCACGCGACAAGCGATCGATCTGATTCAGAGGTTGAAAGGAAAAGTGGTCGGCGCCGATATTGTGGAGTTTAATCCACGAATGGATCCACTCCACATTACCGGCACCGTTTGCGCGAAGATGTTGAAAGAGATTGCGGCGCGAATGCTCGAGTAGCGCTTAGTGGCGCGCGTCCTTCAGTTCTCTTTCGACGCGTTTACGCGCTTCTTTCTCGTCGCGCTCGTTCAGGCCGAGGTCGCGCAGTGATTGGCCCAAACTCCTGCCGGAAGCCAAACGGTCCAGAATCGCAGCACGCGTGACGCCCGGAAAACGAGAACCGAGGTTCTGACTCAATCTCGTCGCCGCAACGTAATTCCCAAACGTCAAATCCGGATTCGTGGCGAGTGCCGACTGATAACCGGCGCGCAGATCGTTTGCATTCGTGTGCAACGCGCGCGGCACTCCCGGATGATCGCGAAGATCGTCATCGGCACGGCGCAAGTTTGAACTCGCTCTACGCGCACGTTCGAGACCCGCATCAGATCGACCGTTCGACTTATCCGAGGCGTTATTGAGACCGTTATCGGAGCGACCGCCCGATTTACTGGAAGCGTTATCTATGCCGCGGTCCACCCCGCGTCCGGGAGGTGGTCCACCAGCACTGCTACCGCCACCGCCATGACCACCGCCTCCTCCTTTGCCCTTGCCTTGCGCCAAAGCTCCCGTCGCCAACAGCAGCACAAGCAGACACAAGGACGCGGTGTAAGCTCCATTGCGAATCAACTTACCCATTTCAACTGCCTCCTTAAGAGTTGGACATCCCATTCCTTGAGGGGGAACAAGAGGAGAGAGGTAATCAATCTACTACAACGTGCGCGCCGAACGCGACGGTAAAAGCGAAAACGCAAGACCGTTGCAATAAAGAAGGGGTGGCTGCGATTGCGCCACCCCTCTGAAAGCGTTGAAAAACTCACTTAACGCCGAGCAACTCGATTTCAAACGTCAACGTGGCGTTCGGCGGAATCGTCGGCGGCCGTCCGGAGGCGCCGTAGGCGAGATTGGGTGGAACGACGATGCGGCGTTTGCCGCCCACCTTCATCGTTTGCAGAGTTTCGTTCCATCCGGGGATTAGGCCGGGGCCGAGTTGGAATTCGGCGGGCGCGCCGCCTTTGTACGAGTTGTTGAACTCCCGGCCATTCTCGAGCCAGCCGATATAGTGGCACCGCACCGTTTGGCCCAGTTTCGGAGTGGCGCCGTCGCCGACTTTCAGATCGGAGTACTTGAGTCCGGACTGGGTAGTGATTTCGTTCCCCGCCTGGCCCTTGCGATTTGCCACGACGTACGCTACGACCGCTGCCGCCACGGCAAGGACCAAAACGATCGCCACGACTTTCACATTGAAGCCTTTACGACGACCCGCCGCGTGGCCCGGGTTGGGGGACGAAAGAGACGAAGTCTCAACGCGCGGTCTCTTTCTGGCTCGGTTTACTTTTCGCTGTCGGCTTACAGGCACGGAAACAGTCCCTTCGCAGGTTGGTTGGCAGTCCTTATACAGGCATTTCTTTGCGACTTCAACAGCCGCGGGTGGATTGACGATAGCGTTGGTTCGATAAGTTATCAGTTCCGTCACCGGGCAACGGTGAAAGACGCTCGAAAGACAAAGGTGAGTCGTTGGTCCTGGGAAGTGTTTCTGGTTGCCGGAACTAACAGGGGGTTATAACTTCGACCGCGGTTGAACCTCCTGTTCCACTGCGTTCTCTTAAGGATGGTCCCCGCGGGGGCCGCGGCCGCCGCGACGGCCTCTCATCTCGCTCTGGATAGTCTGGAATTGCTGCCACTGCTCCGGCGACAACACTTGTTGCAGACGCTCATCAGCCTGCCGTCGAATCTCGTTTACACGCGGCTCTGACTCCCGCCGCAGCGCACGCAGTTGCTCGCGTGTGTCGCCCAGGATCTGCTCCACTTTCGTCTTCTGCTCCGCGTTCAGATTCAACCGCTCGCTGAGTTGCTCCATGCGATCGCGCGGCCCGCCCGCGCGCGCCAGACCACGATAGACGTTCAGCGCCAGAATGCCGGCGGTGAATCCCAGCACGAAGATAATCGCCGCCGCCAGACGAACCTGCCACCTGTTCTTGGTAATATTGTTCATGACTTACTTATTGTCCTTCGTCGTCTGTGTAAATGGCATTAAGCACCTGCTCGTACGTTAGCTGGTCATCGCCGCCCTGATCGAAGAGTACCGACTCCGCTGAATACGCCGACGCAGTTTGGTCCAACGCGGTCGTTGCGGGGGCTGCAAACACAAAACTCAACACGGCGAGCGCCGCAGTGGTCAAGGCCATCGATGAAACAAGCGCCCGCGAGGATCTCCACAAACGCAAAAACGCCGGCACATTTTCCATCGCCTGCTGCTCGCGCAACGCCGCCATCACTCGCGTTTGGAAGAACGGCGACGGCTCGATTACGACCTGCGCCCGCTCCTTCATGATTCGCGCCGAGAGTTGCGCCGCGGCCAACGCACTGCCGCACGGCTCGCAATCACGCGCATGTGCGCGCATCTCGTCAAGCTCGCTGCGCGACAGACTCGCCAGCGCCACGTCGTCCAGCGCTTCTGTGATGTGCTTACTGTTCATTGCTCACCTGCTCTCAATTCCAGCCGGTTTCCTATCTCACGAGCTCAGTCGTTTTCGAGCCCAGCAACCTTTCCATTGCCTCGCGCACTTTTTTGCGCGCACGAAACGCTCTTACTTTCACTTTCGACTCCGACCATCCGGTCGCTTCCGCCACTTCCTTGATCGAAGCCTGTTCACCGTCGATCATCAGCAACGCCTGCTGATCCTCGGGCGACAAAACACTCAACACTCGATCCGCCAAATCCGCCGCCACCAGATTATTTTCAACTGACGGCTGCGCGGTGTCTGAGAGTTGCTGTTCAATCCACTCGTCTTCTTCAGCACTCAGATCCGACACCGTCAACTCCGGCCGCCGCTTCGACCCACGAATCATGTTCAAACAGGTGTTGGTAGCAATCCTTGTCAACCAACCCTCCAATGAGCCGCGGCCTTCAAAACTCCCGAGCTGCGTAAACGCTTTCAGAAAAACTTCCTGTGCAGCTTCTTCAACCAAACTTCGCTGCCGAAAGAATCGACTGGCAACACTAAACACGCGCGGGCTGTAACGCCGGACTATTTCCGCAAAGGCAGACTCGTTTCCGTCCTGCGCTTGCCGCGCCAGGTCGATGTCCAAGGCCTGTTCGAGCCCACTCGTCAGTTGCGGTCCTCATCGTGTTTACACCTCTTGGGAGTGCGGCCGGGCTCTTTATTCCATACTCGGCAGCGAGAGCCGGCGCACTCCAAAGAAGCGGGGGGAGACGCTTACTGATTGTCGCGATTGCGCCGTTCGCCACGACGGGTTTTGAACTGCGCTTTCGACTGTTCCAACTGGGCTTTCTGCTCAGCCGTCAAAACGGAAAGCATTTCCTGATGAAGCTTGGCACGTTCCGCCATCAACTTGGCTTCGAGCGGAGCGATTTCCGTCAGTTTCTGAGTCGCCAGTGCTTCATTGAACGTACCGCCTTCGTTCGCCTGACGCAACTCCTGTCGCTTGGCGTGAACCTGTTCGCGCAGGGGCTTGTTTGTTTGGGCAAAGCTTTCGCGGATCTGTTTGATCTTCGCTTTCTGGTCCTCAGTTAAATTGAGCTGTTTGAAGAATCCGCCGGCGCGCATTCCTCCAAAGCCATGTCCTTTGTGATCACCGCCTCGATTACCTTTGCGGCCACGCCACTCGGGGCGCGCACCCTGACCGTTGTCCTGAGTCGTCGTCACAGTTTGGGCAACGGCGATCGAAGCAGCCAAGACAATTGCCGAGAGAGTCGCGATTGCCAGCATCTTAAATCGTCCTGATTTAGTCATTCCTTTTCCTTACTCCTAAGTAACCTTGATCTATCTCCAGGGGAGTGTCCTGAGGCTTAAGACACGCCACAACCGCAAATGGTTACAAAAACTTCCCATTAAAATCGTTTGTAACCAACAATTCTCCCTGTTTCGCTGTAACCATTGTTCCCGGGCCCGTGTCTTGCTTGGTGAGGATGACTATGGCGACTGAAATTATCAAACACAAACCGTTTGTACCCGGACTCAATTCCGCCTGGCTGAAACACTTGGGGGCGGGAATCCTGGCCGGCAAAAAGAAACTCTTAATCGGCGGCGGCATCATGCTGAGCGTTGTGCTCGCAGGTTTTTATTTTTGGGGCGACGATGCCGGCACTGCTCAATATTTAACCGCGCGCGTGGACCGCGGCAACCTGCGCAACACCGTGACGGCCACAGGAACGCTGCAGGCCGTAACCACGGTGCAGGTCGGCAGCCAGGCGTCGGGTACGATTTCAGCGCTCTACGCCGACTTCAATTCAGTCGTTAAAAAGGGTCAGGTCGTCGCGCAGCTCGATCCCGCCGTTGCCAAAGCGCAGGTCGATCAGGCCCGCGCTAATTTGCAACAAGCACGGGCGAGTCTGGCGCAGTCGCAAGCCGCGGTGACTAACTCGCGCGCGGGCATCACTGATGCTCAGGCCAAGAGTCTCGCAGCTAAATCAACCGTACAGAACAATCAGGCCGGTGTTTCAGCAGCGGAATCGAACGTCGCCGTGTTGAAAGCTCAACAGGACGATGCGTTGAGTCTGCTGAAACAGCAGGAGTCGCTTTTGAAAGCGGGCGTGATCGCGCAGCGCGATTACGACGTCGCCATGACTGCGTACAAGACTGCGGAAGCGCGTTACCAACAGGCGGTGGCGCAGTTGAACCAGTCGAAGCTGAGCGAACAGTCTTCGGCGAGTGCGGGTATTGCGCAATCCCAGGCAGCAGTCGAACAGTCGAAGGCGCAGTTGCAGCAGTCGCAGGCGCAAGTCGCGCAGAACCTGGCGCAAGTGCAGCAGGCGCAGGCGGCGCTCAGTTTGGCGGAGGTTAATTTGAGTCACACGACGATCACGTCGCCAATCGACGGTGTGGTGGTGTCGCGCGACGTTAATGTCGGACAGACGGTGGCTGCGAGTTTGTCGGCGCCGACGCTGTTCACGATCGCCAACGACCTGACGCAGATGCAGGTGATCGCGAATATCGACCAGGCGGATATCGGCCTCGTCGAGCAAGCGAAGTCAGTGAAATTTACGGTTGACGCGTTTCCGGGCAAAGACTTCGACGGCAAGATTCAGGAGATGCGCTTGAACCCGGTCAACGTGCAAAACGTCGTGACGTATAACGTCGTCATCAACGTCGAGAATCCGGAGCAGACTTTGAAACCGGGCATGACCGCGAACCTGACGATCACGATCGACGAGCGCAACAACGTGTTGAAGGTGCCGAACTCGGCGTTGAGATTTACGCCGCAGGACGCGAACAGACAGCGCGGCAACGGCGGTCAGGGTCAGGGCGGCGGTCAGGGACGCCGTCGTCAGCAGGGCGATAACGCGCAAGGTGGCGGAGACAACAACAACTTCGCGCCGGCTTCAGCGCCCGTGCTGCCGGGACAGACACGCATTGTCTGGGTGTTGGGCCAGGACAATAAACCGCAACCGCGGCGCATCAAGGTCGGACTGAGCGATGGCGCGTCGACTGAAGTGGTCGAGGGTAACCTGAACGAAGGCGACATGGTCATCACTGGCCAGACCATCAGCGGTTCAGGCTCGACGTCGACGCAGCAAAACCGGCCGCCGGGATTCGGTAACACTCCGCGTGTCGGTGGCGGCGCGGGCGGCGGCAGAAGGTAAAATCATGGCAACCGCATTCACAATCGAGTCCCAACAGATACAACCGGATGCGTCCTTGCTGGCGCAAGTCCCCGAGACGCGTCCGGTTATCCAGTTGGACCACATTCACAAGACCTACACGATGGGCGACGTCGAGGTGCACGCGCTGCGGGGCGTCTCCCTCACAATCCGCGAAGGCGAATTCGTCGCGATCATGGGTGCATCCGGTTCAGGTAAGTCAACCACGATGAACATCATCGGCTGCCTCGATCGGCCCACGCGCGGCACGTACATCCTCGACGGCCAGGACGTTTCAGAGCTGTCAAAAGACGAGCGCGCCGACATTCGCTGCCAGAAGATCGGATTCGTGTTTCAGGGTTTCAATCTTCTCTCGCGCACTTCCGCCCTGGAGAACGTCGAGCTGCCGATGCTTTACATGGGCGTCGATACAGCGACGCGGCATCAGCGCGCGATGGACGCGCTCGCTGCAGTCGGTCTCGCGGGACGCGAGCAGAACCATCCGAACCAGTTGTCAGGCGGACAGCAACAACGCGTCGCAGTCGCGCGTTCACTCGTGAACAATCCCGCGTTGATCCTGGCAGACGAACCGACCGGTAATCTCGATTCGCGCACGTCAGTCGAAGTGATGGAAATTTTTCAACGGTTGAATCGCGAACGCGGCATCACGCTCGTGCTCGTCACGCATGAACCCGACATCGCGCAGTACGCGCAACGTGTCGTGGTGTTCAAAGACGGCAAGATCAAGAGCGACTATCCGGTGACCGAGCAGCGCGACGCGGCCGAAGAGCTCAAAACCATGCCGGCGGTGGTTGACGACGACGAAGACGAAGACGAGTAAAGACCATGAACCTGTTAATGATCATCCGGGTTGCTTTTCGCGCGCTTGTCAGAAACAAGATGCGCGCGGCTTTGACGATGCTCGGCATCATCATCGGCGTGTCTGCCGTGATTGCGATGGTGAGTATCGGGCAGGGCGCGTCGGCATCCGTCCAGGCGCAGATCGAAAGCATCGGCACGAACCTGCTTTTCGTCAGCGCGGGCGCGCAGAATGTCGGCGGCGTCCGTAGCGGCACGGGCGACAGCGGCACGAACACGTTGACGGTTGAAGACCTCGAAGCAATCAAGCGCGAGGTGCCGAGTGTGTCGATGGTGACGCCTTCGATAACCGCGCGGTCGCAGCTCGTCGCCGGCAACATGAACTGGAACACGTCGGTCCAGGGCGTGAGCGAACAGTATCCCGAGATCCGCAAGTGGAGCGTGCAAACAGGCTCGTTCTTTACCGACGCCGATGTGCGTACGGCCGGGCGCGTGATCGTTATCGGCCAGAGCATTGCCGACAACCTGTTTCCCGGAATGGATGCGGTGGGGCAAACGCTGCGTGTTGCAAACCTGCCGTTTCGCGTCGTTGGCGTGATGGCCGCGAAAGGACAGGACCAACAGGGACGCGATCAGGACGACACTGCTTTCGCGCCGTACACGACCGTGCAGAAGAAGGTTTTGGGCAACACGACGGTTCGTGTCGCGTATGTCTCGGCAGTTTCGCAGGACGCGACTTACACGGCGCAGTCGCAGATCGGTGACTTGCTGCGCCAGCGTCACAAGCTGACCGCAAATGAGCCGGACGATTTCACGGTGCGCAATATGACGGATGTTGCCGAAGCGGCGAACGAAACCAGCAAGACCATGACGATCCTGTTGGCGTGTATCGCCGGCGTGTCGTTGCTGGTCGGCGGCATCGGCATCATGAACATCATGCTGGTGTCAGTCACCGAGCGCACGCGCGAGATCGGCATTCGCATGGCGATTGGCGCACGCTCGTCGGCGGTGCGTAGTCAGTTTTTGATCGAGTCGATCGTGTTGAGTCTGACCGGCGGAACGGTTGGTATTCTGCTGGGCATCGGGTTGTCGCTGGCGATTCCCGCGATGCTCGGTTGGCCCACGCTGGTGTCGATGATGGCGATCGTGGGCTCGGTTGTGTTCTCCGTCGCGGTGGGCGTGTTTTTCGGATACTACCCTGCGCGCAAAGCGGCGGCGCTCGATCCGATTGAAGCCCTGCGCTACGAGTAAGACCGACGGCAGGAGTAGCTCGCCAAGATCGTCAGGCCTGCTCCTGCTGTCTCATGCCTCTTCGGTGCCAGGCCCAATGCAGGGCCGTCCAGAACAGAAAACTCGCAACGTGGGCGAGGACAGTGCCATTCAGGTTGAAGCTGGCTGGGTCGCTTCGCGCGATGATAAATATCAACAGCAATAGCAGAGCGTGAACGATCCCGAACGTGGCGAATGCAACTCGCACCGGATTCAATTTTGTTGTCTTGATCAGTAAAAACACGATGAAGTTGCCAAGGACGCCGCCTACGACCAGGGCGTCGAGGAAGTAGCCAAAGGCGAGGATTGAATAGACTTCATGGCGCTTTCCGTAATCGAGCAAAAGGAATGCGATAAGGATGATACCGACGCAAACGAGCATCGCCATCCCATTTCTGCGCGTGTTGTTCATAAAAACACTTTCCCTTCCTGAGTTGTCAGCGCGCTCCTGCGCCGCTGTCGAAACCAGATCGACGAGCGTTCGCAACCAGAAACCGATCAGCGTTCCACGGCCGGACTCGAAGTAAGAGCAGTCGCGAAACGTCTGGCGCATCTGGCCGCCAAACTGCTGTCGAAAGTGCGCTGGATAAGCAAACAGCAACCAGCCGTAAAGCCGCGTGGAAAAATTTAAGTAGACGCTGCGCATAGTTCTAGGCACCGCGGGCGGAAAGAAGTTTCTTGGAGCGTGCGCTCTTCACAAGTTTTTCAAGACGCTCGGCTTCCGCCACGGCGATACGACGACCGAGATCGGTAAGTCGATAGTAACGGCGGCGCTCATCGTCGAGCTCGGGGTCGGGACGCTCATCAAGCTCTTCGATCAGACGATCGTTGAGCATTCGTTTGATGGAGCCGTAAAGCGTGCCTGGCCCAAGACGCATTTTTCCTTCGGTGCGTTCATCGACCTCGCGCATGATGTCGTAGCCGTGACGTTCCTTGTCGGCCAGCGCCAGCAGGATGTGAAACATTGCAGGCGTCAGCGGCAACCACGCTTCGGGTTTCTCTTTTGCCAATTTTGCGTCCCTCGCTACTATATCGAGCAGCGATATAGTAGACCGTTATTCAGCCGGCGTCAATAGCGAGTTTAGGACGATGGCCTACACGTTTTTCCCCTCGTCGGTTACCATGCGCCGCATGACTCTGCGACGCTCCCCGCGGCGAGTAATCGCCCTTGTCTTTTGTCTGGCTTTAATCCCTTTCTTCAGCACTCCGCTATCACGCGCTCAGCGAACAACAGCGCCGCCAAAACGCCCGCGGCTGGTGTTGCTCGTCGTGGTGGACCAGTTTCGCTACGATTACCTCGAACGGTTTGGCGATCTGTTTGGTCCAAACGGTTTTCGACGGCTGTTGCGCGACGGCGCCTCGTGGACCCAGGCAAACTACGACCACTTTCCAACTTACACGGCCCCGGGTCACGGCACGATGATGACCGGCGCTTATCCAGCCGAATCCGGAATCGTCGCTAACGAGTGGTGGGACCGCGCCAGCGGCAAACGCGTCACCAGTGTTTCGGATGAGACCGAGAAACTGCTCGGCGGCGAGGCAACTGAAGCCGCATCGAGTCCACGACGCCTGTTGAGCTCGACCGTCGGTGATGAGTTGCGCCTGATCACGAACGATCGCTCGAAAGTAATCGGTATCTCGGTGAAGGATCGTTCGGCGATTCTACCGGCGGGACGTCACGCGAATGCCGCGTATTGGTGGAGCATCAACACCGGCAACATGGTCTCGTCTACTTACTACTTCAACGAGCTGCCCGCGTGGGTTAACTCTTTCAACAACGCGAAGCCGGCCGATAAATACTTTGGCGCGAAGTGGGAGCGCCTGATCTCGGAAAGCGAGTATGTGAAACGCGCTGGTCCGGATTCGCCGGCGTGGGAAACGGTGACCAACGCCGGCGGCGACACAAACGCGTTTCCCCACGTCATCACAGGCGGCGCCAAGTCTACGGGGCGCGGGTTTTATTGGGCGCTCGATTACACACCGTTCTCGAACGAACTTCTCCTCTCGTTCGCTCAACAGGCGATCGTCAACGAGCAACTGGGACAGGACGACGATACCGACGTGCTCACGGTCAGCTTTTCCGCGGACGATTACGTGGGCCATCGTTACGGACCATACAGCCAGGAAGTGATGGACGTAACGCTGCGCGTCGATCGCCAGATCGCCGAGTTGCTGGATTTCGTGCAGTCGCGCGTGGGACTGTCGAACACGCTCGTCGCGTTCACGGCGGATCACGGCGTCTCTCCGATTCCGGAACACGCAGCAGCGCTCGGCCTCGGTGGCGCGCGTATAAAAACCGCCGACATTCTGAGCGCGCTAAACGCGGCGGTCAGCGCGCACTACAATCCGCAGCGGAAGTCGCCCGATCCGACCGCGGATTATCTTTTGCGGTTTATTGACGCCGGAACGAAGCGCGAGTGGTTTCTGAACGGCAACGTCTATTTCAATTACGATGCGTTGAAACGCGACGGCGTTAAGCTCGACGAGATCTCGCAAGTCGTGGCTGCTGCAGCGCAGACGATTCCGGGCGTGGCTCGCTGTTTCACGCGCGCGCAACTGCTGCGCGGCGCAACGTCGATCACCGATCCGATCGAACGCCGTGTGTTGCACGGATTTTATCCGGCACGCAGTGGCGACGTCGTGGTGATCGCGGAGCCTTACAAGTACCTGGGCGACACGATCACGGCGACTCACGGCTCGCCTTATTCATACGACACGCACGTGCCGCTCATCATCATGGGATCGGGAATCACGCCCGGCCGCTATTTCGAACCGGCGTCGCCTGCCGACATCGCGCCGACGTTAGCGGCGGTGTTGCGCATTACGTCGCCGAGCAACGCGACGGGGCGTGTGTTGTTGGAAGCCCTTAGGAAGTAGAGCGTTTATAACGCGCGGCGTAGTCCGGGACAGGAATTTCCGTGGATAAACGGGGATCTTTGATCGGTTCCCCGGCGACGAGTTTCAACGGAACCACACCCGCCCAGATGGGAAGCGCGTAGTCTTCTTCGTCATCCAGCGGCGGCCCGGTGCGAATCTTCGCCGAGGCTTCTTCAATCGGCAACTCGAGCACCGTGGTCTGGATCAACTCCTCTTCATTCGGCTCGCGCGCGTCCGCCCAACGACCGCGCACGATGTGTTCCGACAGCGCAACGAGCGCTTCGTATTTTTCCCGCGGCTCGTCGACGACGGTCGCGCGTCCGAAAACCAGCACCGAACTATAATTCATAGAATGATGAAACGCTGAACGCGCGAGCACGAGGCCGTCGATGATCGTCACCGTCACACACGCGTCGATCCCGCCGGCCAGCGATCGCAACATGCGGCTCGCCTGCGAGCCGTGAATGTATAGCTTGTCGCCGGCGCGAGCATACCCGGTCGGGATGACATACGGCTGATCGTTGACGTTGAAACCGACGTGACAGATAAATCCCTCGTCGAGAATCGCGTAAACAGTTTCCCGATCGAAGTGGCCGCGCTTGGGCAGGCGCTTAAGTTTGGTGCGCTCAGTTTGGGGAAATGTCATAATCAGCCACAGACTAACACAGATCACACCGATCCTAAGGAGACCCAATTATGCGTTTTCGTTTGCCCCTGATCGCTGCCGCTCTGTTCGCTCTTGCTTTTATCGCGCAAACCACTTTTGCTCAGAATGGTAGAGCAGCGACGAAGTCGCCAATCGAAGAAGCGTTCGCGCGACTGGAGTGGCGCAGCATTGGACCAGCAAACATGGGCGGCCGCATCGCCGACGTCGAAGGCGTGCCCGGCGACCCGAACGTCGTTTACGTCGCGAGTGCTTCCGGAGGTTTGTGGAAAACCACTAACGGCGGCGTGACGTGGAAACCGATCTTCGAACGCCAGGGCTCGATCTCGATCGGCGACATCGCGCTTGCGCCCGGCAATCCCGACGTGGTCTGGGTCGGCACGGGCGAATCAGCCGTGCGCAACAGCGTTTCGTTTGGCGACGGCGTTTACAAATCTACCGACGGCGGCAAAACGTGGCAGCATGTAGGGCTGAAAGAGATCGAACGCGTTTCCGCCATCGCGATCAATCCACAAAACCCCGACATCGTTTACATCGGCGCGCTCGGCCATGCCTTTGGTCCAAACGAGGAGCGCGGCGTGTTCATGACTACTGACGGCGGTAAGACCTGGGCCAAAACACTCTATATCGACAACCAGCACGGCGTTGCAGATCTCGAAATCGATCCCACAAACCCGAATATTCTTTACGCCGGCATGTGGAGTTTTGAACGCAAGCCGTGGACGCATCGCAGCGGCAGCGAGAAAGGCGGTGTGTACAAGTCCATCGACGGCGGCCGTACCTGGAACAAGCTGACTAACGGGTTGCCGAAGTTGATGGGACGCATCGGCATTCGCGTGGCGCCGAGTAATCCGAACGTCGTCTATGCGATCGTTGAAGCGAAGGAAGGCACGCTTTATCGTTCCGACGATCGCGGCGAGACGTTCCGCATGGTTTCAAAGCAGGAATCGATCGTCTCGCGCGGCTTCTATTACACGAAGATCCGCGTCAATCCAGTGAACGAGAACCAGGTCTACGCTGTCGCTTCGACGCTCTTCACTTCGGTCGACGGCGGCAAAACGTTTCGTTCGATCACCGGCCGCACGCACATCGACTATCACGCGCTCTGGCAAGATCCGAAGAACCCCAAACGAATGTGGCACGGACAGGACGGCGGCATCGCGGTCAGCTATGACGGCGGCGAGTCGTGGGAAGCTGTCTACAACATTCCGTTGGGCCAGTTTTACCAGGTTCACGCGGACAATCGAACGCCGTTCTACTACGTGATGGGTGGACTGCAGGACAACGGCTCATGGACCGGGCCGAGCCGCACGCGCGAACCTGCGGGCATCATGAACGACGACTGGCGCATGGTCAGTTTCGGCGACGGCTTTTACGTCATCAATAATCCTGACGATCCGGAACAGTACCTGTCTGAATCGCAGGGCGGCGACATCGTTTGGACTGACTTCCGCACGCGCGAGCAGCAGTCAGTCAATCCGTGGGGACGCGGCAGTGGCGGCGGCCCCGCGGCGGGACAGAAGTATCGTTTCAACTGGAACTCTCCGATCGTCTTTTCCGCACACGACAAGACGACTGTGTTCCTCTCGGGTAACGTCGTGTTCAAGTCACCTGATTTCGGCAAAACGTGGGAACAGATCAGTCCGGATTTGACGACCAACGATCCTGAGAAGTTGAAAGACTCCGGTGGACCGGTGGCGATTGAAAACACGACTGCCGAGTATCACTCGACGATCATCAGCATCGCCGAGTCGCCGGTGCAAAAGGGACAGATCTGGGTCGGCACTGACGACGGCAACCTCCAGGTCACCACAGACGGTGGGAAGAACTGGAAAAATATTATCGCGAATGTCTCCGACGTCGGCAAAAATTCTCCTGTGTCCCACGTCGAACCATCGCGAATTAACGCGAACACGACCTACGTTTCTTTCGACCGCCACATGTTTGACGACTTTCGTCCCTACGTCTTCAAAACAACCGATAGCGGCAAGTCGTGGACGAACATCTCCGGCAATTTGCCGGCTAAGGCTTACGTGCAAGTCGTCCGTGAAGATCCGAAGAACACGAACCTGCTCTACGCCGGAACCGAGCTCGGACTCTT
>Ga0105248_10001178_pt1 | contig 29225 bp, 20 predicted proteins | sample KBSS34metaG_FD_81524 | JGI IMG/M metagenome (GOLD analysis project Ga0105248, IMG submission 81524) | Switchgrass rhizosphere microbial communities from Kellogg Biological Station, Michigan, USA - KBS S3-4 metaG | ecosystem: Host-associated > Plants > Roots > Rhizosphere > Soil | place... | reverse complement strand
GGTGGTCGTCATCGTGCCGAACGGATCGATCAACGGGCGCGGCAGGAACGGCACCGGGTTCGCCGGATCGCTGGTGTATGCATCGCCGCCAGTCGCCTGCGTCGGTGCGTCGAACGACAGCGAGCGGCCTGCGCCGACATAGAGCGGCTTCGCCTGCTTCGCACACCCTTGCGCGCACGACTGCGGCCAGGTATCGAAGCCTTCGAAGCGCTTCTCGCCAGTGTTGTAGACGGTGACACGCGCGAGGTTGACGTGCGGTCCGCCGCGCAGATGCTCATTCAGGAATGGCAGCAGGATCTCGCGGCGATAGTGCATCGCCGTGTCTTCGTCCCAGGTCATCGGACCCAGCGCATCGCCCACGCGATTTACCTGGATGTGATTCCACGGCCCGAGCACGAGCCAGTTGTTCGCTTCGAGACCTGCAGCCTTCAGCGCGCGCCACGCATGGTTCGCGCCCCACATGTCTTCCTGGTCCCACAGGCCCTGCGTCCACAACGTCGGCACCTTGGATGGACGCGCGACGATGATCTTGTCCAGCGCCTGGCCCTGCCAGTACGCGTCATAGCTCGGGTGCTCGAGCAGGCGCTGCACGAATGGAAACTGGTCGAGCCCGTTCGCGCGGATGTAGTCGCCGGTGGATCCGGCGCGCAGATATTCCTCGTACTTGTCGAAGACGTAGCTCGGCGTGATCTTTCCCGGCCCGCGTTGCCCGGTCTGCATGTGTGCGTAGCCAAGCATCAGGTTGCGGAACGCGCCGTAGTGGAACCAGTCGTCGCCCATCCAGCCATCGAGCAGCGGTCCCTGCGGCACCGCCGCCTTGAGCGCGGGATGCGGATCGATCAGAGCCATCGCGGTGGTGAAGCCTTCGTACGACGAACCGATCATGCCGACGCGGCCATTCGACTCGGGGAGGTTCTTCACCAGCCAGTCGATCGTGTCCCACGTGTCGGTCGAATGATCGACCGCGCTGGAATTCAGCGGTCCGCGCAACGGCCGCGTCATCACGTAGTCGCCTTCCGAGCCGTACTTGCCGCGCACGTCCTGGTACACGCGGATGTAGCCGGCCTTCACATAGAATTCATCCTGCAATGGCAGTGTGCCCGCCAGCGAGAGACTGTCCGCGCGCGTCGAGCGACCGACAGCATCGTACGGCGTGCGGTTCATCAGGATCGGCGCATCCTTCGCGCCGTTCGGCACGAAAACCAGCGTGTGCAGCTTCACGCCATCCCGCATCGGGATCATGACTTCGCGCAACTCGTAGTCGCGCTTCTGCGCGGCGTCTTTGACTGCGGCGGGGACGTCGTTCAGCTCCGATGGCGATGCTGTTGCTGCGCCAGCGAGCGGCAGCGCAACCAGAATTACTCTCGCCAAGGCGCCAAGACGCCAAGACGGACAAGAAGAGAATTCCGAATTCGGAATTCCAGAATTCTTACCTTGGCGTCTTGGCGCCTTGGCGAGAGTCATGTCTTACCTGCCTTGATGGCCTGCTCACGCACCACGCGGCGCGCGACTTTGCCGATACCCGTCCGCGGCAGGTCGCCGACGATGTGAATGACTTTGGGACGCTTGTAACCGGCGAGGCGTTCCTGGCAGAACGACTTCAGCTCCGCCTCCTCCACCGATGCTCCTGGCAATACCGTGATGAAGGCGTGGACGGCCTCGCCCCATCTGTCATCCGGCACGCCGACGACTGCGGCCTCGCGCACGCCGGGATGACTCAGCAACACGCCTTCGACTTCCGACGGAATCACCGTCAGCGCACCGCTCTTGATCATTTCCTTGACGCGCCCCTCGAGAACCAGGAAGCCGTCCGGATCGAAGCGCCCCAGGTCGCCGGTTCGCAGCCAGCCATCCGACATCACGCTCGCGGTTGCCGTTTCGTCCTGCCAGTAACCTGCGAACAGCGACGGGCTGCGCGCGTAGATCTCGCCGTCCTCGCCCGGGCCTGCGACCTGGCCTTCGACATTGCGCAAGTGCAGCTCTGCGCCGCGCATCCGCCGGCCGACGGTGTCGATCTTTCGCAGCTGATCTTTCGGTCCGCAGACCGTCAGGCAGAGCTGTTCCATCATCCCGTAGAACTGCACGAACTCGACCGTCGGCATGCGCTCGACCAGTGCAGTGATCAGTTGCGGTGGCATGCGCTCCGAGGCGTACGAGATCGAGCGCAGCGTCGCGGGAATCGTTGCCGGTGCAACTTCGAGTATCCGGCGCAGCGTCGTCGGCACGGCATCGAAGTGCGTCACACCGTACTTGAGCACGGCCTCCCACACGCCGGATGCGTCGAACTGCGACTGCACGATGTGCGTGCCGCGCGCCAGCGTCAGTGGGATGAGATGTTCCATGCACGACGAGAACAGCGGCAGGAAATGCAGCGTGCGCTCGCCGTCCGGGATCTCCAGCTCGGCGTTCATCGTCACTGCGGCCGCCGTCAAGCTCGCATGCGTGTGAACGGCACCTTTCGATCGTCCCGTCGAGCCGGAAGTAAAGAAGACAACCGCAGGATCGTGTGCTGAGACTGGCGTCGGCGTAGTCAGCGGCGTCGCCGCGGCAAGTCGGCCCGGATAGTCATCGTCGAGATGCAGGACGTGTTCGATGCCGGCTGCACGTAGCGCATCGTCGTGGCCCTGCAGATAAGTCGCCTGTGGCGCACCGACGATCAGGACTCGCGGACGAATCTGCACGAGCGCGTTCTGCGCATCCTTCCACGTCCACCAGTGATCGAGGGGCGAGGCGAGCGCACCGAGCATCGGCACGCCGAACAGGACCTCGACGAACTCCGCGCGATTGCCGGCCCAGAGCGCGACGCGGTCGCCCTTCTGCACGCCGAGCGCGGCGAGCGCGCCGGCAAGACGGCAAGCACGACCGTGCACCTCCGCGTAGGTCCAGGTGATGTCCTGAAAGATGACGGCCGCGCGCTGCGGGCGAGTGAGTGCGGCGCGAGTCAGGATCGCATCGAGCCGGGCGTTGCTGCCGTTTTCACCGCTCATCGAGATGCTGTTGTGGTTCTCTTTGGGGCCGCTGATCCGCGCGGCTCGTTGCAGTACGGCCGATCTTAGCCAAGCGAGTGGGCAGCGGATCTAATAGCTCTAATACGCGGCATAAGGCCACGTTAAGGCGACGACGGCAGGCGGCGCTGATAGCATCCCGCTGCGCAAACTCCTCGAGGGTCATTCGAGTGTCACACAAAGTTCGGCAGGTCGCCGTCGTCGGTGCGGGAATCATGGGCGGCGGCATCGCTTACGCGAGCGCGCTGGCCGGAACGGCGGTCCTCATGAAGGACATCGCGCAGCGTCAGCTGGACCGCGGCCTCGCAGAAGTCGATCGGCTGCTCGCCCGTCAGGTCGCTGCGGGCCGCCTGACAGATGCAGCATCGCAGGCCGTTCGCTCACGCATCACGCCGCGGCTCGACTATGCCGGCTTCGCGTCGGTCGAGCTGGCGATCGAGGCAGTGATCGAAAAGATCGAGCTCAAGCACGCCGTGCTCGCGGAAGTGGAAAAGGCCGTGTCTGCCGACGCCATCGTGGCGACCAACACCTCCAGCTTGCGAGTCGACGATCTGGCGGCCACGCTGGCGCGGCCGCAACAGTTCGTCGGGCTGCATTTCTTCAATCCCGTCCCGGTGATGCCGTTGGTCGAGGTGATTCGCGGCACGCGCACCAGCGATGCGACGCTGGCGACTGCTGTCGGCTACGCCCTGGCGCTCGGCAAAACGCCGATCGTCGTCCGGGACTGCCCGGGGTTCCTGGTGAATCGGCTGCTCACGGCCTACCTGCTGGGCTTCGCGCAGCTGGTGTTCGACGGCGCGGACTTCGTCAAAGTGGATGGCGCCATGGAGGCGTTCGGCTGGCCCATGGGGCCGGCGTACCTCGCCGACGTGATCGGGCTGGACACGATGAGCCACATCATCGAGGTCATCTGCGCCGGCTACCCGCAACGTATGACGACGTCAGCGCTCGAGCCCACCAAGGTCATGGCTACGCGCCAGCGCCTCGGCCAGAAATCCGGCGTGGGCTTCTATCGATACGAGACGGATGCCAACGGGCGCCGCAAGAAAGTGCCGGCGCCGGACAGCTATGAGCTGCTCGCGCCGAGCCAGGCAAATGGCCGGCGCGAATTTTCGGACGCCGCGATCGTCGAGCGCATGATGCTGCCGATGATCCTGGAAGCAGCCGTCGCGCTCGAAGAAGGCGTGGTCGAATCTGCCACCGCGCTCGACACCGCCATGTCGCTGGGACTGGGCTTTCCGAAAGCCGTCGGCGGGCCGCTCCATTACGCCAACCAGCTCGGTCTCGACAAGGTGATCGAGATGAGCGACCGCCATGCTCACCTCGGTCCGCTATACGTCGCCAGCGACGCGCTGCGTCGCATGGCCTCGCAGGGATCGAACTACTCGTTCTGAGCTGGAACGGCGATGCCCACGCGGCGCAACGCCTGTCGCAACGGCTCGACGTGGCGTTCATAGCGACGCCATCGGCCGGTGGATGAGCTGTAGATCGGACGACGGATCTGCGCCGCACTCGCGGTCGTCGACACCATCGAGCGGTTCTCGATCTGCAGAGCCTGCTCGCTCCATTGCAGGCCGCAGTACTCCGCGACTTTCGCGCCGGCCTGTGACGGATTGCTCACCAGGTCTTCGTAGGTGATTTCGCAGAGCGTATCGCCGAGACACGCCCGCCAGTGATTCACCAGGCCCTCATAGGCTGCGTAGTATCTCGCGAGATCTTCGACGGCGTAGCTGAACGGATAAGCCTCGCCGAACAAGGTGCGATACATGGCGAAGCAGCTATCGAGCGGTTCGCGATTGACGAGCACCAGCTTCGCGCCCGGCAATGCACGATGGATGGCACCGAGGTACAGATAGTTCATCGGCAGCTTTTCGATGATGCTGCCAGGCTCCGCATCGCGCTGCGCCAGCTTCGCATAGCCGCTGGCGACCGACAGCGGATCCGCAGCCGCAGCGCCCGCAAACACATCGCCGCGATCTCGCAATGCCGCTGTCATCAGCGCTTGCGAGAAGTTTTCGGTCTCGCCGTTGGAGCGAACCCCGGGCAGTCCCAGCAGGATATGCTCCAGCAGCGTCGTGCCGGAGCGAGGCAGGCCGACGATGAAGATGAAGCGTGAAGATGCGCTCGGATCTGCCGAGGTTGCGCGCACGAGCGATGGCGGGAACACTTCTTCGATCCGTCGCAGCTTGCGCTCATCGACTGCAACGTCGTACTGCAGATTCCGCCGCCGGATGCGCGACGCTGCGTCGAGATGCTGGAACGCTTCGTCGTAGCGACGCAGATCGTCCAGCTCCTTGGCGAGCGCGTAGCCGAGAAACATCCGTCCGCGGTCATCGATGCCGGGGCGAGCGAGCTCGCGCTCCAGCTCCGCTACATGATTGTCATCGCTCGTCTGCACTCGCAGTTCAGAGCGCAGCTGGTAGTCGGCATAGCGCGTTCGATCGAGTGCGATCGCGCGATTGCACGCTTCTTCGGCTTCGCGCAGCCGCCCCATGCTGCGTTCGCTCGATGCCAGGTTGTGCCAGAAGCGCCATTCATTGGGCGCCAGCGCGGCAGCGCGTCGATACAGGGTGTTGGAACGTTCGTGTTGCTGCAGAAGCTGCGACACGTGAGCCAGAGCGTTGTAGGCCTCGCCCGATCCTTCCTGGCATTGCAAAGCCTGCGCGATCACGCGCTCGGCATCCTCACGACGTCCGAGCTGCACCAGGATCGTTGCGAGCATTCCATGTGTAGGCAAACAGACCTGTTGCCCACGGACCGCCGCTTCAGCCAGCGGCAAGGCCTCCGCGAACCGGCCCGCCGTCATGAGGTGGTAGGCCTGGATCTGCGGAGATGGCGGCGATGAATTCATCGCCGCCATTTTGTGCCACGCTCAGAACGAATACGAGGCCCGGAAGTAGATCTCGCGCGGTCGGGTCCCGGTCTCCTGATACGAGAAGGTGTCATTGGGCGAAGAGTGTCCCAGGATCGTCCGCTTGTTCGTCAGGTTGGTCGAATAGATGCCGTAGTTCCACGGGCCACTGGACATCGAGGCCGACGCATTCAGCAGTGTCTGCGATGGAACCGTGATCGGCCGTACCCCCAATATCGCGAAGATGCTGGTGACGATCTCCGAGGTGTAGGTGGTGTTCAATGTCAGCAACATGTTGGAGCTGGCGCCCAGACCGTGCGAGTAGAGGAGCGTAGCGGCCGCGCTCTTCTTCGGGCTGCCCGGCAGCTGCTGTCCCTTCTTGCCGAAGATGTCGCCGAGGATGTCGGGAATGAGATAGTCCTCGGTCAGCGTCGCATCCGCGTAGGTGCCGCTCGCCATCAGCGAGAGCCCCGGCAATCCCAGCGGCGTGTTCAGATCGAACTCGAAGCCTTTCGACTCGGCCGCCTTGGCATTCCAGACCGCAAAGTTGGCATTCGGCGTCAGGCCGGACACCTGCGGATCTTTCCAGTCGATGAAGAACGCGTCGATCGTGTAGGCGAGCGCGCCGACCCGGCCCTTGAAGCCCAGCTCGTAGTTGTCCACCGTGTCGGGCTTGTAGACCTGCGGCGCGATGTCCGCAAACGGACCGGTCGGCAGCAGCAGGCCGTTCGCGCCGCCGCGGCGGAAGCCTTGCGACCACAAAGCATAGACGTGCTGATCCTTCGTGTACTCCCAACCGATGGATACTTTCCCGAGCGTCTTCGACTCCGTCGAGTTCTTCTTGTTCAGGCCCGAATCGATGTTGCCGAAGGTGTAGAGAATGGATTGCGCCTCATCCGTGAAGTCCTGTTCGAAATGGCGGATGCCGCCGGTGAGCTGCCAGTTCGGTGCGAAGTGCCAGGTGAGCTCGCCGAAGATGGACAGGTCTTCGAATTCCTGCCGGTCAGTCTGGAAGTTCGCGGCATCGTTCGGGCCGGTGATCGGCGCACATCCGCCGAGCAGCACGGGCAGAGTGCAGCCCTGCGCTGCTGCCCGCTCCGAAGTGCCCGGGCTGAAGTTCGCGAATTGTCCGGCGCGCATCTGGTTCTGGTAGAACACACCCGCCACGTAGTCGAACTTCTTGTCGGGGCCGGTATTCGAGACCAGCCGGACCTCTTGGCTGAAGGAATGCGAGTTGTCGTCAGTATGGTTGGTGTTGATCCAGCGCGGGTTGATCGGCAACCCGGCGTAGTACGGCACGAATGCGACCAGCGCCGGTTGCATCAGCAGATAGTTCGTATCGGTGCGGAACGCGCCTTCGGTGTCGAGATAGGACGTCGTTGCGGACACGGTCGCGAAGCCGACGTCGTAACTCAGGTCGAGACTGCTCAGCCCGGTCGTGCGCCAGTAGTTCTGCTCGGTCGAGGCAAGCCCGGTGAAATCACCGCCCGGAGGCAGAATGATTCGGGGATCGATCTTGTTCGGCCCGCCCTGCCACAGCGAGTTATTGGTCGGATTGCCGTGACCATCGGCGTCGCTGTAAGTGAAGGCCAGCTGTGCACTGAACTTTTCGCTGGGCTGCCACAGCGCGCTGGCACGTCCGGTGAACGTCTGTTGATCGTTCCAGTCCTTCTTGCCGTAGTAAACGCCGGAGCTGTTGACCGGGTCGGAAGGGTCCGCCAGCACGGCCGCGCCGTCCGTCCCCTGACGTCGCATCAACCCGAAGACATCGATGTAGCCGGGTTGGCTCTCGTAGTTGGCGGCGACCCGGAAGGCGAACGTGTCGCCCACCGGGAGATTGATCACCCCGGTGCCGGTGTAGCTCGGTTCGTCCGATTCTTCCAAGGTGCCGACGCGTCCGTCGACCGAGCCGGAGAACTTGCCGAGCTCCGGCGCGTTCGGAATCACGCGCAGCGCGCCGCCCAGCGCGCCTGCGCCGTACAGCGTGCCCTGAGGTCCGCGCAGCACTTCGATGCGCTCGACGTCCTGCAGCTGGAAGTAGCCGCCGATCGGCGAGTTGTCGAAGTAGACTCCGACCGGCTGCTGCTCGAAGGTGCGGAAGCTCGCAGCCGCGGGACTGGCATTGAGTCCGCGAATGATCGGGAAAGTGACCGACGAGGTTTTCGCCCCGGAGCTGCCGGAAACGCCGATTTGCCGCATCAGCGTTGCGAGGTCGGTCACCGAGTTCATGGCAATCGACTCGGGCGCGACCACGGAGATCGCATACGGAACCTCTTCCGGCGTCTGTTCACGACGGCTCGCAGTAACGATGATCTCTTCGAGCCCGACCGACTTGGGTCCGGAAGCGTCTGCAGCGCGCGCCGCAGGCATGCCGAACAACGCGACGAGGACTGCCGCCGTAACCGGCGAGCTGACAGCTGACAGCGCGAGACTGGCCTTGGTACCCGTCGGGCAACGTGCAGGATTGTTCACTTGAGACCCCCAGTAGTGTTTGCTTTGCATCCTGCAAGGCTGTTGTAAGTCGGGAGAATCCTAGTCGAGCAAGCGCGAGTGGCGTTAGCCAATAGCTCTAAGGGTTTCTATAAGAATGCTTTATCGCCGAGCCTTCCCTGCTGCTTGGCAAGTCAACAGATGGTGGCATGCTGAGCAACATGAAGAGCAGCGAAAGCTTGTGGCAGGCTTCGGCGCCGCCAGCGCCGACGACATCCACTTTGTCCTGTCCGACAAGCGCCGAAGTCGCAGTCATCGGCGCCGGTTACACCGGCTGCTCAGCGGCGTTGCATCTCGCCCTCGCCGGAGTCAGCGCGGTGATCCTCGAAGCCAGCGAGATCGGGTTTGGCGGAGCCGGTCGCAACGTCGGTCTGGTCAATGCCGGGCTGTGGGTGATGCCCGATGCGATTGCGACCGCGCTCGGCGAGGAACGCGGCGAACGATTACTCGCGCAACTGGGCGAGGCTCCCGCGCTGGTGTTCGATCTGATCGCGCGCCACGACATAGCGTGCGAGGCAGTCCGCGCCGGCACATTGCATTGCGCCGCCGGCAGCCACGGCGTCGAAGAACTCACCGAGCGAGCGCGCCAGTGGCGTCGGCGCGGTGTAACTGTCGAGTTGCTCGAAGCGCGCGAGGCGGCGCGACTGACTGGCAGCAATGCGTTTCCGGCAGCCTTGCTCGATCGCCGTGCCGGAACAATCCAGCCGCTTGCCTACGTGCGTGGGCTAGCGGCGGCGGCGATCCGCCACGGTGCGCGGATCCATGTGCAATCGCCGGCAATCGCTTGCGAAGATCGCGGACACGGCTGGCGAATCACGACGCCTCAAGGAAGCGTCGACGCGCGGTGGGTGATCGTCGCCACCGATGCTTATTCGTCCGGACCGTGGAGCGCGCTCAGCCGCGAGCAAGTTCCCCTGCCCTATTTCAATCTCGCGACGGCGCCGCTGCCGGCGGAGCTGCGCGCCCTGATTCTTCCCGAGGGACAGGGTGCGTGGGACACCAACTCGGTTCTGTCGTCGTTCCGCCTCGATGCGCAGAGTCGTTTGATCTTCGGCAGCGTTGGCGCGCTTCGCAACGGCGGCGCGCGCGTCCACGCCCAATGGGCGCGACGCGAACTCGCCCGCCTGTTCCCGGCGCTGGGCCGCATCAGCTTCGATCATGCCTGGTACGGCACCATCGGTATGACGGCCGACGCCTTGCCGCGGCTTCACCAGCTCGGTCGCAACATCATCTCGATCAGTGGCTATAACGGCCGTGGCATCGCGCCGGGGACCAGCTTCGGACGCGATCTCGCACGAGTGGTGCTAGGTGAGCAGCACATGGATACGTTGGCGCTGCCGCGGACAGCGGTGCGACCGGCACAGCTGCGTGCGCTGAAAGGCCTCGTCTACGAAGCAGGCGCGCAACTCGTCCACTTCGCGGCTGCGCGCTTCTGATCACCAGAACCGGGCTTGACCGACCGGTCCATGCCCGGCTCGTCGAACCCGAAGGTGCCGATCTGCGCCGCCGCCTGTGTGCTCCCGACCATGATGCTTCCAGCGAGCAATACGAGAATCGACAAGCTGCGCATCAGGGCGACACAGGTAAGCGGATGCGCGACAGGTACTTGTCGGAGTGATGCACGCTGTTGCGCGCCACGACCGGCTTGGACTCGTCGAAGTTGCTGCCACCGGTGTTGAGGTTGCGGTCGTAGCGCGGGAAGTTGCTGGACGAGACCTCCAGCCGCACGCGATGGCCCTTCTTGAACGTGTTCGCGGTGGTCATCGGTGCGAACGTCAGCTTGTAGACTTCGCCGGACTTCATGAAGACCTGCTTGTCATAGCCTTCGCGATAGCGCGCGCGGAAGATGTTGTCGTCCAGGTTATAGGCGACGCCGTCGGGATCCACGTCGATGAGCTTCAGCGTGAAGTCCGTGTCTTTGGCATCCGAAGAGACGTAGATCTCCACTTCTACGAAGCCGGCGACAGTGAGATCTTTCTCCAGCGGGGGAGTCGAGTAGACAAGGATGTCGTTGCGCATTTCGAGCGTCGATTGGTCGAATGCGCCCACGGCTTTGATCGTGCCCATACAGCAGGCACCGCCGCCCAGCGTCTGCACCGGTCGCAGCGGGTCGTAGACGAACGTGTCCGCCGCGGCCTGCTTTGGCCGCTCGACGCTCAACGTGCCATCGCCATAGAGAGTGTTGGCGCGACCTGAGCTGGTCAGATAGTAGTCGACGTACTTCGTGCCCTGCAGCGGGAAGCTGTCGCTGCTGACCCACTTGTTGGTGCCCATCTGGTAGTAGTCGACCTTCGGTCGCTTGAGCGCACCGTTATCGATGCCTTTCAGCCAGTGGTCGTACCACTCGAGCCAGCGTGCGAAGTAGTCGTAGCGTGCGTCGCCGAGGTCGCGATCGCCGACCACCGTCTGCCGCTTCTCGGCACCGAACATGCAATGCGAAGTCGGTCCGATGATCATCTGCTGCGCATTACGTGCACGCTCTGTCGACGTGTTGTCGCGCGCGTAGTTGTAGAGCGAAACGTTGGGACCGACGCTGACGTCGTACCACGAGAAGCCCCAGAGCATCGGCACGCCGAACTTGTCGCCTTCGTTGGCGAGCGAGATGTCTTTCCAGGCTGGATCTGCAGGCGTACGCGCGGAGAAGCGCTCCCACTCCGTGAGTGGACTGTTTGACGCTTTATTGAGGTCCTGCACCGGCAGATGCTGGTAGTACTTGTCGTAGTCGAAGCCCTTCGGTATCTGAACGTTGGGATACAGGCGGAACGCCTCGCCCATGCGCTCGCGCTGCTCGTCGCTCAGTCCTTCCGGATACTGCGGACGCGGATCGCCGTGCTTGGCGTAGAAGATGTAGTCGCGATACCAGGAAGCGAACAGCAATTGCAGCGCGCCGCCACGGTACGTGTTGCCCCGCTCGCTGTACGGGCCGATCTTGCCGATGCCCGCGCCGGGTCCGAGCGCGATCGCCGCGGCATGCGCGGGATGTGCCGCCGTGTTGAGCTTGAGCTGATTCTCGGCCGTGGACGAGCAGCCGAAGGTGCCAACCTTGCCGTTCGACCACGGCTGCTTCGAAATCCAATCGATGGTGTCGTAGCCGTCTTCGCCCGCGCCCGCGAGGTACTCGTATTCACCGCCGGACCAGTAACGCCCGCGCTCGTTCTCGTGAACGATGGCGTAGCCGTGCTCCAGCAGCGTGGCATTGAACTCGTTCATCGGCAGGGTGCCGGGCGTGAAGAAGATGTCGGTCGGATACGGCGAGCGGTACAGCACGACCGGGAACGGGCCCTTGCCGCGCGGCAGATAGATGTTCGCGTCCAGCTTCACGCCATCACGCATCGGGATGGGCCGATGCAGCATCTTCTTGTCGACCAGGTCGCCTTCGAGCTCGGCCCAGTCTTTGTAGCCTGCGGTACGCGCCGATGCCGGCACGCTGCCAACGACTGCCAGCGCCACGATCGTGATCTTGCAAAGTGATCGCATGGTCCACCCTACGCAACGACGAGGGCGGCGATATTCCACGACGAAATGACGAAAGCCAAGCGATATAAGCCGCGTAAATGGCGGCCATTAGCACAATGATGTCTACCCCGCCGGTGTGAGGTGTTTAATCTCGGGCATGAAAATCAGAATCACCGTGCTTCGCTGCGTCTCCGTCATTGCATTCTCCGGCGTCATGACGACGGCGCCTGCAAACGACGATCTGCCGCTCAACGATATTCCGCAAGCGCTCAAACCGCCGACCGTCGAGCGCGATTACACGCGACGCGTCGAGATGATTCCCATGCGTGACGGCGTGAAGCTGCAGACTTTCATCCTGGTGCCGAAGGGTGCGAAGGATGCGCCGATCCTGTTGACCCGCACGCCCTACGACGCGGCACAACGCTCGAAGCGCGCGGCAACCGCTTCGATGTTGTCGACGTTGCAGCTGTCCGACGAGGAGTTCGTCAAGGCCGGCTACATCCGCGTGTATCAGGACGCGCGCGGCAAATACGGCTCCGAGGGCGACTACGTGATGGAGCGCCCGGCGCGCGGCCCGCTGAATCCCACGAAGACCGACCATGCGACCGATGCCTGGGACACGATCGACTGGCTCGTCAAGAACCTGCCCGAGTCCAATGGCCGCGTCGGCATGATCGGCTCGTCGTACGAAGGCTTCACGGTCGCGATGGCGCTGCTGGATCCGCATCCGGCGCTGAAGGCGGCGGTGCCGGAGAGCCCGTTGATGGACGGATGGATGGGCGATGACTGGTTTCACAACGGCGCTTTCCGTCCGCAAATGCTCGTGTACGTCTACATGCAAACCGCTGGACGCGGCGAAGGCATCTACACCGGTCTCGGCGAAGCTGGAGCAGCGCGCAACACTCACGACGATTACGAGACGTATCTGCGCGCCGGCTCGGTCGGCGACTTCGTCCGCAAATATGGTTTCGACCAGCTGCCGTGGGCGCAGCGCACGATGGCGCATCCTGCCTACGATGCGTTCTGGCAGGAACAGGCGCTCGACCGGCTGCTGGCCAGGAAGCCCTACTCGGTGCCGACACTCTGGGAACAGGGCCTCTGGGATTCGGATGACATCTACGGCGCGAACCATGCGTGGCTCGCGCAGAAGGCAGCAGGACACATCGCCAACAACTGGCTGGTGATGGGACCCTGGCGTCACAGCCAGATCAACGGCACAGGCTATGAAGTCGGACCGTTGAAATGGGAAGGCGATACGTCGCGGCAATACAACCGCGACATGGTGCTGCCGTTCCTCGAGCACTATCTCCGCGACGGTCCCGCGCATAACCTTCCTCGCGTGAGCGTCTACAACACGGGCGCGAACCGCTGGGAGCACTTCGACGACTGGCCGATCGTCTGCGAGCGCGGCTGCCCGCAGAGCTCGAAGCCGTTGTACTTCGGCAAAGACTCCAGCTTGTCCTTCGACAAGCCTGCCGGCGCCGAGGGTCTGGCCGATACCTACATCAGCGATCCAGCCAAGCCGGTGCCGTACATTCCGCGGCCGATCGTCGATCCGTTCTCGAACATGGCGGGTGGATCCTGGTCGGGCTGGGGCGATATGCTCGTGACCGACCAGCGCTTCGTGGACGGCCGACCTGACGTGCTCACCTACGAAACTGCGATACTCACCTCGCCGGTCAAGGTGACCGGCATTCCCGTCGTGGATCTGCGCGCGATGACCACGGGCACCGACGGTGATTTCGTCGTGAAGCTGATCGACGTCTTTCCGGCGGACTATCCCAACAATCCGAAGCTGCGCGGCTTCCAGCTGCCGCTGGCGATCGACATCCTGCGCGGGCGCTATCGCAAGAGCTTCGAGCATCCGACCGCGATTCCGGCGAATCAGCCGCAGCAATACAAGTTCGAGCTGCCGAACGTGAACCACGTGTTCCAGCCGGGGCATCGGATCATGGTGCAGGTCCAGTCGACGTATTTCCCGGCTTACGATCGCAACCCGCAGACGTTCGTGCCGAATATCTTCAATGCGAAGCCGGGCGATTATCAGAAGGCGCAGGTCACGGTCCTGCGCTCCGCTGCGCAGCCGTCGGCGATTCTGCTGCCGGTCGTGAACTAGGAATTTGCGTGACGTCAGTCGCTGCAGCGATCGCCCGCTTCGTCGCAGGACAAGGCGTCAGCCGCGTCTACACGTTGCCGGGCTCGCACGTGAAGCCGATCTGCAGCGAGCTGGCGCGGTTGGGGATTCGCATCGTGTCAGCGCGGCACGAATGCGCCGCGGTCCACATGGCGCACGCGGAAGCGGATCTCACCGGAACGCTCGGTGTCGCGATCGTGACGACCGGGCCAGGACTGACCAACGCTATCACCGGCATCGCGAGTGCGTTTCTGTCGCGCACTCCCCTGCTGGTCCTCTCGGCGCGCGTGCCGGATGCACAGGCTGGCATGGGCGCGCTCGAGGAGGTGCCACAAGGCGATCTCGTGCGTCCTGTGTGCCGCTATGTCCGCGCGGTCGCCGACGAGCGCCACGTTCTGTCGGGCCTGCACATGGCCGTGACTGCAGCACTCGGCAGCGACGGCCCGCCTGGACCGGTTTACGTCGACTTCACGCCGAACATGCTGAAGCAGCCGATGCCGGATTGGTATCTCGACTCGCGCTGGTTCAACCGCATCGCGCGCCCTGCTCGTCTGCCGAACGACGATGCCATTGCCAACGCCGCTGCACTTCTGCGCGGCAGCCGCCGGCCACTCGCGATCGGTGGACGCGGAGTGCTCGGGGCTGGAGCAGCGCTGGAGAAATTCCTGCAGGCTTCCGGCTGCCTGTACCTCGATACGCGCGAGAGTCGCGGCACGCTGTCACCAGACAACCCCAATTCCATTCCAGCGCTGCGCGGTCGCGCGATGGCCGAAGCAGACCTGGTGATCACGCTCGGTCGCCGGCTGGACTTCGAGCTCGCTTACGGCTCGGGTGCGGTGTTCGCCGAATCGGCGCGTTTCCTGCGCATCGGCCGAACGGTCGAGGAACTGTCCGAGAATCGCCGCGGTGACGTCGAAGTGTGCGCCGACGTCGACGCAGTCCTGCAGCGTCTCGTCGAGCTCGAAGCCAAGCCATCGGCGCCCGATACGGCGTGGCAGAACGAGCTCAAGGGTGCGAACGTCGCGAAGACCAGCACCACCAAAGCACATCCGCCGGGCAGCGACGGTCGCATGCATCCGCTGACGCTGATCGCGGCCATCAACCGTCTCGTCGACACTCAAACCGTTTGCATCGTGGACGGCGGCGACATCCTGTCGTTCGCTCGCGTCGGTCTGCGCGCTCGCACGTATCTCGATCTCGGACCTTTCGGCTGTCTGGGCTCTGGCGCGCCGTACGCCGTGGCCGCGTCGCTGACATACCCGGAGCGCAGAGTCATCGCACTCATCGGCGACGGATCATTCGGCTTTGGTGCATTGGAAGTCGAAACCGCGGTGCGCAGCGGTGCGCGCGCACTCTTCATCGTGGCGAACAACGATGCGTGGAACATCGAGCGCCAGGATCAGCTCCTCAAGTATCCCGACCAGGAGCTCGGCACCACGCTCACGCCGTGCCGCTACGATCTGCTCGCGAAATCACTGGGCGCGCATGGCGAACGCGTCGAGCGTGCCGAGGACCTCGCTGCTGCGTTTGAGCGCGGGCTGGCGAATCTGCCAGCGGTGATCGATGTCGCAGTGACTCGCGATGCCGTGTCGCCCGACACGAAGAGCGGATTGGCCAACGTTCCGCCGTTGCATGCGACGCAGTCGTGGCACGATGCGGAGCGAGGCAAGTTGTCAGGCTAAAGCCTGACCCACAGCAGATCCTGAGCCACAGCTACTTGATGACCGGCATCAGGATGGCCGTCGGCTGTGCTTTGGACCTCAGGATCGTGATCTCGGCCTTGCGGTAGTCCGTCGGCTTGGCGTCGAAGATGTTCGGCACGAACGTCTGCGGATTGCGGTCGTACAGCGGGAACAGCGTCGACTGGATCTGCACCATGATCCGGTGTCCCGGCTGGAACACGTGATTCACGTTCGGCAGCTCGAAGCGGATCTGCGTCGGCTTGTTCGGCACGATCGCGCTCGGATGCTCGAAGCTCTCGCGATAACGGCCGCGGAAGATGTCGGTCGCGATCGGCATCTGGTAACCGCTCGAGCGGATGTCGACCACGTCGTGGTCCGGGTAGACATCGATGAGCTTCACGACGAAGTCGCCATCGCTGCCGGTCGTGGTCGCACGAATGTCGGCGACCGGGATGCCCTGCACGCGCACCGGCTCGGTAAGCACCGGCGTCTGGTAAGACAGCACATCCGTGCGACCTTCGACGAAGCGCTGATCCCACACCAGCCACTTGCTCCACGGCTCATAGGGACTGCCGAGCGTGCCCGCGCCGAGCTCCGCAAAGGGATCGACCACGGGCCGCGGTAAGAATGGCACGGGCTTGGCGGGATCGCTCACGTAGCTGTCGCCGGCCTTCGCCTCGCTCGGTGCAGCGAACGACAAGCCGAAGTCTGCGCCGACGTACAGCGGCTGCAGCTTCGTGCCGCAGCCCTGGTCGCACGCAGTCGGCCACGTGTCGAACCGGTCCCAGCGCTTTTCGCCGGTGTTGAATACGGCAACGCGCGGCAAGTTGGCAGGCGGGCCGCCGCGCAGATGCTCGTCGAGAAACGGCATCAGCATGTTGTGTTGATACTCGCGCGCGGTATCGATGTCCCACTGCATCGGGCCGAGCGCTGTAGCCGACGTGGGTCCTTGAATATGATTCCACGGACCGAGCACCAGCCAGTTGTTCGCATCCTTACCGGCGGCTTTGAGCGCACGCCACGCGTGATTCGCGCCCCACATGTCTTCCTGGTCCCACAGGCCCTGCGTCCACAGCGTCGGCACCGTCGAAGGACGTGCGGCGAGGATTCTCGCGAGATCCTGACCCTGCCAGTACGCGTCGTACGCGGGATGCTCCATCGTGCGCTTGATCCACGGCAGCCGGTCGAGACCGTTGGCGCGGATGTAATCGCCGGCCGAGCCGGCGCGCAGGAACTCGGTGTACTTGTCGAAGACGTTGCTCGGTGTGATCACGCCGACGCCGCGCTGCCCGGTCTGCATGTGGATGTAGCCGAGCATCATGGTGCGGAACGCGCCATAGTGAAACCAATCGTCGCCCATCCAGGCATCGATCACCGGACCCTGCGGGACTGCAGCCTTGAGCGCCGGATGCGGATCGATCAGCGCCATCACCGTGGTGAAGCCTTCGTACGACGAGCCCATCATGCCAACACGGCCGTTCGACTCGGGCACGTGCTTCAACAGCCACTCGATCGTGTCCCAGGTGTCGGTCGAGTGATCGACCTTGCCCGGATTGAGCGGGCCGCGCAGCGGCATGGTGACGATGTAATTGCCCTCGGAGCCGTGCTTGCCGCGCGTGTCCTGATACACGCGGATGTAGCCCGCGAGCAGAAACTGGTCCGAAGCAACATACGGCTCGTAGATGGCGATGTTGTACGGCGTGCGATCCATCAGGATCGGTGCGTTCTTCGCGCCCTTCGGAATGACGATCAGCGTGTTCAATTTCACGCCATCCCGCATCGGGATCATCTCCTTGCGCTGGACGAATCCCTGCTCCAGCTCGCGGACCTTGAAGTCAGGCGGGATGTCGCTCGGCAGCTCTTGCTGCGGCGGCGGCGAGGTCTGGGCCTGAGCGGTGAGCGCCAGCGCGGCCAGCAATACGAATCCGAAGCGCCTGGTTTTCATGCCGGCGATTCTAGGCAGCGTGTTCTACGCGTCCTACAAATCGTTCTAATGGCCGCCATAAGCGCCGCTAAGTAGCAGCGGGTTTAATGGATCATGGGCGAGCGATAAGGTAGCGTAATGGCATGAGCACTCAACTCGACATCGATCTGCTGCGCAATTTCGCTGCCATTGCCGAGGCCGGCGTGATGAGTCGCGCTGCCGAGCGCGTCGGTCGAACGCAGGCTGCGTTGAGTCAGCAAGTGAAGCGGCTCGAAATGGCCGTGGCGCAGACCCTCATGATCCGCACCGGCCGCGGCATCACTCTCACGATGCACGGCGAGCGGCTGTTGCTGCACGCGCAGAAGATTCTGCGCACGCATGACGAAGCGATCGCCGAGCTGCTGGGCCAGAGCCTGTCCGGCAACATCCGCTTCGGCTGCCCCGACGATTACGCCCGCCTGTTCCTGCCGCCGCTGCTGCAGACCTTTGCGCAACAGCATCCGCAGGTGTTCGTGGAAGTCATCTGTGCGCCGACACCGCGACTGATGGAGAAGCTCAAGGATCACGTCCTCGACATCGCGATCGTCTCGTACCCCGACAGTCCGCAGCGCGATCAATTCCTGCGCCGTGAGCCCTTCGTCTGGGTCGGCGTGAAAGGCAGCGATGCTTACAACCGCGATCCGCTGCAGCTTGCGCTCTCGGATCTCGATACGCTGGATCATCAGGCCGCGACGTCGCGACTGGAGCGCGCAGGCCGCAAATATCGCATCGCTTATGCGAGCGGCAGCATGACCGGACTCACCGCGGTCGTGCGCTCGGGCCAGGCGATCACGGTGCTGACGCATGCAGCCGTGCCGCCGGATTTGCAAATTCTTCCGCCCTCGACTGGATTGCCGAAGCTGCCGTCTGTCGGTATCAGCGTGCGGACAGAGCAGCACAACACCTCGCGACTCTTGCGCAGCTTCGAAGCTCACGTGCGCGCGGTACTCCCAACGTTGTAGCGATCTAACGGCCGTTTATGGCGGCCATTAGAACGTTTAGTTTCCGGCGGCGAAATATCGGTGCCTAGAATCCCCCTGTGCTTTCGAGGGGACACCGATGATGATTCATGACTGCCTCCGCTGCGCGCGAACGCCGATCGGCGCGGCCGTGCTGATCGCTCTCTACGGAGCTCCGCTCGCCGTTGACGCGCAAACTCAACCCGATCCGAAATCACAGACGCTGCAGGAAGTGGTCGTGACGGCGAGCCGCCGCTCGCAGACCACCGAAGAAGTTCCGTACAGCCTCCAGGTCGTGAGCCCGACGCAACTCGCGAACAGCGGCGCCACCGATCTGCCCGCCCTCGCGCGGCAAGTGCCCGGCGTCAGCATGTCGGACAGCGGCGCGCGCAACAGTGCGAATACTTTCCCGATCATCCGCGGTCTCAACGCAAGCCCCGGTGCGGGCAGCTTCCGCACGTTCGAACAAGCGCCGGTCGGCACGTACATCGGCAACTCGCCGATCGACGGCTACTTCCAATTCAACGACATCGAGCGTATCGAAGTACTGCGCGGCCCGCAGGGTACGCTGTACGGCGCCGGCGCGCTCGGCGGCGCACTACGCATCATTCCCGCGTCGCCGAAGCTCCGTGAGTTTTCGGGCAATGTCGACGTGAAGGGCGGCATGGTCGACAAGGCGAGCGACCCGAGCTACACGACCGCTGCCGCGATCAACCTCCCCATGGGCGAGACCTTCGCGTTGCGCGTTGCCGGCAACTACGACTACGAGCCGGGATTCGTCGATGCGCACGGCCTGATGCGTCTCGACGGCAACGGCGCTCCCGTGCGCACCAATCCCGCGGATCCGAACAGCACCGGCGAGTACTACAGCAAGGAAGACTGGAACGATCAGAAGACTTTCACCGGACGCGCGAGCCTGCTGTGGCAACCGACGGAGACCTTCAACGCGAGCCTGGCGTACATGTATTCGCATCTCGAAGGCAACTCCGGCCGCACCGTCAACCGTACCTACCCGGGCGGCGAATTCGTCGGCGATCCGCGTATCACCTTCCCGGCCGGCGGCGACAACACGCGCTTCTCTGCCGTCGAAGAGCCGTTCACCCGCAAGACCGATCTCGCGAGCCTGGACCTGAGCTACGACGCGGGTTTCGCAACGCTGTCCGCGACCAGCTCGTACTTCACGACCGAAGGCGATACCACGTTCGACAGCAGCTACGTGCTGTATCGGATTCCGCAGTACCTCGGCTATTACGTCGGCAGCACTTTGAATCCGCGCTTCATCCTGCCGCAGGTGTACGGCGACAAGTCGCACACGTTCACGCAGGAAGTGCGCCTGGTCTCGAACACCGAGCCGGGCAAGAAGTTCGATTACGTCGCCGGCATCTTCTACGAGAAGCAGGAGCGCATCGGCTCTTGGCTGGTTTCGATTCCGGGCTCGCCCGAGCGCGCCACTGAGCTGGGATGCACCGGGATCTGGTTCCCCGGCGCAACCTTCCCGGACTGCAACGTGCTGATCGGGCCCAACGACGTCAACGTCGATCAGCACGACAAGCAGACCTTCGAAGACAAATCGATCTTCGGCGAGCTCACCTGGCACTTCACCGAGCACGGCGATCTCACCGTCGGCGTGCGGCATTTCGAGCAGGACTTCGAGGACGTGCAGTCGCTCGAGCTTTACTCGTTCGGACTGTCGGTGCCCGAAGAGCCGCGTACGTCGAAAGCATCGAAGACGAAGTGGAAGGTCAATCCGTCGTACGAATACGCGACCAATCATCGCGTGTACGCGCTGTGGTCGCAGGGCTTCCGCCGCGGCGGCTCGAATGCAATCCCGCTGGTCGGTCCGTTCGGCGACAACCCGGCACTGATCACTTACAAACCGGACGAAGCCGACAACTACGAGATCGGCCTGAAGGGTCACTTCGCGAACGGCCTGAGCTATACGGTCGACGTGTTCAAGATCTACTGGGACAACCCGCAGATCGGCGGCACCACGCCAACCACGAACTTCGCCGTGTGGAATGCCGACGAAGCGATCTCGAAAGGCTTCGAGCTCGATCTCAACATGCCATTCGGCGATACGGGTCTGAGCCTGTCGTTGAGCGGCGCATATTCCGATGCAGCGTTCTCGAAGGACTACACCGTGCCTTCGACCTTCGGCGACATCGTCGGCTTCAAGGGTCAACAGCTGCCCGGCAGTCCGAAAGAAAGCGGTGCCGCGACGCTCAACTACGAGCGCGACGTCTTCAGCAACTTCCGTTTGTCGGCGTCGCTCAACGACACCTATCGCTCGGAGGTCGTGCTCTCGAACTTCGGCATCCTCGGTCAGGCGCCGCTCACAGCGGACAAACTGAATCTGTTGAACGCGTCGCTCGCGCTGAGCCGCGACAGCTGGCTCGTGGGTCTGTACGCGACGAATCTGACGAACGAGCGCGTGCTGCTATCGCCGGGCAATCCCGATCCGTCCACTGGCAACCTGAGTACCAGCAGCCTGATCAATCAGCCGCGCGAGGTCTCGCTGCGGCTGAACTACTCATTCTGAGCGCCTGGAGCTCTATATATATATGTATGGCGCCTCACCTTACATAACGTAAGGTGCTGAATTTCTTGCGGAACTGCGTGACTTCGCCCGCCAGGCCCCGCAGATCCAGGCGCCCTGAGAGCGCACCGGTGATCAGCGCGCCGAGGGTTCCCATGTGTGCGGGGGTCATCCCCCACCGCACGATTTCAGGGGTGCCGATTCGCAGACCGTTCATCTCGTCCGGCGCCGCGGCGCCCGGCAGACCGATGCCGCTGGTGAGCAGGTTGGCTCGGCGCAGCTGCTTCGCCGCTGCATGGCCTCCACCATATCTGTCTGCAAGGACCGCAAATTGATGCGAGTTCGTGCAGCCGCGCTCGGCTCCGAAGATCGGCACGCCAGCACGATCGAGAGCCTGCGCGAGTGCTCTCGCGCAGTCGCGCATCGTCTCAGCGTAGGCACGACCGAACTCACGCCAATCGAGCATCGTGATCGCGAGCGCCGCTGATTTCGCCACGTCGAAGTTCGCAGTGAGTCCGGGATACGCGATCTTGTCGATACGCTGCGCGAGCTCGGCTTCGTTCGTCAGGATCAATCCCGACGGCGGACCGCCGAGACTCTTGTAGGTGCTCATCGTGAGCAGATGTGCACCTTCCGCCAGCGGATTCGGCCACACGCCGCCGGCGATCATTCCGGACAAGTGAGCGGCATCGAACAGCACTGCCGCATCGACTTCATCGGCAATCGCACGCACTTGCCGTACCGGGTGCGGAAACAGATTGAGACTGCCGCCCACCGTGATGAGACGTGGCCGGACCTTCACGGCCAATGCACGCAAGCCGTCTAGGTCCAGCGTGTAGCCTTGCGCATCGACAGGCGCTTCATGAATCTTCAATCCATACAGGCCCGCAGCGCCGGCCTGGTGGTGCGTGACGTGCCCGCCGATCGCATCCGGCGGCACGACGATGCTGTCGCCCGGCGAGCACGTCGTCATGAACGCATAGAGGTTCGCCATCGCGCCGGACTGCACGCGAATCTCGGCGAAGCGTGCGCCGAAGATTTCCGCCGCGAGCTCGGCTGCGATGACTTCGATCTGCTCGACCGCCTCCAGGCCCATCTCGTATTTGTCGCCGGGATAGCCGAGTGAGACCCGTGTACCGAGGCCGCTGGCGAGCAGCGCCTCCGCCTTCGGGTTCATGACATTGGTGGCTGGATTGAGATTGACGCAGAGCGCTTCGTGAATCTCGCGACTCTCGCGCGCGAGCGCTTGGATGCGGGACTCGAGCGCATCGGCGTCCGACGCAGCCGTCGCCGCCGCGAGCTTCTGTACGAGATCCTCGCTCGACTCGGGCACCCATGAGCGCCGCTGCAGGAACGTGTTCATCACGGATTCGGCACGACTGAGCTGCGCTCAACCGGCGTCCGTGAGCGCAGGCGCCACGCGACCAGCACAACGCCCGCCGCCAGCAGGCTCGCGTAGAGCTGCGTAGCCAGGGAACGCGTGAACAGCATCGCGATCATCGCCGCAAAGATCGCCACGATCGCCGCGATGCTCAGCGCGGGGAACAACCACACCCGGATCGTGAGACGCTGCGGCTCCTCGCGCTCGATTTGCCGCCGCAGCTTGATCTGCGCGAAGCACACCATCGCGTAGACCATCAGCATGATCGCGCCCGATGCATTCACCAGGAACGCGAACAGAACCTCAGGTGCAATCACCGACGTCAGGACGGTCAGATAGCCGAATACGCTGGAGATCAGGATCGCGCGAGCCGGCACGCGACGCTTGTTGAGCGCGATCATCGACTGCGGCGCATCGCGATGTGCAGCGAGCACGAACAGCGTGCGCGACGCGACGTAGACGCCGGAGTTCAGGCAAGACAGCACTGCCGTCAGAACGACCAGGTTCATCATCAGCGCTGCTGCCGGCACGTGCGTACGTGTGAGAGCCGCGGCGAACGGCGATGAGCCGGGTGTGATCTCGGTCCAGGGCACGATCGCGACTACGAGCAGCACGGAGAGCACGTAGAACAGCAGGATCCGCACGACGATCGAGCTGGTGAGCCGCGACATCGTGCGGGCGGATTCGCTGGACTCAGCCGCCGCGATGGTCACGATCTCGGCCCCGCATAGCGAGAAGATCACGGTCGTCACGCCCGCGAGCACCGACACCATGCCGAACGGTGCGAATCCGCCATGCGCGGTCAGGTTGCCGAACGTCGGACCTGTCGGCGAGGTCAGCCCCAGCGCATAGGCGCCGGCGATGAAAATGAAGATGACGATGGCCGCCACTTTGATCGAGGAAAACCAGAACTCGAATTCGCCATAGGAACGCGAGGACAGGAGATTCACGGCCGTCAGCGCGAGCATCAGCCCCAGCCCGATCTGCCACACCGGCAGGTCGATCCACTGGTGCAGCAACGAGGCACCGGCGATTGCTTCGATAGCGACGACCACAACCCAGAAGTACCAGTACAACCAGCCGCTGACGAAGCCCGCCCAATCGCCGAGGCCAAGCCGGATGTACTCGGTGAACGAGCCGAGACCCGGCGCTGCCGCTGCCATCTCGCTCAGCATACGCATGACCACCAACACGACCAGGCCGGCGAGCAGATAGCTCGCGACGACTGCAGGTCCGATGGCTGCAATCGCCGAGCTGCTGCCGACGAACAGACCGGCGCCGATGATCCCGCCGATCGAGATCATCGCGACGTGGCGCGATCGCAGGCTCTTGGCAAGTTCGGCGGTCATTGGACGAGCATCCCGTGTTGCTTCAGCAGCGCGCGCACTTCGGCTTGCGGCAAGCCGTAGACGCGATGCCCGTCGCGACCGGTCATCGTCTTCGCCGCGACCAGTGCATTCAGCACCGATTCTTCGAGCGCCTGCACGACGCCCTCGAACAGCGGATTCAGCATCCCGTTCGGATACGCCTCGAGCGTCATCTTCTCCTTCTGCTCGCTCACGATCTGCGAATTCGCCGTGGAGAATGCGATGAAGATGTCGCCTGAAGTTTCGCGGCTCGTGTCGCCGAGCCGGCCCATGCCGTGCGCAGGACGCTTCGCCAGGCGCTTGAGCTGATTCGGCAGGAGCGGCGCATCGGTGGCAATCACGACGATCATCGAACCGTCGCCCGGCTTCTCGCCTTTCGGGTCCGGTCCGCAGGTGCGGATGTTCGGATACGGCGAAGGCGGCATCGTCGTGCAAGTGCTGTAGCGATCCTTCAGCGCTTCACCCACCTTGACGCCGCCGATACGCAACGTCGGCATCAGTCCAAAATTGCACTGGACCAGAACGCCGACGGTGTACGTGCCGATCGGCGTCGTGATTACGCGCGACGAGGTACCGATACCGCCTTTGAATCCGAAGCAGACCATACCGGTGCCGCCACCGACGATGCCTTCCTCCACCGGTCCGGACTTTGCCTTCGCCAGCGCTTCGAGCGCGTGCTCCTTGGTGACGTGGAAGCCGTCGGTGTCATTGAGATAGCCGTCGTAGGTCTCCGCCACGACGGGCGTGTACCAGCTGCCCGGCCACTTGTGATCCACGATCCAGCCAACGACTGCGTCGCGCACGACACCGACGCTGTGCGTGTTCGTGATCATGATCGGCCCATCGAAGTAGCCGCGCTCTTCCAGCCAGGTCGTGCCTGTCATCTCGCCCGCAGCGTTGCTGGTTGCCCAGCCGGCGAACACCGGATTGGTCGAGTTTTTGCCGCGCGGAATGATCGCAGTGACGCCAGTTCGCACCGGACCCTCGCCGCGCTTCAGCGCGCCCTCGCCGCTGATCAGCGTGACCTGCCCGACTTCAACCCCGGCCACATCGGTGATTGCATTCAAGGCACCAGGCTTGCCGTCGAGCGGAATGCCGATGTCGCGTGCGCGCGGCGCAGCTGCGGCCATCGATGCGGCGAACAGCCCAAGCAGCGCCAGCGAAAGCGCGCAGCTCGATGTGTACGTGCGTTGACTCTTCATGTGCTCCCCATTTGTACTCGCAGGTGGTTGCCGCCGATGATCTTGAGAATGGCCTCGCGCGTATAACCGCGCTCGCGCATGAGCTCGATGAGCGGCGGAATCTGTTCGGGCGGCGTGAACTGAAAGTCTTCGACATAGCCTTTCTCGGGCGGAAAGGCAGCGGGATGCGCCGCGAAGTAGTCCAGCAGCTCCTGCATGTCGAAGACGTAGTCGAGCGCCAGCCCGACGTGATCCGGTCCCACGAGCTGCACCGCGTGATCGATGTGCCGGAACATCGCGGCCACCGGCCCGTCATCGCCCACGCCGAGGAATGGACCCACGCCGTTGATCCCGACGACACCGCCTGTCGACGCGCAGGCCTTGATCAGCTCGTCCGGAATGTTTCGCGGATGCGTGTACACCGCATGGCAATTCGAGTGCGAGAAGATCACGGGCCCGTCGACGTGCTCCATTACCTGCGTCGCAGTCCGCCAGCCGGTGTGCGAGCAGCACGGGACCATGCCCACGCGCGTCATCTCATCCAGCACCTCGCGGCCGAACGCTGTCAGGCCGCAGTCATCGTCCTGGCAGCCGCCGCCGACTGAGTTGTTGCGGTTGTAGGCCATCAGCATCCACTTGACGCCCTGCGAGTAGAAGAACTCGATCATGCTGAGCCGGTCGCCGAGCGCGCGAGTGCCTTCAAGATTGAAGCAGACGCCGAGACGGCCGCTGCGTTTGGCCTCGTCGATGTCCGCACGGCTGTGCACCAACAGATATCGCTCGGGATGCCGCTGCACGAAGTCACGGAAGTGAGCCAGCACTCTCAGGTTCTGCTCGAAGTCCGTCAGGTCGAGGCCGATGTTGAGCGTGACGACCGTTACTCCGGATTGCCGGCAGCGCTCGAGCTGCGGCAGGAAGGAGTCGTCCGCGCGCAGCGGCATGCACGCGTGGTTGTCCCAGACCACGGCGTCCGCCCACCAAGCTCGAACCGGCTCGTTCACCGGTCGATTGTGAGTCAGCACCCCGCTGCCGTCGAAGTTAATTCCTCTCATGGCCTCCATAATAGTTTCTTAAGGATTGACGCTGGCCGCGACTGTCCGCATCCTTGCTGCCGCGTCGAGTTCCCGCCTTTCGCGGGATCAAAAGGGAACCGGGTGAGATGCCCGGGCTGCCCCCGCAACTGTAAGCGGTGTATCCGCGCCGAAGAACCACTGAGCCATCGGGCTCGGGAAGGTGGCGCCGGAGCAGAGCCGCGAGCCAGGAGACCTGCTCGGCGCCCGTTGTTCTTTCTTCGGCCGGGGTTCGCCGACAGGTGGGATATGCCAGCACTGATGATTCAAGGCTGTGGTTCCGACGTGGGCAAGTCCGTGCTCGTCGCCGGCCTGTGCCGTTTGCTCACGAACCGCGGCCATCGGGTCCGCCCCTTCAAACCGCAGAACATGTCGAACAATGCGGCCGTCACTGCCGACGGCGGCGAGATCGGGCGCTCGACGGCGCTGCAGGCGCTGGCCTGCCGCGTGCCGCCGGCGTCAGACATGAATCCCGTGCTGCTGAAGCCGCAGAGCGACATCGGCGCGCAACTCATCGTGCAGGGCCAGCGCGTCGGCGTGCTCAACGCGAAAGACCACGGCCGCGACAAGCGGCAGCTCCTGCGCCTTGCAGTCGAGTCTTATCGACGCCTCGCGAGCGAGTGCGACTGGATCGTCGTCGAAGGTGCCGGCTCGCCGGCCGAAACGAACCTGCGCACGCATGACATCGCCAACATGGGCTTTGCACACGAGGTGGATGTGCCCGTCGTGCTGGTCGGCGACATCAATCGCGGGCACGTCATCGCCTCTCTCGTCGGTGCGCATGCAGTGCTCGACGGGGCCGATCGCGCGCGCATCCGCGGGTTCATCATCAACAAGTTTCGTGGCGACGAGGCGCTGTTCGCGGAGGGCGTGTCGACCATCCGCTCGCGCACCGGCTGGCCGAGCATGGGTATCGTGCCGTGGCTGCCGGCGGCGTCGCGCCTGCCAGCAGAAGATGCCGTGCCCCTGGAACAGTCGCCGCGCTCAGCCGTTGCCGGCAGCGATCGCGTGAAGATCGCCGTCCTCCTGTTGCCGCACATCGCCAACTTCGACGACTTCGATCCGCTGCAGCAGGAGCCTGCCGTCGACCTCATCTACATCCGGCCCGGGCAGACGCTGCCGCTGGACGCAGACCTCATGATCATCCCCGGCAGCAAGACCACGATTGCGGACCTGGCTTTCATCCGCTCGTGCGGTTGGGAACACGACCTGCATGCGTATGTCCGTCGCGGCGGTCGCCTGCTGGGTATCTGCGCCGGCTATCAGATGCTGGGCAGCGCGATTCACGATCCGCTCTGCATCGAGGGTCCGCAGCAGAGTATTGCCGGCCTGGAACTGACGGGAATCGTGACGATCATGGAACCGCGCAAGGTGCTGCGCGATGTGTCCGGCACCGAACTGCAAACCGGCGCGCGCATCCAAGGCTACGAAATGCACCTCGGCTCGTGCAGCGGAGCAGCGGGCCGGCCGATGGTTCACTTCGACGACGGCACCTTCGACGGCGCCGTCAGCGCGGACGGACGCATCGCCGGCTGTCACGTGCACGGGCTGTTTCAGTCGACCGAGTATCGTGCCGCTCTGCTCGCCTCCCTGGGAGCGCAGTCCGCACGCAACGATCATTCGGCGCGAGTGCATGCGGCACTGGACGAAATTGCCGCGAAGCTGGAAGAAGTGCTGGATGTCGAGGCGCTGATTCGCATCGGCAGCGGTGGCCAGTCGAGTCACGCGCCGTCTGCGACCAACTCGTCGATTTCGCAGTTGAAGCCGATCCGATAGCCGTCGTTGCCCTGCAGGCAGAAGCACACACGCGCTTCGACCGTCAGGGAGCCGCGCTGCGCCCGCGAGGGTATTTCCAGATCCAGCCAGCAGGTAGTGCCTACCTCCAGCGGATGCGGCAGCGTCAGACAGACGCCATGCGCCGAGATGTCGACCGTCTCCGCGCGCAGCTCGCGCCGCTGAACTCTGACCAGAGCATCGCCGCGCAGTGCCATGTCGACATCCTCCATGTGAAAAAGGAGCGGATCAATTCGACGAGGGATACGACGGGGGTGATGTAATCGCAGGGTTCTCGCGAACTGATCCGCAAAGCCTCAATCGTCCGGATCTTAGCGGCTGACACGAACGTGACGACAGCAAATACGGCTAATGCGCCTCATAAGAGGAATTTGTCGTACCATGCTCCGGCCGCGACGGAGGTACGCAATGTCCGAACCCGTTGTCCCCGGTGTTCCGGTTCCTCGATGGGCGAAGCTCCTGCACACCTGGCCGTCGTTCGGCGGTCCACGTCCGAGTCGTCGGGATGTCCTGCTGGTCGAGGCATTCGTCGTGACGCTCGCGGTCGTTTTGTTCGCGGCTTCCTTCCTGGTGACCGCGGACGCAGTAGCCCGGATTCTGCGTGTCGGCGCCGCCTTCGAGCTGGTGTGCGGCTACTTCGTGTCCTGGTTCGTTCGCATCGGCGACACCTATCAGATGTGGCCCTGCTCTCCAGGCGTAGCGTCGCAAGCGCTGCGCGCGCGCACCTGGGGCAACAGGATTGCGGAGTACGCTTTCGCGTTCGGCCTGGGACTGTTGGCGATCGTGCTCGCCTGCTGGGCGGCGTTTTAGCTGCGCGGCTTGCGTTGCTTGTCGAGCGGCACGACTGCGACATCCGTTGCCTTGGCCACGAGCACCGGCGGGTCAAGCACGTTTGCAGCCGAGTCGTCCTGACGCACCAGCTCGATGATCTTGTGCGCCGTACACTCGATCTTGCGCGATGACTTGCCGACCTCGACGATCTTCGCGCGAATCTCCAGGTAGTCGCCGCTGCGCACGGGAGCGAGGAACTCGCTGGTCATGACGCGTGACAGCCCTTCGTCGCCATCGTGACGGATCAGCAGCTCGGTCACCGCATCGCCAAACAGCTTGAGAATCAGGGCGCCGTCGACCAGGTTGCCGCCATAGTGCGCGTCGTGACTGGACATGCGTACTCTGATGACACTTTCAAACGACTTGTTCATAGAAGAATACTCTCGCCAAGACGCCAAGACGCAAAGGAAGAAGAGGTCAAATTATCCGGAGTTCAAATTTTACTTCTCTTCCTTGGTGTCTTGGTGTCTTGGTGTCTTGGTGAGAGATCTTCTCCGGTTGCCCTCTAAACAATCATCGGCTCCT
>Ga0105248_10001176_pt1 | contig 29256 bp, 42 predicted proteins | sample KBSS34metaG_FD_81524 | JGI IMG/M metagenome (GOLD analysis project Ga0105248, IMG submission 81524) | Switchgrass rhizosphere microbial communities from Kellogg Biological Station, Michigan, USA - KBS S3-4 metaG | ecosystem: Host-associated > Plants > Roots > Rhizosphere > Soil | place... | reverse complement strand
TGCTCGCCGAGGCGGTCCTCGCCGATCGACGGCCACACGCGCTGGAGGAGTTCATCGGCGAGCAGAATCGCGCCGTGATTGATCTCTGGTGGGAGCTCCTGCTCGTGATCGACCATGATCACGCCGAGCGCATCCATCAGCAGATACAGCACGATCAACGCCTGGAATTCGTCGATCTCCAGGTAGATGACGTTCATCGCAGGACCTCCTGAAAGAGCGGCAACGGGGCCGGCGGCACGGGTGCCGGCCGCACACCGGCCGTTGTCTCGACCCGCACGGTCACGTGCGGGGGATCGCCGACCTCCGCATAGAACTTGCCGACGATCGCCTCGACCACCTGGCGGTCGTCGACATAGACCACCTGACTGAGCGCGTCGGAGACGGCGCGCGACAACTTGTCCCAATCGGGCGCGGTCAGGTGCGCGACGGGCACGCCTCGTTTGTGAAACTTTTTCGGCCGCGGCAAATGAAACGCCATGGTCAACCGCACCGGCCCGGTGAGGATCGCGCGGTCCTCTTTCGGCAACGCCGCCAACGCGCGGTTGGCGCCTTCGGCCACGAGCTGCGACCACGATTTCACGGACCGATTCGATTCGGTGACAATCGGAAACTTCATGCCCGGAATGTTGATGGCGCGCATGTTCCCCTTCGGTTGCGCCACGCCCCAGACCGTGAACTCGAGGATCACGCGTCACACCAGGAACAGCGTGGCGATCCAGAACGCGAGGCCCGCCGACTGCAAGTTCCACGGGCGGCCCGGCGGCTGATAGCCGACGCCGACCGCGTGCAGCACGAAGCAGACGAAGCCGAAGATCAGGCACACCAGGCGTAGTTGCGGCATGATCGATCCCTCCCGATTAGCTCATGAGCAACGCGCAGCCGATCAACGCGATCGCGGCCAGCAGTAACACCATGCGCAGCACCCAGGTCTCGTCCTCCTGCGACGGCGTCACAGCGGCGTGCCGTCGGGTCGTCGCGCACCATTCCCGAATCCCTTGACTGTCATCAGCCCCGGCGCGCACGTGCATTCGTAACCCTTCAGGTTGCCGAGGTCTTCGTCCGCGAGACGCCCATCGCCGTCGGGCAGGTTGCCGAATTGGCACGTCGCGATCGTTTCCCACACGACGTAGTCGATCGGATGGCCGCGCCCGCTGTCGCCGAGGCCATACATGCCGCCTGGCGCAAGCCGGTCGAGGCCGTCGGTGATGCGGGCGGCCATCATGCCGGCGCTCCACGTCGGATCGCACTGATAGAGCAACCCGTCGACCTTGCCGTAATTTTTCTGCCAGAACTCCGCGGACGTTTCGGTGTTCGGCGGCCACGCGATGTAGTGCGGATAGAAGTGCAGCATGATGCGCGCGCGGTCGCCGATCAACGCCGCATCGTGGTCGATCATCGCGCGCACGATCTCTGGGCTCCAGTAGTTCATTTCCCAGGCGGGCGTGAGGACGTCGGCGGCACCGGCCTCGAGCAGCGTGTGCACGAGCGGGTCGAGGTCCGACAGGTCAGGCCGCGTCGACGTGTAGTATTTGCTGCGGAGCAGATGGTGCACGAAGAGGCCGGCCTGTTTGCACCGGACCGCCATCTGCACATAGGCATCGGCCGACTGTCCGGCCGCGATGCTGTCCTGCGGCGAGAGCGAAATGTGCGTGTAGCCGTTCGCCCGGTGCTGATCGAGAATCTGTTTCTCGACGGTCTTGCCGTAGCGATCGAGAAAGTAGGTCAGCACGCGCGACTGCGCCGGACCTACGGCGCCACCCGGCACCCACGGGAGATCGGGGATCGTGATGCCCCAGGCGTCGCCGCGCCACCAACCGACATCAGCCTTCGTCGGCGGCTCATCGCGGAGCTCGGTATAGACCGGCAACGGCGCACCGGTTTCGGGGTCCGTCGTCGCTGTGTCGAACGGCGGCAACGGCGGCCGCGGCACGATCACCGGCGGCGGCGTCGACCGCGCCGACAACACCGGCCAGTGCGTCGCGAAGCTCATGGCAGCACGCTCGTGTAGGGCAGGATGAAGACGCTGCCCTCGACGCCCTCGGGCGCGTAGATCAACCGATCCGCCAGGACGAGCGCGTCTTCATACGGGCCGCGCGTGCCTGCCTTCCGCGTCTCGATGCGCCCGTCCGGCTGCACCGAAATCACGTCCGTGCCGGTCGGCTTCAGACGCACCGTCGCGTGCGTGTGCGCCTCGTCGATCCAGTTCAGTTGATGCGGCCCGATGGCCACCACAATCGGATCGGTCATCACCCCTCCATTCCCGGTTCCCGCGTGCCGACGATCAACGCGACCGCGGCGGCTAGTGTTCGTGGCGCACGCCGCCACGTCGCGTAGAGCTCAGCACGAGCGCGATACCAGCGTGCGAGCTCGTCCCCGTGCGCCCAGTGCCCGACCACCTCGAGGTGTCCGCGGCGCGGGTTGAAGGCGCGTTCGTATTCGTCGTCGGTCAACTCCGTCGGCACATACCGCAGCGGCTGATCATCGATGCCCGCGCGCACGCATTCCGAGCAGAGACACGGGTGGTCCTCATACCGCATCGCCGTCGCCCGATCGAGCGCGTCGATTTCCTCGACGCGCATCTGGCGGCGATCCTGCGGACACGCGGCGGGCATTGGGTCGAGCTCGGCGAGCCAGTCGACGGGCTTTGGAAACGTGCGGTTCTTTTGCCCGCACCGGGCCCCGGCCTCGAGCACGTCGGCGATGTCGTGCGCCTCGAGCAATTTGAAATACGTCCGCGTCAGTTCTTCGCGTTCCGCGGGCCGCAGCTTCAGGCGGAACAGCGTCATCAGGCGGCCGAAGGCTTTCTCGAATTGGGCGAAGTCGAAGTCGGTCATCGTCGTCACCCGAAGACTTTTTTGACCAAGTCGTCGCCGACGGGCGCGGAGGCGCCACGCGCAGCGTGAGCGTCCGCAGCGACCCGTCTTCGTTGCGTCTGGTGACCGCTGGCGCGCGCGCGATCCCGGTTCCTTTGTGATAGGCCCGGAGGGCCATCACTAGTCACCGGATCAATCACTGACGGGTCGAGCAACTTATTTTTCCGGGCCGAGTCACTGGCTTGGTCACTGGCTACACCACCGACCCGGCCCGGAAAAGGACTCGGCTTTTCCTTGGGATGGGGGTGCTGGTATTTCAGGAAGTTGATGATCTGGATCACGCCGCCGAGCGGAGTCATGTAGCGCCGGATGCGGTGATGGTGCGCGAGTTCGTCGAGCGCCTTCTGGGAGGAACGGCGATCGCGCGGCAAGATCAAGCCGTCGATCATCTTGACGTTGTCGAGTAGTCGACCCTCGCGATCGGCAATCAGCCAGAGTCCGGCGAACACCAGCCGGGCGAAGTCGGAACACTGCGCGAGCACGGCGTCGGTGAAGAATTCCGGGTGCAACAATCTGATCCGCATGGGCGACTCAAAGAAACGTGATGGGCAATAGGAAAGCGAAATGTTCACTACTGTCATAAGCGGCGCATAGGACAGAAGTGATCCATTCGCCATTTCTTCACTACCGGATCGGATCGTCGGTATAGAAAAATCTGACGCCGGGCACCTTGCCGGACCCCTTCATCGCGACCGCATACCGTCGCAACTTGGCCTCGTCGATGATGCAGAAATCGCGCGGCACTTCGGCCTCGTCGACGATTTCGAAGTGCCAGGTGCGCCGGAACGACTGCACCGCGCGCACGGTGTCCTCGAGCACGACCACCGGCGGCGGCGCCTGGATGGCTTCGGCGACCACGGCCGCGGCCATCTGGTGTTCGCCGGCCCGCTCGAGCGCGGCGGCTTCCGCGGTCGCGCGCTCCTGGTCGGCGATCCGGCGGGCCTCGGCGATGGCGCGTTCGCGTTCTTGCCGCTCGCGGGTTTGCCGTTCATCGAAGGCGCGGATCTGTTCGCGTTCAAAGCTGTCGAGGATCAGCAGCGGCGCCAGGGCCGCTTTCTCGAGGGAACAGAACCACGCATGCAGCCCATGCGCCCAGTTCTTGGGCCGCGCGAGCTGCGCGACGATGTTCTTTTGTTTCTCGCCGATCGCTTTCCGCACGGCGTTGGCGCGCACGAGCGACGCCTGGTCGACGACCGTGACCTTGTTCGCCTCGACGAAGGCGAGCACGTCGCGGGTCGATTGATTGACCTGGTCCTGCACGTCGGCCGGGCTGATCATTTCCATTGTGGCCATCAGGTATTTCCCCCTTTGCAGGCGGCCGTCAGAACAGGCCCGTTTGACCGCGGTGATCGATCAGCATGTCTACGAAGGCGGCACTGTCGTCGCGCAGACGCACGAGTAAATCGGCCCATTCATGCGGTGTCATCGTCCGCCACAGCGGCTCTGGATTCGGCCACAGCCGCTTCACCCGAAACTGCGCGATATCCAACCAGTCACGATTCGCCGGATTGCGACAATCCGCGAGCTTGTAGAGGACGACGTAGGCCGGCAACTGCGGCTGAACGCGCCGCGCCAGGTTGGTCGTGACCGTGGACGACTTGAACCGTTGCCCGATATCCTTCGCGGTTTCGATGAGCGCCAGCGGCTCCTTTGTGCGGTCGTCGTATTCGACCCAGAGCGACATATCGAGGTCGATCATTGCCAGCAGTTGCGCCTTTTCGATCCCGACGAACCGACGGGTCGACAGGCGTCGATGCCAGGCCGAATAGGTCAAATCGCGGCGCCCGTATCGTTCCTCTTGGCTCATGCGACCTTCCAGACCACGATTTCGCGTGTCAGCACCAGGGTCGTCTTCGACGCTTTCGCCCACTCGACCATTTGCGCGTTGCACTGCTGCGACTCGTAGGGCACCGAGTAGCGCATCGCAACCGGCAACTTCACGCGTCGGAGCATGTCGCCGACGTGGTCGGTAAACGCGTGCTCGGGCGCGTTCCACTGCGTCGGCTGGATGATCAGCGCGATGTGTCCCTCGGTCAGCTTCTTGCCGAATGCGGCAATGAGGCCTGACAACGAGGCGTTGAAATCGTCGAGCGACATGTTCGCCAGGTCGCTCGCGTCGGTGCTGTATTTGCCGGCGGCCTGCTTCCAGTAGGGCGGATCGAGATACACGAGCCGCACGTCCTTCCAGTTCGGCGGCTTTGGCAAGCCGTCGGTGACGAGGTCGTGCCGACGGATCTCCTTCTCGCGTTCGACGATCGGCACGCGGTCACTGACGAAGTAGCGCCGCAGGCGACGCCGACACAGATCGATCGTCGAGCCACCGCCGGCGAACGGGTCGACCACGATGTCGAACGGCTGCGTGTAGAGGTAGAGCAGGTTGTCGAGCCAGCGCACTTCGGAGTTGCCGAAGTGGCCGCTGCCACCAGTTTTCTCCTGCTGCTTCCAGATGTTGTAGATCGGTGGCTCGAAGTCGGTCGCGTGATCGGCGGCGGCTTTGTCCGCTTTTGGCCGATTTGCCGGATCCGGACAAATCACCTCTCCGACGCGTTGTTTTTCGATCCCGATTTCATCGGCAATCTCTTCATGCGTCCAGCAAGCGAGCCAGAGATCGAAGATGCGCCGATCACGCGCCCCTTTCGCATCCTTGTCGATCCGCGACAGCCACTCCCGCACGGTGCGTTCTGAAACCGACAGCAGCCCCTCGAGCTCCTTTTTTAGCGAGGCGCGGTCTTTGTCAGCAGCCCCCTGATACAGGCGCCGCGCCAGCGCGCGTTTGTCGTCTTGCGACAACTGGTGGCCGTGATTGTTGTTGCGGCGGGCCGCGAGCTTGAGTAATTCCAGATCGCTCGAGGTGCTCGTGATCGTCACGCCGATCATGTCGGCCTTCACCTTTTTGTGAGCGGTCCATCGATGCCAACCATCGATCAGCTCGTGGTCTTGGTTGACCTCGATCGGTGGTAGCACGTCGACGTCCTCGGCATACTTTTGGACTAGGACTGCGCTGGTCTTGCTTTCGATCCGGGGATAGAGATCCTCTCGGAAGACGATCGCTGCAACTGGCAACCGCAGCACGTCGACAGCTCCGTTCACGCGACCTCCACGAGGGCAACCCGGTCCCCGCGGTATTTGGTGACGATCTGTCGCGCCGTCACGAGCGCCAGAAACTCCCGCGCGTCCCCGGGCGAGGCGTAGGCCTCGAGCGCAAAGGTGCCGTCCTTGCGAAGCGCGACCGCATACCGCTTGACGAACGCATGGGCGGCGAAGAAGGCCGCGAGCGCCGGATCGTCGCTGGCCCATTCGCGGGCGAGCACTTCATAGGCCGCGGTCTGCAGCCACTTGCACACGTCGGCGGGATTGCCCGTGGCGAAGTCCAACAACACGGCCTGGCCGTCGAGCAGGCCCAGGCAGTCGAGCGTGCCGGCGACCTGATGCCGCCGCGACGCCACGCGATGTTCGTTGAGCACCGGCAGGAAATTCCGTTGCGCGACGAACGACAGCCAGGCGTCGACGTAGCCCACGTAATGCGGAAAGTCGATCTGGAACTGCTCGAGGTCGAGGTCGCCGTCGTTGAAGTAGGCGATTGCCTGGTGCACCGTCGTGCCGCGCACGCGCGCCGCCTCAAGGATCGAGTCAGGGATACCCGAGAAGTCGATCAACCCCGACGCCTTCAGGATGCCCGTGACCGACGGCACGACGACGTCGTCGAGCGTGTAGCGGTGCAGGGTCGCGTCGAACGTCAGGCCGCTCACAGGTCCTCGGGAATGTCGATGGCCCGGTTGCCGTAGATGTCATCGGCGAGCAGATGAAAGATCGCCAGGCGCATCGTGCGCGTGTCGTGCCGCCAGGTCGCGGTCATCGTCATGATCGAATTGGTCAACAGGCGCAAGCGTTCGCCGCGCTCACCCGCGCGTTGATGGTCGTGCACCGTCGCCCGGGTGAGCTCGTCATCGGTCGGCATGGGCTCACCGGCTGAAGGGGATCTCGCCGGCCGTCGGCGGCGGCGTGGTGGCGGCGGCCGGCGCCGTGGGCTCGACGACCGTGAACGATTTGATGTTGTGATAGACCTTGTCGCCCGACGGGTTGTCGACGTAGGTGATCTGCACGAGGTGATCGGTCCCCTTGAACTTCTCGAGCTCGAGCGCCACGGCCGCGTCCTTCGTGGTGTATTCGATCGGCACGCCGATCAGCGTGACCGCGTAGTTGTCTTTCCGCTGGCCGAACACGCGCACGTCTTTCACCTTCAACGGCGGCGTGACGAGCCCTCCTGATGTGGAGGCCGGCCGCTCCGAGGTGCGTTGCACGCGCTTCGGCGGCGCGGCCGGCTCGTCGTCCTCGAGCACGTTGTCGCGGAGCTCCTCGGCGAAGTCGGCGAGATCCTGATTGAAGACGCTCGAGGCGCCGGTCGCCAGCAGCGTCGCGGCGATGAGCGCGCGCTTGTGCGCCATCTTCAGAACCGTGTTGGCGAGGTCGGCGGGCGACGTGCGGAGTTGCTTGCCCTGATAGAAGTCGCCGCCTTTGCCGCGAAACCACTTCAGGCGCCGCAGCTCGGCGGGCGTCTCGTCGTATTCCTCATCGCAGACCGGACGGCGCCAGCGGTATTTCTCCTCGTCGGTCGAGCACTCGCCGATGCCGACCGCGAGCACGCGCCCGTCAGGCGCTTCGATGGGGACGGCCACGCGATAACGCACGGCGTCGGGCGTCGAGAGGTCGTCGACGGTCGGCTGCACGGGCGCGAGCGAGAACGTCAAACAGAGTTTCTCCGCGCCCGGTTTGTAGAGCGTCGGTTTGTCCGTGCCGGGAATGCGGCCGTAGTCCTTGCCCTCCTCGAGCACGTTGGCCATGACCTGGCGAATCTTCACGCCGCGCGCTTGCATCTCGGCGATGGACGTGCCCGTGCCGCGGTCGATGACGGCGAGATCAGTCGGTGACGACATCGGTCTGCTCCTTCTTGGGATCGAACTCGCCGCACCAATCGCCGGATTCTGTGACGGGCCACGCCGTCCGCTTCTCATCGCCGACGAAATCGATCGTTGGCGGATTGCGTCGACACTCGCCGGGGTTGTCCTCGTCGGGTGGTTCCCAGTAGCGGCAGCGGAAACAACAGTTCTTCGTCATCCGGTGCCCCTCAGCGTCCGAGCTTGCCGTCGGTGTAGAGATGGTCGCGGCGCCAGTTATCGGACATGGCGCCGACGGAGAGGTCCCGATCGCGGCGCGGCAGCAGCAGCCGGCCGACGACCCAGATCCCCACCGCGACCGCCACGACCAAGGTGGCCGTCATGCGTGCCGCCGCTGCCGATCGAACACGGTCCGTCCTGCCGGCGACGGCTCGTCGATGTCGTCGCCCTGGAGATATCGATGCACCTTGACGCCGGAGAAACAGCGCGGCCCGATCGCGGGCTTCACCTTGAAGCGATCGAACTTCCCCGCCTGGTTGAGGGCGTTGAAACGACTCGGGCCGATTCCCCAGATGCCGGCCATGTCCATCGGTCCGAGGAGCTCGCCGGCCTTGGCCCGGTCGAGGGCATCGGCGCGATCAGTGGGCACTTGCACGAGGCCCTCCGTCGGTCGCCACGAAGTCCACGGGCATCAATTCCTCTGGCTCGAGATTCAACGCACGCGCCAAGCGCACGATGGTCTCGTAGGCGGCCGTCCGCCGTCGGCCACGCTCGAGTCGCGAAATCAGCGTGACGTCCACGCCGGACTTCTTGGCGAGTTGTCCTTGGGTGAGGCCCGCGATACGCCGGAATTTCTTGAGTTCCATAGTTGCGTTTCTAGCTTAACTATGGGACGCAACTCTAGCGCAGCAATTTGCGTTTTGTCAACACCTCAGCTATCGTGTATAGCGAATCTATCGTAACTACTTGCGAATGCTAAGACTTGCTGTTGCATCAGAGCCGGCCGATCTGAAATATAACGGCATGGATCCGGCCGTGATTGGCGCCAGGGTGCGTGCGCTGCGTCAAAAACTCAAGTTGACGCAAAAGCAGTTGGCACCGCTCGCACACGTCGCGCCGAATACGATCAGTGGCCTGGAGACCGCGCGCCGAGGCACGCGGCGCGGAGAGTATGAGCGCATCGTCGAGGCCCTGGGCACCACGACGGCCATGCTCGAGCGTCCCGACGAGCCCATCAGCGCCGATGATCCGCGCCTGGAGGGCTTACACGACGAGGCGCTAAAGATCGCACGCGCGTATACGCTGGCACCCACCCGCACGCGACTGCGCATCGAACGCTTGCTCCTGACGCAAGAGATCGACGCCGGTGTGGCCTTGCTCGATCGCATCGAGCGGCTCAATGCCCACCGCCAAGAAACATTGATGCTGCAGCTCGCCGCGCAGGAAGCGGCCCAACGCGCCGAAGAGGCGAAGAAGCGTCGATAGGACAGCCGGTGATCCACGGTCAGCAAACACGGAGGGTTGGCGCATGCCGAAGAGTCACGTCGTCGAGTTCACCCGCCTCGCCACGATCCCTGATCCCCGGCCCGCCAAAGCGAGGCTCAGGGCCGATGTGCGGGTCAGCGTCCAGCGATCGATCGACAAACTGCCCGTGCTCGGCCAGCGCGATCCAGACGCCGCTCTTTTGATCGAGCGCAGCATCGACGATTGGATGCCGCCCTCCGATGACGACGATGGCGTGACCCAACCCCTGCGGATTGCCGACACCGACCTCGCACTCGAACGCATCCGCCAGCTACGAGGCTATCTAGAAAGTCCGGAGCATCAACACTTGATGGACATGCTCCGGGACATGTGCGGCGATCTGTCGGTGGCCTCATAGCCCGGTGTCATCGTCCTTGCGACCCGATGACCTGGAGGCGCGCGCGTGCGCCCAGCGGCTGATCACGCTCGTTCAACTCTTGCTTCAGACCCGGCCTGCCCTCGTCCTTGAGATCGAACGGAGTGTGCAGCGCATCGTGACGAACGACGTGCGCCAGCAAATCGCCGAGCGGTTGCAGGGATTCAGTGTGGAAGATGTCCGGATCGTCGAAGCCTTGACGGCGCATCTCGATCAACGACAGGAGAGCCGCCGGGGGCTCCTGCATGACCCCGCGACCGATCCCCATCGCGACACCCAACAGGAGGAATGACACGTGGCTTCGATCTACCGGACGCCCGGCAAGCAGATCTACATGATGCAGTATTACGTCGCCGGCCGCGGCACGCGGGTGCGCGAATCGACCGGCACGTCTGACCGTCGGAAGGCCCAGAAGATGGCCGACGCGAAGGAAACCGACAAAGACCGCGGTCTGCCTGTGGCGGCGGGCGTCGGCAAAATCACATTCGAGGAGGCCGTCGAGCTCCTCGAGGCCGACTACCGCAATAACGAGTATTCGTCGCTCGGCAAGCAACAGATCCGCATCCGACTGCACCTCACACCGGCCTTCGGCGGATGGCGCATGGCAGAGATCACGCCCGACCGGATCGCCCTCTACACGTCCGACAGACGCACCGCCGGGGCGTCAGCGGCGCTCGTCAATCGGGAGCTCGCCATCCTGCGCCGCATGTTCACGCTGTGCGTCCAGAGCGGGCGCCTGCTCTATCAGCCGCACATTCCCCGGTTGCGCGAACGGAATGCCCGGGCGGGATTCTTTGAACGCGCCGCCTTCGAAAGCATGCGCGCGCACCTCCCCACGGCATTACAGCCGGTCGTGACCTTTGCCTATCTCACCGGCTGGCGCATTGACAGCGAAGTGCTGACGCGCGAGTGGCGGCACGTCGACTTCGAGGCCAATGAGATCCGACTCGATCCCGGCGAGACGAAGAACGGCGAGCCGCGCGTGTTTCCGCTGACGGCCGATCTCCGGGCCTTGCTGCTCGATCGCCTGACCGCCCGCACGGCCGCCGTCGCGGCGGGATACGTCTGCCCCTGGGTCTTCTTCCGGATGGTCGCCAAGGGGCGGGGCGGACGGAAGTATCCGAAGCCGATTCTGCGCTTCAACAAGGCCTGGAAGGCGGCCTGCCAGGCGGCCCAGTGCCCGGGGCGGATCCCGCACGACTTTCGGCGCACGGCGATCCGGAACATGACGCGGGCCGGGGTGCCAGAGGCGCATGCGATGAAGCTCGCCGGGCACCTGACCCGGTCCGTCTTCGCGCGCTACAACATCGTGAGTGCTAGCGATCTGACCGAGGCGGCGGCCCGTCTCGAGGGGTTGGTTCCGGCCTCCGTAGCCACACCGGTAGCCACCCCAGAGGCTCATACGGGCACCGATGGTCCGGCTTCACTGAAAAAGGTTAGGAAATTTGGAGGCGCCGCCCGGATTTGAACCGGGGGTGGAGGTTTTGCAGACCACCAGCCAATCATCAGGAACTGCTGATAATGAGCCAAAACATTAAGAAAAACGGCAACTTCCTGTTTTGGCCCTCGTTGGTGAGCAATTGAAAACACCACGTTTTTCCTAGTAAATCCGCATGTCGCCATTTTGCTACAGCCACCCCGGTAGCCACCCCAACTTCGTGTCCAATGTGAGTGCTGACATGAAGAAGTGGTGGTGTCGCTGGTTCGGCCACTGTTGGCTTCAGGGCCGTGGTTACCTGGTCTGCGCTAGATGTCTGGTCACTAAGCCGAATGAACAACAACCCTGATGACGATCGCTGGCTGATCTGGTCGTATGAACACGATGCCTGGTGGGGACCAGGCGGGTGGGGCTACACGAGCGTGCTCGCTAAGGCCGGGCACTACGAACGCGCCGAGGCGGATCGGATCGTGGCCAAGGCGAACATCGTGAAAGTCAACGAGGTCGCGGTGGCGCTGGCGAAGGCTTCAACGTTTCCGCCCGCGATGGACGACGATACATTGATCCTCACCGCGGCACACGAGATGGGGGTGCGCGACGCGACCCTCGAGATGGTGCTGCAGCCGCCTTCTGCGTTTCAGTTAGCCGCGCTCATCCAGCTCGCCCTTCGGCATCCGAACATCGCCGCACGTGCGGGCAGCCAACGCACCGGCGTCATGTTTCTGGAGCACGTGCGGGCTTACTTCGCGGACGCGCCAGCGATCCTCGAGATGCTGCGGCGCGGCGACGACGATCGCCTCGACGATGGCAAATGCTGATGCTTCACTGGATTCTCGACGACGACGGCGAACCCCAAGCCGTGGAGGACGTGCTGACGTGGGCGCTGTGGTTCGAGACACACGATCGCCGCGTCTTGCGTGACGCCGTGCGTCGCGGCGTCGCGATCTCGACGGTGTTCTTGGCGCTCGATCATGCGTGGATGGGCGGGCCGCCGGTGTTGTGGGAATCGATGATCTTCGGCGGTGTGTTCGATGGGTGGCAGGAACGGTATACGAGCCGACTCGACGCGCTGCGCGGCCATGCGCGCCTCATCGCGATGGTCGAGACGTATTTCAACGTCCCGCGGCGCCTGAAAAAAGCCTGGAAGAAAACGCAGGGCGATCGCACGCTCCGATCAGGCGAACGATATCGTCTGTCCCGCGTGCTGCGGCAGTTGGATGCTTCCTGATGACACCACACACGCCGCCGACTGCCTTTCCCCTCGACGAGGCCCTGGCGGCGTTGCGCGGCGAACGCGCACCGGCGAACATCATGACCTTGAATGACGGCGAAACCTGGGACGTCGAATTGGAATCTGCCTACGCGCACGGATTCATCCTGGTCGTGCTCGATGCCGAGGGCACGCCGATCCGCGCCTATCGGAAAGAACAGGCCAGGACGGCGGGGGCCTGATCGAGGCCGCGTTAGAACACCTGAAACATCCGGCCACCGGCGGACGAGAGCAGCGGCGGGTGCGGGGCGGGCGTCGGGCCGTTCACGAGCGTGAGCGCCGTCCCGCCTTGCACGTCGGGCTCGGGCGACGTCGTCCCGAGCAGCGGATAATACGCCGCCAGATTGGCCGCGCGCACGGCCGACGCCGGGGTGCCCGCCGCCAGGAGCGCCACCTCCGCATCGTTCAGCGCCGCGGTGTAGATCGCGAACTCCGCCAGGTCGCCATCCCACATCGTCGTGAACAACGACCCGCCGACGTAGAACGCGCCGACGAGCACGCGATCGAGCGTCGGGAAGGTTTGCGCGGCCGTCGTGACGCCTTTGGCGGCCCCGTTCAGGTAGCAGGTGAGATCGGCGCTCGTGACAACGGCGCACAGATGCGCCCAGGTGTCCACGGGAAAGCCCACCGTTGCGTTCGCCGTGGACTGCGCGGCCCCGAAGGCATAGGTCTGGGGCATCCCCCCGGCGCCCTTCCCGGCCATCGCGATCCCGGTCGCCGGCCCGTTGCACAGCACGCCGGCGAACGCATTCACCGCGAGCGACGCACTGGCCCGCACCCAGATCGACAAGGTGATCGGATACACCGTCACCGACCCCGGCACGCCCGACCGGGTCAGATACTGCGACGACGCTGCGACGAAGTGCCGCGCCATCGGGTCAGGGCGCCGGCTCGAGGAAGCCCGCCGCCGCCGCGAGGTCATCCCAATCGGTCGCGATCTGCGACATGAGATCCGCATCGCCGGCCGCGGTCACGACCTGCCCGATCTGCAGCGGGAAGTCGAACACGTAGCTCGTCGTAAAGTTGTTCACGTTCGGCCGAAAGACAATGTTCGGCAGCACGGTGGTCGTCTCGCTGTCGAGCGTGCGGATCACTTGCTGCGCGTAGCTGAGGCGCGCGGCGTGATTGACCGTGTTGTCGGCTTCGTTCACGATTTGCCACGCGACCGTCGAGAGCGCCGATCGGACGCGCTGTCGGAAGTGCGGATCGCTTGCGAGGGCTTGCTGCGTAAAGCTGTCGTTCATCGTCAGAATCCTTTGCTGTAAGCGACCACGTCCCAGCGACTATCCGTCAGGTTGTAGATGCACCCGATGTAATCGGTTTTGCCCGACACGGTCGGCGTCAATGCCGGAATGTCCGAGCCGAAGCGGAACCCGAAGGCGCCGCCCGTCAGCGTCAACGTGCGCGCCCCGCCCGATGCCACGTGTTGAATGATGATCCGCTGGCCGTCGAGCGGGTTCTGTGGCGTCGTGAGCGTGCGGTCGCCGGCGGCGACGAGGCGGTAATACGGCGCACGCGCAATCACGTCGATCGCGACCGAGGCGCCATCGGTCAGCGTCACGGGCTGCAGCAACAGCTTGGCCGGGGCGATCGCGCCGGCGAGCATCGCGTTCGTGACCTTGAGCGCGCCGATGGCCAGCACGAGTGATCCGGCGCTGTTCGTGACGTCGCCGGTGTGCGCGGGTTCCTGCGCCGCTTGCAGCGTGCCCGTGACTTGCGTGGTCAAACTGATCGGCAGCGTGGCGATCCCGGTGATGGCGGCATCCACCGGGTCGAGGATGACGTCCTTGATCGCGGCCTTGTTCCAGACGCTGCCGACGGTATTCGAGCCGTCGTCGTCGGTGAGGGCGTTAAACGGTCCGCGGTTGATGGCCATCTACACTCCCAAGGCCTTGGTGAGTTTGCGCAACAGGCTATCGAGCGAGAACCGCGTCGAGCTCGCCGTGACCTCGAACTTCGGCGCGAGGCCGGGCGCGATATCGATCTCGCTGATCTGCACGGCCTGAATCACGAGGTCGGCCGTGATCGGCGGGCTCGCCAGGTTCACCGTGACGGGCTTGCCGCTCTTCGTCTTGGTGTCCCGCGTGGCATACCGCACCGTCTGAATCGGCTGGGCAAAGAGCGCGAGCGTGGCGTCGCACAACGCCGTCAGCGAGAGCAGGCCGCGGCGCTCGTCAACGATGATCGGTCCTTCATAAATCCCGTCCACGAGCACGCGATCGTTCAGGTCATCGATCACGATCTGATCGCTTTGCCCGGCGACGTCGGTGCGCGTCACCCAGAGATTGATCGGCGTGCCGCGGGGGATCGGGGCCGTGATGCCGGTCACGCCGGTCAGGATCGGCAGCGCCACGAGGTTGGCGCCATAGCGGATCGTGTTGGTCAACGCGCCCGGGCCGCTCGCCGGAACGCCCGTGAGCGTGTTGCCTGACACGCCGGTATACCGCACGGCATCCGACCCGGGCACGGCGATCCAGCCGCCCGCCGGGCGCGCGAAGCTGGCGCCGGCGGTCGGGATGGACGTCGACCCGGCGTTGACCTGGCCGCTCGTCGCGACCAACCCCGAGGTATCGCTCGTCGGCGCGTCGGCGCCGAGCGATCCATCGGGCGTCGGGTCTTGCAGGGCCGTCGTCGACGAGTTGTTGTTGATCGTTTGTTGCAGCTTCAACTGGGTGCCGTTGACCGTCGTCCGATAGATTTCGCGCGCCGTCGTGCCCGCGGGGCCTTGAGGCACGCCGCTGATGGTCACCTGGTGCTTCGCCGGAATGAAGGGATTGGCGACCGGCGGCGTCTCGCCCGTCGTGGCGTTCCCATCGGGGCCGATATGCCACTGGTAGAACGCCTGCGCCGCCATCGTCGTGCCGACTTTGCGGAAGCCGGCGCCATTGATGTCGCGCCAGAGGTGAATGTAGGTGGCATCGGGATCGGCGTGCGGGATGTAGAAGCTGATCCCCTTGGGGTCGCCGTAAAACGACACTTGAGACACGACGGACCGCGACGGGCTCAACGCCGTTTCATGCAGGAGATCGTCGCCGCTCGAGGTGCTCCATGAATAGGCGTAGGTGATGGTGTCGCCGACATTCCACAAGCCCGAGACGTGGGGCGAATCGCTTTGGGTGATCTCGCCAATCGGGAGCGTCGGCGCCGCAAGCGAGCCGGAGGCGCCGGTCGTCACGGCGGTCAGCGGACCCGGGAGCGTGCGACCCGCCGCCGTGACCCAGACCACCGCGTATTGGTAGACGCCCGTCGACAGGCCCGGGCCGCCGACCGCCTGCAGCGTGAGCAGGGTCGACGGGGCGACGCCCGCGCCGGCGAGGCCCCCGGCGCCGCCGAGGTCCAGCCCGGTATACGCCAGGCGCTGCGTGATCGCGATGGCCTGGCCGCCCGCGGGGTTGAACATCACGGCATCCGCAATCGGCAGGATGGTCTCGCCCGCGTTCACGTCCGCGATCGTCGCCTCCGCATGCCCTTTGCCATAGACGCGCGTGCGGAGCTGCGACACATCCTGGCTCGCCGTGATCGGCGGATCGTTCAGAAACGGGTGATCCGCGTCGATCGGATCGCAGGGGTCGGTCGAGAGCGCCGTAAACAGATACGCGACGCCGTCCTCGAACTTGAAGTAGCCGCCGATCAAATTGGCCAGCTGGGAGAAGGCGCCGCTCATGCCTTCGGCGCCGTCGAGGATCACGTCGACCGTCGGCAGGCCGGCCTCGATGCCGGCCGTCGAGAGATCCGGCGCATACGTCTGCACGAGGTAGATCGCGAGGGTCGTGGCCGAGATCGCCGTCCACGCGCCGAAGGGCCGGCGCCGGTTCGCGAGCGCGGTATCGTCGATCGCGCCGCAGGCCCACGCGACCGTGACCGGCCTCCCGATGTAGCTGACCGCGGCCGTTTGCAGCGTGCCCGAAAACAAGAGCAGCGGATGATCCGAGTTCAGCGTGACGGAGACTTTCTGATTGAGTTTCGGGGGCGTGGCGCCGATGAAGAGGAACGTGCACGTGTTCGGGGTGTCGTTGATGCCGTCGCCGATCTGCAACGACCCGATCTTGACGGAGGCACTAATCCGGACGCCCGACAGCCAGATCCCGACGCGTGTGGCGCGTTCACGCACGAGCGCCGCCGAGAGATAGTTCAGCCGGAAGTTATTGAGCCGCGCCGTGCCGAGGACGGCGGGTTGGAGGGCCATCAGGGCGCCCCGAATTGCTGCCCGCGCATCGCGCTGCGCATGATTTCATCCGAGACCTTGCGCGCGACGTCGGCCGCCGTGCCGTTGACGTGGATCACGATGTTCTGCACGACGGACGGGCCGCGGCTGGCACTCGTCACGCCGGCAGGCAAGGTCGCGGACCCGACGGTCTGCGGGTCCCGGTCCAGCGGCACGATCGCTTCCTTGCCGTGCAAGAGCGCCAGCGTGCCCGCGCCGAAGTCGCCAAGGCCACCCTCGGCGTAACTCGGGATCTGGAACTGCGGCAACTGAAAACTGGGCGTATAGCCTTTGACGTAGCCGGCGAACGAGGGCGCCTGGAACGCGCCGCCCGTCGACCCACCGGCCGTTGTCGAGGCGGCATAGCTTTTCGTCGCGGCCTCGGCGGCGGCCATGATCCCCGGCACCTTGCTGATCTCGGCATTCTTCCGTGCCGCCGCCTGCTGGGCCGCGTCCTCGGCGGTCGCCGCGTCCCGCAAGGACTTCGTGTATTTGTTGTAGGCCTCTTGAATCAGGCCCGAGACGTTGATGCCCTTCTCGGCCTGTTCGTTGAGCTCGGCGAGGCGTTTGTTGAGGACGTCGAGCGCCGTTTCCTGCAGTTTCATCCCGCCCGACGCCGTCAGGCCGTAGGCCGCGTTCAACCGTTCTTGCGCGGCGAGTTCCTCTTTGACCCACGCATTGCGGTTCGCCGCCTGCTTCCGTCGCGCCGCTTCGTCCTCGTTGATCCGTTTCATCGCCAGGTCGTGCGATTTCGAGTCGAACGCCTCCATCACTTGCTTGATCTCGTGTTCTTCCTTCAATGCGGACGCCACGGCCTTGACCTGGGTTTCGGTGACTTTGAAGATCTCGACCAAGGCCGCCTGGGACACGCCGGCCTCCAGGTTGTTCTTGAGCACCTGAATCATGCTGTCGCTCAGGCCGGCGAGCGTGCCCCGCCATCCGGTCCCAGCCGAATTAATTTCAGCCAACGCGGCGGCGTGCTTCTTGGCGGCCTGTTCGGCTTGCTGATGCTGCTGGACGAGATATGCGATCGCGGCGGCGTTCAGCCCGAAGTGCTTGAGGAGCTCTTGCTGGGAGGCACCGAGCTCCTTGGCGGCCAGCACTTCCGCTTTTTCGGCGTCGCTGAGGGCGTCGACCTTCGCGTGGGCCGCGGCGAGGACCTCGGTGTAGGACGTCACCGTCTTGGCGTTCGACGTCAGGGCCTCGCCGCTCTTTTGCACCCCCTCGGCATGCTTCAACGCGGCTTCGCCGGCGGCCGTGGCGGCGACCGCGGCCTTGGCCTGCTCGGGCGTCATTTGCTGCAGGCCGGCGATCGACCGGAACAACGCCGCCGTCAAGTTGTCCGACGAGAGCGCCCATTCAGCGATGCCGCCCTTGATCGTCTCGGTGTTCCCGAGTTTCCACGCCGCCCACACGGCCGCGATCGCGACCGCCAGCGGACCCAAGGCGGTCGCCGCCGTCGTCGCCGCGGTGCCGACCGCCGCGAGGCCGATGGCCCCTTCGGCCGCCGCCCCGAATCCCAACAGCGGCGCCGCCAGGGCGACCGCCGCGGCGAGGCCAGCGAGGGCCGTCGCCAACGCCACGCCCGCGGTCGCGAGCAATCCCAACGCGATGATCCCCGTGCGGACGGGTTCAGGCAGGGCGATGAACGCATCGATCAGGGGTTGGAGTTGTCGGGCGATGAACCCGCCGAGTTGTTCCTCGACGTTGTTGATCACGTTGCCGAGCCGCTTCATCTCGCCGCCAAACGTCGCCGCTTGCGCCGCCGCGGCCCCGCCCATCTTGGCGGCAATGGCGTCGAAGACGGCCGTCGCACCCTGCGTCTGCAGCGCCACGCTATCGATCTCGATGCCGTGCCGGTGCAACGCCGTCACGTTGCCCTCGAGCGCCTTGGCCACCATCTGCGTGGCGCTCGTGAGATCGATCCGCAACCCGGCCGCCAGGTCCGTCGACGCGGTCAATGCCGCCTTCATCTGATTCGGCGCGACCCCGCCGACCGTCGCCAACAAGGTCTCCATCTCGACGATCAGCTCGTCGGCGTTGACCGTGGTCGATTCAAACTCAGTGGCGAGCGCGAGGTATTGCGCGGCGAGTTCCGGTGTGTAGGAGCCCTGCGCTTTCAATGCGGACGTCATGCGAACGGTCGCGTCTTCCGATTCGTTGGAGGCCGTGACCCACGCACTGACGACGCCAACGAGCTGGTCGAAGGCGCCGATCGCCGCCTGCGCCGCTTCGACCAGCCCGGTCACCCGCGCGCCGAGCCCTTCCACCGCCGGCTGCGCCTGCTGGGCGTGATCCGCGATGGCCTGAAGGTTGGCGGGCACGTCCATCCCGAGCGCCTTCATCTTCTCGACGGCTTCGGCGGCTTTGCTCGCCAGGCGCGCGAGTTCGTCCTCGGTGAGCTTCGAGACGCCGCCGATCCGATCGACCGCTTCGGCCATCAACGTGGCCTCGGCGATCATCTTGGTGCCCGAGAGGGCGTTCGACATCTTGCCGAGTTGCGTCTCGACCTTGTTGGAATTCGCCTCGAACTTGTTCAGCGTGACGGAGGCCTGCTCCACCGCCGTCTGAAACGACGAAAAGTCCGCGGTAAACGTCCCGGTGATCGCCATCGCGTTACTCGGTCAGCGCGTCGTCGCGCTCGCGGCTCTCGAGCACCCAGGCGACGAGCTCGTCGTAGACGTCGATCGGGAGCGCCAGGAGCTCGTCATAGGTCCACCCCATTAGCTGACAGAGAAAGAAATCGGATCGGAGGCGCTCTCGATAGGCGTCGTCGTTTTTTTTTCCGTCCGTTCGAGCGCAACCGCGATCTCGTGTTGTTCGATCGCCTCTTTGATTTCCGTAAACGACGCCGGCTCCAGCCGATTCAGGATCGCGGCGAGCTCATCGCCGGCCAGGCCGCGGATGGCCACCGGGCCGTCCTCGTCGGCGACGGTCCAGTCGAGCAGATAGGCGAGGACGAGATTCAGCCCCGTCGCCATCGGGTCGACCCGCAGTTTGCCGTCGGCGCCCTGCGTATACAGCCGATTAAACGCCGCGCGCTGTTCGCCGGTATTCAGTTCCTTCTTGACGATCAGCCGCGTGCCATCGGGGAGCGTCAAGGTCACCGTCTCGGGTTTGACAAACCGAATCGCCACGCGTCCTCCTGGGGTTATCGCTCGGGCGGCCCGAGCCGCGCCTCCATCTGCTCGGCGCCGATCTGGACGTCGATCAAGGGAAAGCACCAGAAGCCCGCGAGGCCCTGGCGCTTCGCCGAGAACAACAGCGGCCGCTTCGTAATCAGGCCCCGGTCGACGAACCGGAACGAGGCCCGCAACGTCCAGCGGGCATCGTGTCGGCGATCGGGCTGATGGTGATAGACGGTCCACCCGCGCAGATCGGCCGCGGTCAGATAGCCGTGCACAATCGCGCCGCTATCGCCGCGGAGCGTGATCGCCTTGAACACCGCGCCGCCCCGCTCAGGGCGTCGACGGGCCGGTCCAGTCGGCGGCGGCCATGAACGAGCCGGTCACCTTGGGCACCTTGAGCCCGCTGCAATCGATGTCGGCATCCATGTAGGCGAGCCCCGACCAGAAGAACGTCGGCTCGGTGTCGTTCGGCATCAGCTCCAACAGGCCGGGCGTCGGCGCGTCCGCGGCTTCAAACAGCGTGACGTCGCTCGAGTCCCAGAAGCCGCCCACGGTCCCCTGAATGTCCTTGAGGCCGGGCACGTAGACCTTGTTGTTCGCGCCGAAGCACGTGACGTCTTCTTTGTCGGTCTTGAACGATGCCTTCCAGGCGTTGAGGGAGGCGATGGCGAGGGTCGCGGGCCCTGCGCCGGTGGGATCGTAGAGAACTTTACCGTAGCGTCCAGACTTGATAGCCATGTCACTCGTCTCCTTGTGTGCCCCGTGTGGACTCGTCTCCCCGTGTGTCGACCGTCAGGACGCCTGCGGCGCCATGATGGCGCGGTAGTAGCCGCCGCGCCGGTGCCACCGCACGCCCGGATCGCTGGCGTCAAACTCTGTCTTGCGCATGCGCGTATTGGCGTCGGTGGCGCGGTGCAGCGTGATCCAGTCGTAGCCCGGCACCGCGAGCGTCTGATCCTGCAGCAGCGTGTGGATGCGATCGGCGGCTTCGCGAATCGGCACCGTCTTCCCGGCGTCGGCCACCATCCGCGCCTCGACGGCATAGAGCGTCTCTTCGAAGGCCGTGCCGCCGAATTGGGGCTCATCGTGTGCATCGACGAGCGAGACGATGACAAACTTTTTCGCGCCGGCGGGCGCCAGGTCCCAGTAGACGCCGTTCGGGCACAGGCCGAGCAGGATCGGGTCGCCGTTCAAGGTGGCGATCAGCGCGTTATCCACGCCTGACCCGCTGTCGAGGGGGCGCGGCCCGGCGACCGTGCCCGCCGCCTGGAGCGTCAACGGCGCGAGCGTCGCCGTGAGATCGCCGGTCACGCCGACCAGGGTGACCCCCGTTTTGCCCGAGAGATCGGTCGGCAGCGGATCGCCGTCGAGGCTGTGCACCTGATCCCAGTTGACGAACGTGCACGCCGCGTCGAGCGTAAACGTGACGCCCGCGCAGCCGGCGAAGTTCGCGGTCCCCTGAAAGCCGATCTGGCCGTTGGGCAGATCGGAGTAGAGCGTCAGGAACGTAAACAAGAGATCCGCGTGCCGCGCCGGATCGGACGAGCGCATCGTCAGCGTGATGGGCCCGGGCCCCATGATCTGCAACGGTTCATCCGTCCAGATCTGGAGCGCCCAGGCCCCCGCCTCGGAGGCCTGGCGCACGACCGGAGGAAAGATATTGGTGACCAGCATCAGCCGTTGCCGTCGACCAGCGTGAACGCGTTGATCGTGACGGACTGCCCCGCCGCCAGGTCGACGTGATCGAGGACGAGGTCGCCGCCGGCGCCCGGTTTCGACACGCTGCCTTGCACATGGCAGATGCCCGTCGTGTCGGCGAGGCGGAAGTGCGCCGCCGTCCCCGTCGCCGCGGCGAGCGGATTGCGCCAGGTCCCCGTCTTCGGTGCCTGGCCGGCGGCCGCGGGCTGCATCCAGTCGTCGGGCAGCGTGATCGTCGTGAGCAACACGCCCGCGTCGGGCGCGGCACACGTCGCCGGCGCCCCCCCGGTGCGGATCGTTAGGACGGGCGCCAGGCCGATCGTCGCCTCGATGGCGTTGACACGGGCATTCCGCAGGGCGTCCGAGAGGGCGAGGCTCATGGTTCCCCGCTCACGCGCAAGCCGTGGCGCTCGAGCAGCTGCTGCAGCTGCGCATACATCCGGCGGCGCGACTGCGCCATCGTGCGCCCGAACGTGTGATGCGGCGGCCACAGCCGTCCCGTGCTTTTGCCGTTGACCCAATGGCGCATCTGGGTGCCGTAGTCCCAGTGCCACGCCCACCCGGAGCGATTCCGGATCACGATGCCGACGCCGTAGGGCCCCGTCGACTGCGTCGATTGATACAGGCCGTCGCGCAGTTCCCCGGGTGGATACTCGGCGCGCATGTCGACGATCGCCGCGTTGGCCGTGCCCTCGACGATGCGCGAGGCCTCGCCGGTGAGCTCGGTCGGCAGCTGACGCAGCGCCGCCTTCAGCTCCTCGAGCCCCCGCCACTCGACCGACGTCATGCTTGCACCTCGCGGCCGATCACCTCGAGCTCGCGGTGGCGTTCGTCGACGTCGCGAACCCCGTCGACCTGAAACGTGCGCGCCCCCGCCACCAACTGCGTGGCGGTCGTGATGTCGGGCCGGTAGGGGCCGCGGATGACATGCGTGGCGGTCGTGATCGTGGTGCCGGCGGCGGCGCGCTCGAGTGCCGACCCGGCCGCCGACGTGATCGCGACTTGCCACGTCGGCGGCACGGCGTCGACCCAGGTCGTGGTGAAACTGCCGCCCCCATCGGGGACGGGCGTCCCGGGCTGTTGCACCGTGACCCAGGTGCGGCGCGCGCCGCTCGCGGTGACGCTCATGCCAGCACCTTGGGTTGCAGCAGGCGCAGGAGGCCCTTGATGGCGGGCGACAGCGTCGACGCGCCCTCGGCCTGGTCGGGCGTCCACCGCACCGGGGCCTCGGGATCGGCATCGTCCCCACGAAAGCGCCAGAGCTCGCCGAGCTCGAGCAGGATGGCCGACTTCGCCCGCCACGGCACGGTCGCGGGCGTCCACCCCGCCGTGATCAGCTGCATGGCGTCCGTCAGGTTGAGCTCGTCGAGGATGATCGCTTCCGCGGCGGCGAGCTTCGCCGTCAGGTCCGCGTCGTCGCGCGTATCGTCGAGCGCGAGGCGCAAGTGGGTCTTCGCCTCGTCGAGCGTGACGAGATTCACGGGCGCCCGTCCTTGCCGTCGCGGCCGCGTTTGACCATCAACGTCCAGTCCTTCGATCCGTCCCCGGGGCGGCTCGCCGTCCCGTCCGCGTTGCAGTGCCAGAACGATCCGGCGTAGGTCGTCCCGTCGCCGCGGTCATACGTGCGGCCGTCGACATAGGTGCCGCAATAGGTGACGCCCGCCTTCCCATCGACGCCGTCGCGGCCCGCGGCGCCAGGCGGTCCAGGGGCGCCCGGCTCCCCGGGAGGCCCAGCGGTCGGGGGCCGCGTTTCGACCGCCACCAGGCGGCTCGTGAGCGGTTCCAGCGCCGTTCTGAGCGCGAGCTCCCCCGCCAGGCGCTCGTGCGCCAGCAGGCGCTCGACGGCGGCCCGCAGCTCGGGCACCAGGGCGGCGACGATGGCCCCCACCTCGTCGCGCGTCATGCCACCCACTCCCGGCGGAAGCACTCCCGGGCAGCCTCGCCGAGATCGATCGGCGGCAGGGATTTCACCGGCGCGACGTCAGGCGGCGGCACCGGCGTCGGCGGCGTCGGTGGCCTGGTCGGCAGTTCTCGCTGGGCCAGCAGCGCGAGCGGCCAATTCTGCTCTTGGAGATACGCCGTCTCGCCGCCCGCCATCGGGCCCTTGCCGAAGTAGTCGCGCCGGGCCTCGTTCGGACTCAGCGCGCCGTGCTGAATCGAGTCGCCGGCCACCTTGGCGCGCGTCTCGTGATCCATCCACAGCAGATCGTCGACGTCGAACTCGACGCCGTATTGCGTGCCGTTGATCGGCAGCAACAGCCCGACGCCTTCCTCATACGACGCCTCGAAACTCGTGGTCAGGGGTTGCAGCGCGTTGGAATAGAACAACTGCAGGAGCGGCGCGTAGTTGCCGTAGGGCGGCGTCGTCCCGATCTCGATCATGAACGCCGGCGTGTGAAAGCACCGCGCGACGTCTTCGCCGGTCCATTCGAGTTGTTTGATCAGCTCGGCATCGACGGCGTTCATCGCCAGCGGGTCGTATTTCATGCCCGAGGGCAGAATCGCGATATAGCCCGCCTGGCGCGTGTGCCATTGCGTCTGCACCGCGTCGGCGTCGGCCTGACTGATCGGCCCAGGCACGGTGAGCACGCCCGGCGGTTGCGCGTTGGAGGCGAACAACGCGGTCGAGCTCTTTTGGATCGCGAGCCCTTGCATCGCCGCCGTGCCGCAGGCGTAGATCGGCGACACGCCGCACAGCGGATGATAGAGACAGACCATCGGGTCGTGGATGATCTCGGACGCCGGCACGACCGTCGAGTTCTGGATGCCGGCCAGGGTCTGCGTGTCGAGCGCGTAGTAGACGGCGCCGTCGGGCGCCTCGAGCGGCCGCACCCGCTGCGGGTTCAGCACGTAGAGGCCCACGACGACGCCCCGCGCGTCGCGTTCCTTGAGCACGTAGGCATTGCCCCAGATCAGCTTGCTCGTGATCCACTGCTCGACGAACTTCTGCCAGGTTTGATAGCGGTTCGGTTTGCGGAGGACGGGGCTAAACGCGGGGTTGCTGGTCGCCGTCCAAATGCCATCGCCCTCCTGGCGCACCAGGCGGCACGACAGCTTCGCGATGCTCTGCGCGATCAGGGTGACGCACGCGAACACCGGCCCGTAGGCCAGCACGTCCGCGACGACGATCTCTTGGTTCTGCTGCCAGGCGCCGGTGAACGGTTCGCGGACGACCGGCCACCAGCCGCGGCCACCGCTGACCGGCGCGAGCGCCGCCGGCGAGGTCGTGCGGACCCCGCCGGTCAGCGCCCGGCCGCGCCAGGCGATTTCAAGCCCGAGTATCCGCATGTTTGCCGGGGCCTGGGGGCGGCGTGGTCGTGGGCAGGGCCGACGGGGCCGGATACGCGGCCGCGGTCAGATACTTCACCGCGTTCGTCATGGCGCGCTTCCAATTGACGAACCGCTCGGCGCGCAGCCCGACCAGGTTGTTCTGCCAGAGCGAGACCATGACGGTCGTCGCATCCGCCGGCGACATTGGCGCCGAATCCATTTGCAGGGAGGCCTCACGCGACGCGTCGATCGTCACGCCGCCGTCATCGGCATAGAGGATCAGCTGCGGCTGCAGCGCAATGACGTTGGTGGCCGCGGCCTGCGACGTGACGACCGTGATCCCTTGCACCGAGCCGCCGTCCATCGTCAGACTCGGAAAGAGGCGATCGCCGTTGGCGGACGTATAAAACGACCACGCGAGGGCATTCGCGGGCGACATGATGAACGCCAGGCCGTTGACCGGAATGTTGTTGGTCGAGAAGTGCGCGATCAAGCCGAGGAGATCCGCCAGCGGACTGGTCGTCGCCGCCGCCGTGGGGGCCCCGTTGGTGATCGAGGCCGGATTGACGCCGGCCACCGCGGCCACCGCCGGATCGATGAACTGCGCGTCGAGAAATTGCGCAATGCCGGCGACCATGTCAGCCCGCACGAGCGCCTCAGCCGACGGATTCGAGAGCCGCACGAGCTCCTCGGTCAGCACGATGATACCGGCCGCCTTGGCGATGTCGAGCAAGACCGAGGAGAACGCCAGCTTGGTCACCGGCTTCGGTTTGGCCTCGCCGACCCACCCATACGTCCCGCCCGCCGTCTGCGACGGCACCTTCGTATTGAAGGGCACGCTGCGCAGATTGGGAATCTTGCCGAGGATTGTCGCCGGCCGGAGGAGCTCGATGAAGTCGCTCGCAATGCCCTGACTGACGAGCGGCCCGGCCCACGCGGCATCGGTCGTGTTGCCGGCGGCCACAGCGGCCCGCAGATAGGTCTCGACCTCTGGGGAGGTATCGGCCCAGCGCCCGCGCGCGTAGTTGGCGGCCGCGTCGAAATTGCCGCGGCAGACCAGCACCGCACACGCGGCGCGCACAAACGCGGTCCCTTGCGGCAACTGCGATTTCACCTGAATGACCGACGGGCGCACGACCTGGCCCGGCAGCGGATCGCGCGACGGGGCCGGCACGACCGGTGTCGCCGCGGCCTTGTTGAGGGTCTCCATCTCGCGCAGCCGCGCCAAGTGCTCGTCGATGCTCTTGATTTCGGCTTTCAACGTGTCGTATTTCTCGGCCTGCGGGGCGTCGAGGGTGACGCCGGTATCCGCGGCGCCCTTCATGAGCGCGGCGATCTCGTCGGCTTTCGGGGCGCGGGTGTTGCTCCACTGCGTGATTTGTTCGGCGATGGTCATGGCGGGCGCGGCCTTTACCGCGCGGACAACGAGAGTTGCGCCCGCAACGCCGGGCAAGGTGTGGCCCATCGCGGCCTGGTCGAGTGATTTCACGAGGGCGAGGGTCGCCTGCTGATTGGCGGGCACCGTCACGAGTGAGAGTTCGAGGATCTCGGTTTTCAGGAATTTCAACCCGCCGTCCTTCATCCGTTCAACGGTCTCCGCGAACGCGCCGCGGGGTTTGAACCCGACCGAGACCGCCCGAATCAGCCCGTGCTTGATCGACTGCCAGGCGCGATCGGTTTCGTCTTTGACCGGGCCGGGTTCGTCCACGCGCGGAATGTCGGCCTCAAAGGCGATGCCGTCCTTCGTCGCCGGCGCCAGGCGCGCGATCCCGACCGGGGCCTCGCGGCGATGATGCAGCAGCAGGGGAATCTCGGCGGCGTAGGTGGCGCCGAGCGGCTCGATGATGTCGCCGAGGCGATCCGGCGTCGGCGTGGTCGCCACGCCGCGAATCCGGCGCGTGGTCTCATCGACCGATCGAATCTCGAGCAGTGAATACGCCCGGTTGAGCATCGCGGTGCCGTCCAGCGTAGGCCCGACCGCGCCGCGGCCGATTTAAAGGGTGCGAAAAATCGGGGCCGACCCTGGGGAGCCTCGGCGCATGGTATAGTTTCTATACATGCCGCGGTTCGACGAGGACTATGACAAACACAAGTCGGCCCGCAATAAACAGACACACGGGATCGATTTTCTTGAGGCGCGCGAGTTATGGAACGACCGGGATCGGATCGAAATTCCCGCGCGCACGCACGGCGACGAGCCTCGGTCCCTCGTCATCGGGCGCATTGGTCAGCACCTCTGGACTGCGGTCATCACCTATCGCCATGAGCAAGACATCCGCATCATCTCGTGCCGTCACCCCCACGACAACGAAGCGGCGATCTACGCGGGCCGCGACCGTCCGTAGGGCGGCGGCAACGATCAGCGGCGAGGCGTTCGACGCCAAATTCGACGCCGGCGAGGATGTGGTCCCCTACCTGGACCTCGCACGGGCGACGCGGCCAGGCCGGGAGATCCAGCGGGTCAACGTCGATTTTCCCGTTGATCTCCTCGAGGCGATCGACGCGGAGGCGCGGCGCATTGGTGTGACGCGGCAGGCCTTTATCAAACTGCGGCTCGCCGACACCCTCACGGGTCGTTAGCGGAGGCGCCCCGCGAGCATCGTGCGCACGAGCTCGGAGATCGACCGATCCTGCTTGGTCGCCAGCTGCGCGAGACGGTCATGGACGATGGTGGGGACACGGACCGAGAGACTGCTCAAGGGCGCCTTGACGACTGGACGGCCCCGCGGCCGGGCGGGCGGATCGCGCTGGCGCTCGGTCATCGCGGGGCCTCGGCGAACACATAGACCTGATAGCTCGGCGGCGGGGCGACCGGCATGACATACGCGCTCATCGCCTGCAGAATCGCATCGATGCCGTCGATCTTGTTCGCCGAATCCGGGTGATCCTTTTTCGGCAACAGGGAATCGTCGACGCCGCGCGTGACGACGGCGTTGCTCGCCATCCATTTGAGACACGAATTCCCGTCATGCCGAAACCGTTGATGGCGCACGCGCGTCTCGAGATCGCGGGCCGCCGGCGTGATGGTCTTGCGGTTCTTGTCGAGAATTGCCGCGGGGAACCCGTCCCCCGCCAGCGCCGAGACGATGCCGGCCGACCCGAACTGGTCGAACCGGAGCGCCTGCACGTTGAACCGCTGACACCAGGCGCGCACGTCGGCCTCGATGCGGCCGTAATCGATCATCGAGCCGTCCGTGACCTCGAGCAGGCCGTTCGCGACCCAGGCGCGATACGCGGGCACCGTCCGCGCCCGATCGGCGACGACGTCCCGCGGCAGGTAGCCCTTGATAAAGGCACAGAGCTCGGCGCCGCGCTCGAACAGCAGCGCAATCACCGCGATGTCGTCGAGCTGCGCCAGGTCGCCGCCCAGCCAGCACCGCTGGCCCGCGAAGTCCTCGAGGCGCAGCGTCGGATCGGCGCACGCGTCCCAGTGCGCCATCGACAGCCACCCGCGCGCCGACTGCAGCCACTGCGAGCAGACCTTCACGCGAAACTCGCCCTCGAGACCCGGCGTCTGTTGCGCGTCGCTGCAGTAGGTGCGGACCCAGTCGACGGTCGGCGTGACGCCGAGCATGGGGTTCGCCTTCTTCCACACGCGCGGGTCGCGCCAGTCGTCGCCCTCGTCGAGCGTGTAGATCAACCCGAGGAGATGCTCCGCGTCGAAGACCCGCTCGAGCACCTTGGTGACCGTGCTCCGCAGCGCATAGCCCACCGACAGCAAGTCATAGCCCGCCGTCGTCGGACACAGCATCAACGGATTCGGCCGGGCGCCTTGCGCGCTCTTCAAGACGTCGTGCAGCGCAAACTTTTGCGCGTGCGACTCGTCGAGCAGGATGCAGCTCGGGTTAAGCCCGTCCTGCGTCGACGCTTTCGCGTTCACGGGCTTCATCTGGCCATCGGCCGTGATGATCGCGTTGGCGAACGCTTGCACGCCGGCCGCGCGCAACGCCGGCGACCGCTGCACCATCCGTTGCGCGATCCCGAACGCGATGCGCGCCTGCGACCCCGTCGAGGCGCCGCACACGACCTGTGCGCCCGCTTCCCCCTCGTGCAACAAGTGGAAGAGCGCGACGCCGGCCATGATCGTCGACTTCGCATTCTTGCGGCCGACTTCGAGATACACCGTCGTGATCCGCCGGCGCTCGGGGTGCGCGCGCTGCCGCCACCCGAAGAGACTCGCCAGGAGGAAGCATTGCCACGGTTCGAGCCGAATCGTCCCCGTCGCCCACCGGCCCTCGACGTGCGGCAGTGTTTCGATGAACGCGCACACGGCCGTCGCGTGCGCCGAGCTCCACACGAAGGGGCACGCACGCTCGCGCGATGCCCGTGCCTTGTCCCGCGCATGCCGGGCACACGCCAACTGCACCCATTGCCCAGCGACGATCGATCCGGCAGTGACCCCGGCGGCATACCGCTCGGCGATCCGCACATAGTCCCGCGGCCGCGGCGCGCCCTCGATCGGCGGCGCGTGCACCTGGCGGCGCTGCGGCGTGACGATCCGCGACGGGCGCAAGGTCCCGCGGCGCGCCTTCTCGAGGTCTGAGAGCGCCTCACTCACACTGGATCTCCGAAAAACCGAG
>Ga0105248_10001175_pt1 | contig 29272 bp, 19 predicted proteins | sample KBSS34metaG_FD_81524 | JGI IMG/M metagenome (GOLD analysis project Ga0105248, IMG submission 81524) | Switchgrass rhizosphere microbial communities from Kellogg Biological Station, Michigan, USA - KBS S3-4 metaG | ecosystem: Host-associated > Plants > Roots > Rhizosphere > Soil | place... | reverse complement strand
TTGAAGCGACGAATCGGCGGCAGCTCTGACCCGGTCATCTGGTGATCTTCGGCATACAACACATCGTTTGAATCGCGCCCATCCATCGGCATCGCAGTCGAGAAAGCCACCGACGAGACACCGGGAATCGCTGCAAGCTTGTCGCGGATCAACTGCTCTTGCTGGACGACACGAACCCGCTCTTTCTCTGAGATCCGGCTCTCTGGAATGTACAGCCGGAAGATCTGCAACGAATCTGCGTCCGCAAACCCGGGCGAAACATGCGTCAATGCCTGGAAGGTTCGAATCATCAACCCAGAGCAGATCAGCAACACCAGTGCCAGCGCTACCTGAACCACTACGAGTATCTTTCGCGCCAGATGCCGCTCCCGGCTCTGGCTCAGTCCGAGACCGCCCTCGCGCATGGCGGAGTTCACGCCAACGCCTGAGTATTTCAATACCGGGATGAGTCCGATCAACAGGCTTACTAACAGAGAGATTCCGAGCGTGAACAGCAGTACTCGACCATCGATCCCAATCTCATTGATTCGCGGCAACCCCACCGGCGCCGAGGCCACCAGCAGACGCAATGCTCCATAGGCGATCGCCAGTCCAACCGCACTGCCCGCCATGCCCAGAATGAGGCTTTCAAAGAGCAAATCGCCGGAGATCCTTCCCCTCCCAGCGCCCAATGCAGTGCGAATGGCCAGCTCCTGACGGCGTCCTTCGACGCGCACGAGCAGGAGGTTGGCCACATTTGCGCAGGCCACCAGCAGTACCAGGCCAATGGACCCCATCAGTACCCAGAGAACATTGCCCACGTCGCCGATCACATCCCTCTTGAGCGGGCGCAGATTCATTGCGATCCTGGCTTTTTCAAAAATACTCGGATCGAATCCTTCGGGGGCGGCAAAGGAGCGGTTGACGACCGGCAACAGCCGGGTGAGATCCGCGCTCGCCTGCTCCATCGTCACGCCAGGCTTTAACCTCGCCACTGCTTCAAAGCTGAAGTTCCCCAGATGCGTCTTGCTGCGGTCCCACATCATCGGCATAAAGAAGACTGCCCGGCGGTAGTCAAGGAAACCAAAATCCTCCTGCAGTACGCCGATAATTTCCTTCGGTTTGCCGTCGGCGATGATGGTCCGGCCGATGACCCCCTTGTCGCCGCCAAACTTCTGCTGCCAATAGCCATAGGTAAGGATGATCGTTTCCGGCGCACCGGCGCGATCGTCCTGCCGTGTAAACAACCGGCCCAGAACCGGTTTTGCTCCGAGCAGCGGCAGGGTTCCATCGGTTACATCGACTCCGCGAATCTGCTCCGGCTGCCCGGAACCGGTAATCGTCACCGAATCCCCGGTAAAGCCGCCTATGTCAACGAGGGTCGTGCTCTGCTCCCGGAAGATGAAGTAGTTCGACGGAGCCATGTTGAGCTCTTTGATTCCAATTCCTGGCGCAGTGTGCCAGACGCCGATCAGTTCCTCAGGATGGGGATATGGCAGCGGCTTCAGCAATACTCCGTCGACGACGCTGAAGACTACAGTGTTCGCGCCCACGCCGATTGCCAGCGTAATCAGCGTCACCGCCGTAAACATCGGCGCGCGCCCCAGACGCCGCAACACCTGCCTCATCTGATCCAGAAGTCCCCGCATTGCTTTCTCCTATCCCAGTCGTGACTCATCGTGCCTGGCAGACCCAAACCAGCCGTTGCCGAAGACTACGAAGCCGTTGCGGCAGAAGTTCACTCCCGCCGTATGATAAGCACTCCAATGCCCAAAAGATTTCCCGGTTTTGAACCATTTTGCTGAAGCCTCTGCGCGGCAACCTGTCCATTCGTGGAATTTGCTGTCCACACACGAACACCGCCGCGCGGGTGCGCAGCGGTAAGTAGTTGCATCCGTGCCGTATGACAACTCTCCATCAAGGGACTGGCAAACTACAATCGGCGATCCCTATCAAAAAGCTCTTCCTGTCCTGCATCCTGTCCTGCATTGCGATGATTCTCTGCGGCAACACTCCTCGAATCCTTACCCGGTGTCTCTCATCCAACCCTTCAGAGACCATGAACGAGTCCCTTAGCACGCTCAATAATCCCATCTGGCACTCCCTCAATAGCCGTCACTCAAGCTCTGCCCTGGCAGAAGGCATTGCCCGCCGTTTCGATCCGGAGATCGGCCCACTCTCTGCAATACCCGACCAGAATCCCGAAGGTTTTCGGGACTTGGCACGTCTCTTTCCTCCTGACGAAGCAGCCGTTCTCTTTCTCAACAGCAACCCAATGCTGCCCGACGACTGGACGATCCGCCTCCACCAACCCATGGAGCAGATGATCTGCCTCGGCGAGGCCATCGTTCCTCCAAATTCACCCAAGGTAGAAGTCCTTGGCCCAGTGGACATCCCTGAGATGCTGGCTCTCACCGCGCTCACGGAGCCCGGCCCCTTTCGCGCTCGCACCGCCGAACTTGGCGGCTTTTTCGGTATTCGCGAAGCCGGACGACTCGCCGCCATGACCGGCCAGCGTCTTGCGCTGGAGACCACCGACGGCACCGGTATCACGGAGATCAGCGCGGTTTGTACACACCCAGACTTTCGCGGCCGTGGCTATGCCCGCATCCTGGTTGCCGCTGTTGCCGAGGCCATCCGCCAACGCGGCGAAATCCCCATCCTTCACGTCCTCGCCAGCAATGCTGCAGCGATTAAGGTCTACGAATCCGTTGGCTTTTCGATCCGCCAGACCCTTCACGTAGTCGCCGCCACGGCACCTACACCAGCGCCGTAGCTGGCTGCTTCGAGAACTTCCTATTCTGTCCGCAGGGCCTCGACCGGATTCACCCGCGCCGCCCGGGCAGCAGGCACCGCCGAAGCCACCACCGCCGCCGCAAGAATCGCAACAGCCGCCGCGACAAGCACCAGCGCGCCGGGCGTCTGCGCCTCCTCAAAGAACCGCACCGCCAGCCGCCCCAGCGCAAACGCCGCCACCAACCCTGTCCCTACGCCAATTCCGGCAATCAGCAGCCCCTGCGAAAGCACATCCGTCAAGATACTCCGAGGCTGCGCCCCGAGCGCCATCCGAATCCCAAATTCCCGAGTCCGCCCGCTCACCGAGAAAGCCAGCACACCGGCGACCCCCACCACAGAGATCAGCAACGCTACCCCGGCAAACCCGCCAAACACAATCGCATTCAACCGGTTCGGGGTCAGCACCTCCGCCCGAATATCCCCTAAAGTAGAAGCCCGCTCCACCGGCTGATCCGCTGACAAATCGTGGATCGTCTTGGTAATCGCCGGCACCATCGCATAAGGGTCACCCTGCGTCTTGACGAACAGCCGCCCGTTCCAACCCTCCTGGTCGACCGGCTCATACACCGCCATTGCCGGCGAAGGAACGATGTTCTCATCATCGAAATCCGGCACCACGCCAATGATCCGCCGCGGTGTCTCGGCGATCCCGATAAATTTCATCACCCCATCCGTCCACCGCAGCTGCCGGTTCAGCGCCGACTGCCCCGGGAACAGCTTCTGGGCCAGGCTTTGGCTCACAACCACTACCTGCTCCGTACCACCGCGATCTGAGTCCTTAAAATCTCTGCCCTCCAGCATCGGCATCCCAAACGTGTCGAAGTACCCCGGCGAAGCCGTCCGAAACCGCGCCCGCAGATCTGCTTGCCCGTTCTCCCGTTTCGCCCCATCCACCTCAAACAGGAAAGCAATCCCAAGAGCCTGAGTATCGCGCCAAGGCGTGCTAAAGGCTGTAGCAGCGTGCTCTACTCCAGGCAGCGAGCCAACTCTCCGCAATGTCTCGCGATAAAACTGGTTGACCTGCTCCGGCGTCCGCCCGTACGACATCACGGGCAGATTGATCGCCAGCACGCTCGCCGTATCGAACGGCGATTGCAGCTTTTCCAGCTCAAACAGTGTCTTCATCAGCGCGCCGGCCCCAGCCAGCAGCAAAAACGAAGCCGTAATCTGCGTAATGGCAAAGATGCGCAATCGCCGGCTGCTGCCCGTCGTAGAACGAGTCCCACCAACGTTCAACTGCAGCCCACCAGCGGACTCCGCCGAAGGCAGCCGCGGCACAAACGCCAGCGCAACCGCGGCAACCAGGGCCAGCCCGATTCCGAACCAGACCAGGCTGAAGTCGAGCGTCAACCCATCGGCCCGCACCGAGAATCGAGAAGCATACTTCCCCAGCACCGCCACCATCGGCGCAGCCACCAACAGCGAAGCAATCACGCCGCTCCCGCACAGCACCAGACTCTCCGCCAGCAGTGAACGCCGCAGCGCTCCAGTGCTTGCTCCCAACGCCGACCGCACCGCCAGCTCACTCTCCCGGCGGACAGTCCGCGCCAGCACCAGGTTCGCAACATTGGAGCATGCGATCACAAACAGCAATCCAGAGGCGGCAAACAGTACCCACAGAATCGTGTTCGCCTTCGAATTGATCTGGTCGTGCATTCGCGTCACGTCAAGCTTGAACTGGTCATTTGGCTTGTACACCTCAGGATGCGCCTGAATCATGCCAGAGTGAATCGACCTTAACTCCGCCCGCGCCGCTTCCAGTTCCGCTCCCGGAGCCAGCCGCCCAAAGACCTCCGTCATGCGATGCTCGCGCCCAGTCACCATCGTCGCCGACAGGTGATGCGGGCTGGTCACCAGGTTCGAGATCAGCTCCGTCTCCACCGGATACGGCACTGAAGGCTCCAGCACGCCGACAATCGTCGCATCGCGGCTACCCATCTGGCTGCCCAGCCGCACCACTTTGCCCAGCACATTCGGGTCAGAATGCAGCGACCCTGTCCAGAACTTGTACGTCAGCACCACAGCGCCCGCAGCATTTGGGCCATCGTCTCCCGGCCCCAGCAGCCGCCCCAGCACCGGCCTCAGTCCCATCACGGTGAAGTAGTTGCCATCCACCACACCCGCATGAATCTCCCGCGGCGTTCCCAGCCCCGTGATCGTAAAATCGATCGCCGAAAACGTCCCCAGCTTTTCGACTGTCTTCAACCCATGTCCGATGTCCTCAATCTCAGGCACCGAAAAAGCCTCATTCGCCACGCCAAGCCCGGGCGCGCTCTGCCGCACGTACAGCAGCCGGTCCTCATCGCGATTGGCCAGCGGCCTCAGCAGCACTGCGCGCACTACGCTGAAAATCGCGGCGTTGGCGCCTATCCCCAACGCAAGGGTCAGCGCCACCGTGATCCAGAGGGCCGGCGTCCGCGCCAACGAACGCAGTGCAATTTTGAGGTCATGAGCAAAGGACATATCGGCCTCCCATCGAGCCAGACAGTTTTCAAGGTCCAAAGAAGATGTTTGTGGCCACGGACTTCCCGCGTCCGCAAAAAGCCACTCCAACAAGTAAGATATGTTGATATCAACCTATTTGCCTGGATGTCAATATACAAATACAACGCTTCCTGTTCACGTTAAGATGAACGCGAGCATCCTCGACCAGCGAATGAAACGCCAAATCCTCATCTACGGCCTGGTCGGCGGTGTGCTGATCACACTGCTCAAGTGGAGCGAGTACCGCTTCCTGGTCATTGAGCATTCGCTGGAAATCTATGGCGGGATCACTGCTGCCATCTTCTCGATTCTGGGCATCTGGCTGGGTCAGAAACTCACCAGTCCGCATAAACAGATCGTCATTCAGCAAGTTCCCATGTCCGCTCCACCCTTTGCTCTCAACGAAAAGAAGCGCGAAGAGTTAGCCATTACCCCGCGTGAATTGGAAGTTCTGGAACTCGTCGCTCAGGGGCTGAGCAACAGCGAAATCGCCAGCAAGCTTTTTGTCAGCGAAAACACCGTCAAAACACACTGCAGCCGGGCATTCGATAAGTTAGGGGCCAAACGCCGAACCCAGGCGGTTCAGATCGGTAAGGAATTCGGACTGCTTCCCTGATCTCCATCGCGGCAACCGGTCGCACATTCTCTCGACGGTGGTCAGGAATGAATGAGCTGCATTCCGCAACTTGGATACGTATAGTCAAGTTCTGCGAACCTTCTGAGGATGAAGCCTACGATGGATGATCTTGCAAACGATATTCGACACGCCTTGCAAATGTTCTTGAAGAATCCTGGCTTTGCCCTGGCTGCTGTCGCGGCGCTGGCTCTTGGCATTGGCGCAAACACCGCCATCTTCAGCGTCGTCAACGGAGTTCTCCTCAAACCCCTTAGCTACCCTGACGCCGACCGCATTGTAGAGTTTGGATCCCGCTCTTCGGTGCTGGCCAATTTTCTATCCAACATACCCAAGTTTCACGCCTATCAGCGCCAGACAAGCGTATTTCGTGAAGTCGCTGCCTATGACAATGGCGGTCCGGGTTTCAACCTCACAGGCGACCGCCCCGAACAGGTCCAGGGCATCCACGTTACGGAGGGCTACTTCCGCCTCTATGGCGCGCCCATCGCGCTCGGACGCACCTTCACACAGCAGGAAGACCAGCCACACGGCGGTAAGGTAACCGTCCTGAGTTATGGCCTCTGGCAGCGCCGATTTGGCGGCGATCCGCAAATCGTGGGCCGAGCTATTTCGCTGGGCAACGAGCCGTACACCGTCGTTGGCGTCATAGGCCCAAACTTTCTCCCTGAGCCGCAGGCCGATCTCTGGATTCCCTTCCAGTTCGAGCCTGCCAGCCAGGATTTCAATAGCTTCTTCCAGGTCGCAGGTCTTCTCCAGCCAGGCATCACGCTCGACCGGGCCAACGCCCAGCTCAAACTTGCCGCAGCTCAATTCCATCGCGACTATCCACAGCTGGACCCAAACGAGCAGTTTGCCGTTACTTCCCTGCAGGACTCGCTCGTCGGCGATGTCCGCCAGTCATTGTTCATACTGCTCGGGGCAGTCAGCCTTGTTCTCCTCATCGCGTGCGCGAACGTCGCCAATCTCCTTCTTGTTCGCGCTACTGGTCGTCGCCGCGAGTTTGCTATCCGTGCCGCACTCGGCGCCAGCCGCGCCCGCATCATCCGCCAGTTACTGATTGAAAGCGTGATTCTCTCCATCACTGGCGGCATCCTCGGCATGGGCATTGGCTATTTTGGAGTACGCGCCCTGCTCGCCTTTGCTCCTGCAGGACTGCCGCGCATCGGCCCAGATGTCTCTGGCGGTTCAGCGCTGGGATTTGACTGGCGCATCCTCGCCTTCACCATGATGGTCTCGCTCGCTACCGGAATCCTCTTCGGCCTCGTCCCCGCATTTACTGCATCGCGTACCGACCTCAACACCACCCTCAAGGAGAACAGTAGCCGCTCCGGCTCCGGCTTCCGTCAGGGCAAAGCCCGCTCATTGCTTATCATCACCGAGGTTTCGCTCGCGCTTGTATTGCTCATCGGCTCTGCGCTCCTGATTCGGACCTTTCTCGCCCTCCGGCAGGTAGATGCAGGCTTTGACGCGCACAATGTCCTTACCCTCGAAATGTCCATGACCGGCGAACGCCTCCACACTTCCGCTGGCGTTTCCCGCCTCTCGCGCGAAGGCCGCGACCGTCTCAATGCCATCCCCGGCATCGAACTCGCTGCCACCTCCGTCTGGCTTCCCAATCAAGTGAACGACGGCCTGCCCTTCCAGATCATTGGCCGTCCGGTAGACAAATCCTCGGCTGGAGCCCGCTTCACCAGCATCTCTCCTGGCTTTCTCAGCGTCTTCAAAATTCCTCTGCTACGGGGTCGCGACATCAACGAAAACGACATCGCAGGCAAGCCCGGAGTTGTCCTGCTCAACGAGGCTCTGGCCCAGAAATACTGGCCCAACGAGGACCCCGTGGGCCAGCACATCCTCATTGGGGGTGATATCGGACCGACCTTTGCCGGGGAAACCACCCGCACCATCATCGGCATCGTCGGGGACACTCATAACGCAGGCCTCGGCAAACCACCAGACGCCATGATGATCGTCCCTACGGCGCAGGTCCCGGACGGCTATCAAGCTGCGTACTCCGATACCTCGGCCCTGGTCTGGGTCGTCCGCACTCACGGCGACCCCCATACGCTCACTCCTGCGATAACCGAAGAACTTCGCCGCTCCAGCCACGGCCTGCCCGTTGCACACGTCCGCACGATGGATGAAGTCATGGGCCGCTCTACCTCCCACGAAAGCTTCAACATGCTGCTGCTCAGCATCTTAGGCTTGCTCGCGCTGGCACTGGCCGCTATCGGCATCTACAGTGTCATGGCTTACTCGGTAGCCCAGCGCACCCAGGAGATGGGCATCCGTATGGCCCTTGGAGCGGACCGCAATGCCATTCAAAAGCTGGTCATCCTGCAAGGCATGAGACTGGCCATCGCGGGTGTCGTCCTTGGCATCGCTGGCTCTTTAGGGCTCACCCGCTTCATCGCCAGCTTCCTGTTCGGTGTTCACCCATGGGACCCGGCAGCTTTCCTGATGGCCCCACTCATCCTTGCGGCTGTCGCGCTCTTTGCTGTCTGGCTACCCGCCGCCCGCGCCTCAAGAGTCGACCCGATGGAAGCTCTTCGGACTGAGTAGACTGAAGACGCAGAGACAAATCATGATCAACAGCACCGAAACACATATCGACCGCGTACGCCGCCTCGCCCTGGCACTGCCCGGGGCCAGCGAAAAGCTCTCACACGGCGAGCCGACCTTTTTCGTCGCCAAGCGCGTCTTTGTCATGTTCGCCAACAACCACCACAGCGACGGCCACACAGCTATCTGGATTCCTGTCCCCCCTGGCGCGCAGCAAGAGATGATCGCTGAGGCTCCGGATCAGTACTTCAAGCCGCCCTACGTTGGCGTCAAGGGCTGGGTCGGCGTAGAACTGCCCAAGGCTGGCGACGAAGTACTTGCCCAGCTCATCCGCCAGGCCTGGCAGCTTACTGCTCCCAAAGCCTTGCTGCGCCCGCGCCGGTAGAGCGGTCAAGAGCAGGGTGGTACACTCAAGCGACCGTTCGGTCGGATTTTTGCATCTTACTTAAGAGCGCCATGACCACGGAACTCACCAAAGGCGAAGCCACCCGCCAGCGCATCGTCGCTCTGGCCGCGGAACTGTTTAACCAGCGCGGCTATGCAGGCTGCTCCATTCAGGACATCATGGCCGCAACCGGCCTCGAAAAGGGCGGGATTTACCGCCATTTCGACAGCAAGGAAGAGTTGGCCGCCGAGGCCTTCGACTACGCCTGGGCCACCATCAGCGCCGTTCGCGGATGCGGACTGGACTCCATTGCCGACCCTGCGACCCGCCTCAAGCAGCACTTTGCCAACTTCCTGCTCAGCCCTTCGCCTATCCTGGGCGGTTGCCCCCTGCTCAACACCGCCATGGATGCGGACGACGGCAATCCCGTCCTTCGCGAGCGCGTTCAAAATGCTCTCTGCGCCTGGAAAACCGCTATCGCCAACGCCGTTGAGCAAGGCATGCGCAGCGGAACATTTCGCAGTGGCCTAGACTCGCGGGCGATTGCCAACCAGGTCATTGGCACTCTGGAGGGCTCAATCGTCCTTAGCCGCATCGAGCGCAACGACCAGCCACTGCGACAGGCAGTGGCGCGCCTCACCCACTGGGTCGATTCCGATCTGACAACTCCCGCCCGCCAGTAAATCGATTCCCTCCGAATCCAAGGTTCAGGAAAATTGCATCTTTCGATGAGACCGATCAGTCTCATATCTGCGCGCCCAGACGTTTTGGGCGGCAAGATGTGCGAAAGGATTTCCGTTGAGCCAGACCCTCACCCTGCCCGAGCCGCCAGTAATCGCACCGGTCAAGTCCGTCTCCCGTCCGCAGGTGAATCCGTGGATCATCGCTCTCACCGTCACCTTGGCCACATTTATGGAGTTGCTCGACACCTCCATCGCGAATGTCAGCCTGCCCTATATCGCCGGCGGTCTCGGTCGCAGCTTTGACGAAGTCACCTGGATTCTCACCACCTATCTCGTCGCCAACGCCGTCATCCTGCCGATGAGCGCCTTCTTCAGCCGGGTATTTGGCCGCAAAAACTACTACATGGCATGCGTCGCGCTCTTCACCATTACTTCGTTTTGCTGCGGTATTGCTCCGAGTCTGAATATCCTTCTGATCTCCCGCATTCTCCAGGGCATTGGCGGCGGAGGCCTCGCTCCGGTAGAACAGGCGATCCTCGTCGACACCTTTCCGCCTGCCAAGCGCGCTACAGCTTTTGCTCTCTACACCATCGCGATTGTCACAGCACCGGCGATTGGTCCGGTACTCGGCGGCTGGATCACCGACAACTACAACTGGCGCTGGGTTTTTCTGATCAACATTCCCATCGGCATCCTTTCTCTCTACCTGACCGGCCGCTTTGTACACGATCCAGCATCCTTCGAAGCAGAACGCAAATCGGTACGAAAAGATGGCAAGCTCCAGGTCGATAGTTTTGGCATCCTGCTCATTGGCCTGGCATCGGCAACCCTCGAATTCGTCCTCGACCGCGGACAGATCGACGATTGGCTCGGGAGCCCGGTGATTGCTTGGTCGCTCGCTATCTCAGTGGCCGCCTGGGCAGGAGCCGTTTTCTGGGAGTTACGTCACCCAGACCCAGTTGTCGATCTGCGTCTGTTGGCCAATCGCAACTTTGCCATCGCCTCACTCTTCTACTTCATCTTTGGTGTGGGCCTCTTCGCCTCCACCACGATGATTCCGCAGATTTTGCAGTCGCTTTACGGCTATACAGCTATCGATGCGGGACTCGTCCTCGGTCCGGGAGCCTTCGTCATCACCATGCTGGCTCCGGTCGGCGCACAGCTACTGCAACGGGGCATCGTTCCGCCCAAGGTCCTGCTACTCTTCAGCCTCACAGTGGTCTCTCTCTCCATGTTTGACTATGGCCACTTCACCCTCCAGACCGACTACAGCCACTATGCCTGGGCGCGGGCGCTGCAGGGTCTCGGATATGCCTTCTTCTTCGTGCCCATCTCGGTCATCGCCTACTCCAAGTTGAGGCCCGAGCAAAATAACCGAGCCTCAAGCCTAACCAACCTGGCCCGCAACTGGGGCGGCAGCTTCGGCATTGCGTTGGTGACCACCCTGAGCGAACGCCGCCAAAGCCTCCACCAGTCCCGGACCGGTGAGGCCTTCGCAGGTTCCTCGGGAGTCTTCCAGCAATCCGTCCGGGCCACCGCCCAATACCTCACGCAGCACGGCTACTCAGTGGCCGACGCCACACGAGCCGCGTGGGTCCGCTTCTACACTCAGCTCGATCAGCAGACTCGCTTCCTCGGCTTCATGGATAGCTTTCAGGCCATCGGATGGATCACTCTCAGCATGATCCCGGTTGTTTTCCTTATTCAGAAATTTCAGCTCGGCGGCAAGGCTCCGGAAGGACACTAAGATAAGTATCGAATCGTCCTCTGCTCGGGCCGCATCCTGTACTCGTAATCACGGCCACTTTGAAGGGAAGCCACGCATGTCCACAGAAACCTCTGCCTCACAGCAAATCTTCGTCACCGTTGCCCTCAACGCCTGGGAGCAATGGGTCTCGCGCGCTGGTAAGGTCTTCGAATCACTCTCAGACGAGCAGATGTTCACAGAAATCGTTCCCGGCAAGAACCGGCCGATCTACCTGCTGGGCCATCTTCTGGTGGTCAACGACGCCTTGATTGCGCAGTTGCGCCTCGGCGAGCCGGACCACTCCAATCTTCGCGATACCTTCATCACCCAACCGGATCGCGCTGTAGCCGAGCTTCCTCCGATAGCCGAGCTTCGCGAAGCCTGGAAAACCACTCACGCACGGCTCACAAGTCTCTTTCAGCAGCTCACGCCGGAACAGTGGCTGGAGCGTCACAGCACCATCTCTGAAGAGGATTTTGTCAAGGAGCCGCATCGCAACCGCCTCGCGCTCCTGGCCAGTCGCACCAGCCACGCGGCCTACCATCTGGGACAGTTGCAGCTTCTCAAAAAGTAAGCCCCTCCGCTGCTACACTCGGGTACGACAAGTTCATACACGAGGTGTCTTCCGATGATTCGAGTGGGTTTGGTGGGGTTCGGTCTGGCTGGCAAGGTCTTCCACGCTCCATATGTCTCTGCCGTGGAAGGGCTGGAACTGGCGGCTATCGTCGAGCGGTCGACCCGCAATGCCGAGGCCGCCTACTCCGGCATTGTCACCTACCCCAGCCTCGAAGCCATGCTGGAAGACACCACCCTTGAGCTGATCGTGGTCGGCACACCCAATGCGACCCACGTTCCCCTGGCTACCGAAGCTCTGAAGGCTGGCCGTCATGTCGTGGTGGACAAGCCCGTGGCTGCGACTTCTGCCGAATTGGCTGAGTTGATCGCCCTTGCTTCAGTTCAGGGCAAACTGCTTATCCCATTTCATAACCGGCGCTGGGACAGTGATTTCCAGACACTTTCTCAACTGATACGCGAATCGACTATCGGAAATGTTGTCTCTCTTGAGTCCGCCTTTGACCGCTGGCGTCCTCTGCGGCCTGCGTCTTCCTGGAAGGAGATGGGCGGCTACGGCAACGGCCTGTTGCTCGACATCGGTACTCACGTAGTAGACCAGGCTCTTGTTCTCTTTGGACCTCCCGAGGCGGTGAGCGCCGAGGTGCTAACCGAACGCGAAGGCTCGAAAGCCAACGACTCATTCACCATCCGCCTACACTATCCCGGCAAAATCATGACTGTAGGCGCGAACTGCCTCTCAGCATTCCCTGGCCCTCGCTTCTGCCTGCGAGGCACCAAGGGCGGCTATCTAAAGTGGGGTCTCGACCCCCAGGAGAATCTCCTCAAGGCCAACTATCGCGCCATCAACACTCCCGATCCGGAGTGGGCGAAGGAAGACCCGGCAAAATGGGGCACCCTCACCATTGACGCGAACGACGGCCACAACACGATGGTCACCCAGCCAGTGAAGCCCGTTCCGAGCGATTACCGCAGCTACTATGCAGGAGTTCGCGACGCCATTCTTGATAAAGCCGCTCCGCCGGTGCTCGCAACAGATGCTATCAAAGTCGCCAGAATTCTCGAATGGGCCGAAGAAAGCTCCGCCAGGAAAACAACCATTCCCTGCAATTGGGATTAGCGGCTGCGAATTTTTTGTCGTTATTTTTGAATTACTTGCGCGGAAAAAGTGAAGGCAGCGCTTAAGCTGCTTTGACCTCAGCTGCGGGCTCTTCAGGAGCAGGCCTTTTGCGTGATGCCACCACGATCAACACCGCACCGACTACGACTGACCCCAGGCTGGCCAACTGAGCATTCGACAATCCCCAAAGCACATGGGGATTTCGCCGGATGAACTCAACCAGGAATCGTGCCACGCCGCTCAGCAACAGATATTCGCCGACGATCGCCCCAGTACCGTGCCGCTTGCCCTGACGCTGCCAAAGCCACCAGCCAATCAGCATTCCGGCTAAGAACTCATACAGCGGAGTCGGATGCACCCGTACTCCGGGCGGCGTCGGGTCGATTCCATTGGGAAAACCCATCGCCCACGGCAGGTTGGAAGGAATCCCGTAATCCCCATCTCCGGAAGTCAGGCAGCCGATACGCCCCACGGCGTACCCAATTGCAGCAGCCGGAGCAGCAAGGTCGAGAATCCGCAAACCTTTGAGCCCAACCTGTCTTCCCTGCACCAGCAACGCCAAAATTCCGGCAACCAGCCCGCCAAACCAGGCAAACCCGCCTGTGGACCACAGCACCGACCAACCGTCCGTCTGAAACTCTGCCGGAGAATCGAGTACATGCCACAGCTTTGCACCAACAATGCCAGCTACTACCGTCAGAGCGACGATCCCCAATGCGTCCGCAGGCTGCCCATCGGGACCGATGACCCCGGCCCGCTTGAAGCTCCAGTGCATCACGATCGCGCCGCAGACGGTGGCCACCCAAAGCATCAGACCAAAGGTAGGCAGATCCCACGGCCCAACATTCCAATGCAAAAAGGGCACAACAAAATGAATTCCAATGTGGATATAAGGCAGCATCTCTACCCAAGTATAGATGGCTAGCCTGGCCGAGGAGGCTGACCGAGGATCGCTGGCCGGGCTAGCTCCGCGTTGCTTTCACCAGCAGATACTCGTTGTTGATCAGCGTACGGTGCTCGGGATCATCCGAGACATTCTCCCCAGCCCATAGCGCTTCCAGATCGGCCTGCAAAGCCGCCTGTCCCGCCGCGTCGAGCCTGCTAAAGGCCATTTTTGTCGGTCCAAAATACTCGCGAAAGAAGGCTACTGCCGCTGCCGGGCTGTCTGAAAAATGAAATTCAATCGGCTGAATGGCCGTCTCGATGTGGGTGAAGTATGGAAAGAGCCGCTCGGTCACCGTCGCCGGATCGCCCCACAGGACGGGTGGCGCGATCCCCGGCGGAGGCGGCACATGTTTCGCCCCCACACGGAACATCTTTCCCGTAAAGCTAGCCGGGTTCCAGTTGCCCATGGCTAATGTGCCACCTGCTTTGAGCACCCGAGCAAGCTCTGCAGCCACCAGTGCAGGCCGTGGTGCAAACATGGCGCCGAACATCGTCGTTACGAGGTCGAAGGAAGCGTCCGCATAGGGCATCGCCTCGGCATCTCCCTCGTCAAACTGAATCTGCAGCCCCTCGGCCGCTGCCCGCTCTCGCGCCTGCCTCAGCAAATCCGGCACCAGGTCGAGCCCGGTCACCACCACACCCCGACGCGCCAGGGGCAGTGCCACATTGCCCGTTCCGGTGGCAACGTCCAAGGCTCGTATCCCAGACGTTACCGGCAACTGGCTTACAAATCCATCCGCGGGCGCGGCGATCGTCTTGGCCACCATGCCAAAGTCGCCAGCCATCCATGTTGCGCGCATTGCGCTTTTAATCTGTTCCATCGGCACGCCGTTATCGCTCATGCATTCCTCGCTTCATTGGATAGTGAACTGGCCGTACGCAATGTGTCGTCTCGAAGGAAGAATACTCTCTCCAAATCGCCGATATTTTCAAACGCTGCGCTATCTCCAAAAGTTGGCTACCTGCGGCCCGTCAGGTAATACTACAAAACATGGCAACCACCACCGAGCAAGGCCTCGAAGTCCTCCTTTCCCGCGACCAGATCGCAACCCGCGTCCGGGAGATGGGCGAACAGATCACCAAAGACCTGAAAGGCGAAAAACTGGTCATGGTCGGCGTCCTCAAGGGCGCGGCACCGTTCCTCGCCGACCTGGCACGTTCCGTCCAGGTCGATGCGACCTTTGATTTTGTAGCCGTCAAGAGCTACGCCAAGGGCAGCCGCACATCTTCAGGCGCGGTCAAGCTCATCAAAGACCTCGACGAACCGATTGAAGGCCAGAACGTCCTCATCGTCGAAGACATCCTCGACACAGGCATCACTCTCACTTACCTGCGCAAAATCTTCCTACAGCATCACCCTAAGACTCTGCGCATCGCCGCACTGCTCGACAAGCCCTCTCGCCGCCTCGAACAAATCGACGCCGACTACGTAGGCTTTTCCATTCCGAACCTTTTCGTCATCGGTTACGGGATGGACTTCGCAGAACGCTATAGAAATTTACCGGACATCTGTCTCATGCCAGCAGAGGGAGCGTAAACTCAGTCTCCGGACCTGCTTTTTGGGGCCGGTAAGGCTGTTCTATTCGACACACCCGGTCCTCGGTGTCAGCCGTAAGAATCAGTGAGTCTCATACCAAAGCACCACAGGGACCGAAGTAAGGAGCACCACGAGCATGTCGACTCAGACTCAATTCGCAACAACCTTCGTTCAAGCCTCCAAACCCCAGGCTGTCTACACTGAGCCTCTCTCCAGTTTCGATATCGACGGCGACCTCGACAGCGGCTTTTTCGATGTACAGGGGTTTGCCCAGGAAGCTCTCTCCGACTGGCGTAAACTGGCCGCTGTCATCGATCACACCCTTCTCAAGCCCGAAGCTACTCGAACCCAGGTCGAGAACCTGTGCGACGAAGCCATTCGCTACCGCTTCGCCTGCGCCATGATCAATCCAATCTGGACACCAACCGCCGTGAGCCTGCTCTCCGGAACCGGTATTCCAGTCGGGGTAGTCATTGGCTTCCCTCTTGGAGCATCGCTCGCCTCCACCATGCGACACGAAGCCGAGTCGCTTACCCGCATGGGAGCCAAAGAACTGGATATGGTGATCTCGGTCGGGCAACTTAAGAGCGGCCAATACGATGCCGTCGAACGCACCATCCGCGGTGTCGCCGAAGTGACCCACGACAACGGAGCCATTCTCAAAGTCATCCTCGAGACCTGCCTGCTCTCCGTTGAAGAAAAGCTCCGCGCCTCAGAGATCGCCATCCAGGCCGGTACAGATTTTCTCAAGACAAGCACGGGATTCTCGACTGGCGGAGCCACCGCAGCAGATGTAGCACTTCTGCGCGGAGTTGCCGGCAGCCGCAGCGGCGTCAAAGCCTCAGGCGGTATCCGTACTCTCGCCGATGCCAGGACGATGCTGGAAGCCGGCGCGAGCCGCATTGGCGCCTCTGCCTCAGTAGCCATGGTTCGTGAACTGGGAGCCGAATAGCCGCGATCAGGATGGCTGCGAAGCGCCCAGCAGGCGCACACAGTTGCGGCCATCCCGTTTTGCCAGATAGAGTGCCGCATCCGCCTCGCCGACGATCTCGGCAGAGGTGGTTCCGGGATGAATATGCGCCAACCCAAAACTGCAACTGACAGGCAGGGATAGTCCATCCACCTCAAACGGTGTCCCACAGGTTGCGATCCGTAAAGCTTCGGCGCGATCCATTGCCTCATTCAGCCCGCAGCCCGGCAACAGGATCAGCAACTCTTCGCCACCAAAGCGGCCTACGGCGTCGTCTCTGCGCACTCCCCGGCAGATTCGAAGAGCTACTTCCCGGATCACCTGATCTCCAACCGGATGCCCCCACGTATCGTTGATGTTTTTGAAGTGGTCGATATCCGCCATGATGATTGCTAGAGGCCTTTGCTCTCGCTCGCATCGCTGTATCTGGTCGTCGAGGATCTCGAAGATCGCGCGCCGGTTCCAAATTCCGGTCAGAAAATCGTGCGTTGCCTGGTCGCGCAGTGATTCGCGAGCTGCCTCGGCCGCCTCGAGGGCGGTTCGTACCTCAGAAGTCTTGGCTGCGATCAGCTCTTCGAGATCAGCCGTTTTGCGAATCATGTACCGCATCCGGATGGCGTAGAACGACCAGACGATGGTTCCAATGAGCAACACCATCAATACGCGGAACCACCATGTTTCATAGAGACGCGGCAGCACATCGATCTTCAGCGTAGCCATCTGCGTGCTTGCCAATCCGTCGCTGTTGCGCGCCTCCAGTTCGAAGACATAGTGCCCCGGTGCCAGTCTCGCGTAGACCATACCGGTCTCTGGATCGCCCTCGGCCCACTTGTTTTCCAATCCGGACATTCTGTACAGAATCTGCATCCGTTCAGGAGCAACAAACGTCGGTGCTGAAAATCGAATGGATAGATTGCGCTCCCGGTTACGTACCTCAACCGCGCCCGAAGCTAACGGCAGGGGGCGATCCCCGAGGGTCACGCTCTCGATGCGAACCAGCGGAGGCACAGAATCCTCTCGAATGCGTGCCGGATCGATCATGGCTAAACCGGAGTACGTCGCAAACCAGAGTCGTCCGTCCCTGTCCCGCAAAGAGGAGGGGTGGGATTGAAAATTGCATTGATCGGCGCGAAGTCCATCGTTGTAATTAAAGGTTCGCGAAGCGACCGACCCAATCTGACCAGTCGCATAGGCAGTCAGGTCTTTACGCGCAACGCGCATGATTCCACGGGCCCCGGACAACCACAGAAACCCAAGACCATCGTCCACCATTGCGCCAACCGTCGAGTCCGACAGACCTTGTTCTGTCGAATACCTGGTAAAGACTCCGTCCTTGAGCCGGTTGAGTCCGCCACGAAAGGTTCCAGCCCAAACCGTACCATCGGCATCGACATGCACTGAGGTGAGGAAGAGATTGGAAAGCCCGTCTTTCTGCGTATATATCCGCAAAACCCGGTCTTTGTAGTGGATCAGGCCGGCCAAATACGAAGCGATCCATAGCGAACCATCGGGGGCAATCGCCAAAGCCTTGACCGTACCTGGCAAACTCACGAATTCAAATTTCCCCTGACGCAACCGCGCGAGCCCATTCACCTCATTGAATCCGAACCATACCTCACCCCGGTCATCTTCCACCATCTGCGCAACGCCAAGAGTGCGATTGCCTGGCGACCGGAATGTGGTTTCGCGGCCATTTACGATCCGCGTGACCTCGCCTCGCCCGGACGCTGCCCAGAACGTGCCATCCCTTTGCTGCAGAATTGCTGTTATCCCGTGCTGCCCCAGACCCGAAATCTGCCGCGTCGGCGAAACCGTGGTTACTCCCCGGGTAGCTCCAGTTCCGGTTGCGGTCAGGCGATTCAACCCTGCGTCGGCCGTTCCCACCCAGATATCGCCGTTAGGGGCCTGCTCCAGACTAGAAATCACGTCCGAGTCCAGGCCCTCAACTTTGCCGAACATCAGGAATTTCCCGTCGCGAATCATGGAGAGTCCGGCATCGGCCCACCCTACCCATAGGTTCCGTTCCCGATCTTCAAAAACCCAGTCCGGATCGACACTCGGCAGCCCATTCGCTTGCGTCAAGATTTCGAGCTTGCCCCCTCTCAGACGTCCCAATCCCAGCTTTTGAAAAGCCACCCAGACCGTTCCATCCGAGTCTTCCGTGAGGCTTACGGCAGCAGATTTCGAGGTCGACCGCCCTTCCCATGCCGCACTCAGGATGCCCTTGCTCCAATGGCCGACTGACCCGTTGTCAGTCCCGACCCAGATATCTCCGTGCAGTCCAGGAGCCAGGGTGACGATATCCTCACCTTTCCCATGCTGCCAACTGGGATAGGTCGTGAACTTTCCGTCCACCATGTGCACTAATCCCGCTCTCGTTCCGATCCAGAGGCTCCCGTCGGCGGCATTGTGCAGAGCTGTGATGTCGTTGGTTGGCAGGCCGTCTGCACGCGTAAAGTTACGAACCTGGGTCCATTGCCCGCGTTCATCCTGGCTTACGTGGCGCAATCCCGAATCGCTGCTGAACCAGACACTGCCATCCCGCGAAACCGCCAGATCGTAGATGTCCTTCTCCCAATACGTCTCGCGGCGCAGGCTCCGGAACTCTCCATGCTCATATCGCACGAGCCCGGTCATCGTACCGATCCACATGCCGCCCTCCGGAGTAGGCGCGAGGCTTCGGATCAGCCGCTCGCCCAGTCCCGGCGAATTACGGTCGTCAAAGGTCTCAAATGCCCTGCCGTCAAAGCGGATCAACCCAGCTTCCGTGGCCAGCCACAGATAGCCGTCCCCTGTCTGGGCTATCGAATTGACTGTCTTCGGGGTAAGCCCATTCCGCAGGCCCCAGGTGGTCTGAACGTATTGGCTGAATGCCTTGCTGGGGTCGAGAGCAGTCGCGGAAAGAGGAGCCCACAGCGCCACAAGCGCCGCCAGCAGGAGACCCCTCGTGCAGACTTTCATCCAGTCGCCGGATTTCACAGCCCTATTATCGGTTGCGGAGACATAATCCTTCATTCCAGCTTCCTCCGGGCTTGCTACCCCCGGTCACAGGGCTCCTACAGCGGGCTACAAATACAAGAACAACATTACGTGAAAACAGTAGCTAGCGCTGCAAACAGGCGATCGACGGGGCTGAGAGATGCCGACCGGTCACCCGCCATTCCTTTACAATCAAGCGCAATGTCTGAAAAAGCTCCAAGACCGCAGCAAAAAGATACGGCCATCGCAGCTTTGCCTGTCATCGGACCGACGCATGACCTCGAGGGCGACTATCGCCCTGCGGCTTCCACCTATCTCGACCCTATCAATGCCCGGGTCGAGCCGACCGACTACGCCTACCTTCTTCGCGTTGCCGAGGCGCTCAATACCACGCTCGATCTGCGCACCATGCTCAAACGCACGGCTGAGTTGATCCGGGCCGTCATCCCCTTCCGTATCTTTGCCATCCTGTTACTCGACGAGTCCGGAAAATCTCTCCGCATGCGCTTCCAGATCGGCCACACCCAGGAAGTGGAACGCACTAAAATTCCCATCGGACATGGCGTCGTCGGCCAGGTTGCCGAGACCCGGCAGCCCATCCTGCTCAACAACGTTCAAGATCAGAGCAGTCCCGCCGCGGCAAATTACATCAACGCCAACGAGCACGTCCGCTCTGAACTCGCCGTCCCCCTCATCAATAAAAATCGGGTCATCGGCGTCCTCGATATCGAGAGCGAAGAAGTCGACTACTTTCGGCCAGATCATCTCCACCTGCTGACACTGACTGCCTCGCGCATCAGCCAGGCTATCCAGAATGCCCGTCTCTACTCCCGCGTAACCCGCCAGGCGCAGGCCCTCGAGGTGCTCAATGAGATCGCCGTCGAGCTGACCTCAATCCTCGATCTCGACCAGCTTTTCGAACGCATCGGTCTACTTCTCCGCCGCCTCATCGACTATCAGATGTTCTCGATCATGCTGGTCAACTCCACCGGAGACCGCCTCGTTACCCGCTACAGCTGGCGATTTGGCCAATCGACGGTTTCCTCGCGCTGGCTGCCCATTGGAACCGGTATTGTGGGCGCAGCGGTACGGGAATGGCGGCTGATCAACGTGCCCGACGTCTGCCAGGATCCTCGCTACCATGAGATCAATCCCGAGACTCGCTCAGAAATGGTGGTGCCGCTCTTCTACAAAAACCGCGTCATCGGCGTTCTCGACCTCGAACACAGCCGTACCGGCTACTTTCAGGAGCGCCACGAGCGAACTCTAACCACCCTCGCGGCTCAGATCGCCATCGCCATTGAAAACGCCCGGCTCTACAGTCAGGTACTGCGCCATGAGCAGCAGCTCGAACGCGACCTCTCCATGGCGAGGCAAGTGCAGTTGCGCCTGCTGCCATCAGGCTGTCCCGTCCATACCAATGCCGAGTTCGCCGCGCGCTTCCTGCCTGCGCGCTCCATCGGCGGCGACCTCTACGATTTCGTCGAATATGATGCCAACCGCTCTGCCATCGTCGTCGGCGACGTAAGCGGCAAAGCCGCGCCGGCAGCGCTCTTTGCTGCGCTGGTCAGTGGCATCATGCGCTCCGCCTCTGCGCGCCAGCCTTCTCCAGCCGAGATGCTGACCGAGCTGAACGATGCTTTGCAGGATCGCAAACTGGACTCGCAGTATGTGACCATGCTCTACGCTGTGTGGGACGACAGTAACCGCACCCTTCAGGTAGCAAACGCCGGAGGTGTGCCGCCGATCTTTTGCCGTGGAGGGGAGATCACCACACTCCAGGCTGAGGGTCTTCCGCTCGGCATGTTCGAAGAGGCACAGTATGAGGAGTTTTCCGTTGCCACCCAGCCCGGCGACGCATTTGTCTTCGTCTCCGACGGCATCACCGATGCGGAAAACAAAGAAGGTGAGATGTATGGCACCGAGCGCCTTACCCAGATACTCTGCGGCCATCGCACCATGCCTGCTGCGCAAATCGCCGAGGCCATCTTCGCCGACGTTGCCCGCTTCCAGGCCGGCAAAGACCGCTTCGATGACGAAACCATCCTGGTTCTGGTCGTCCGGTAAGCCCGGCAGTTCTCGCCGCCTCAGTCGCCCCGCAAAGTAAAACTCAAGACAGTCTCCGCTCCATTGAGTATTCTTGTGCCATTCCAAACTGGGAGCTGGTTTTGACCCGAAAAACAGGTACGTACGCGCTTCTGCTTCTCTGCTTTATCTTCCTTGCCTTCGCCTCTCAATCATCCGACGGACAAGCCTCTTCCAAATGGAATTTGAAGTCGCCCGACGGCCAGGTCAGCGTCGAAGTCCACGCGTCTCCCTTCACCTACTCGGTCACCTTTCACGGCAAGCCCGTGGTCGTCGACTCAGCTCTCGGACTCGATCTGAAAGGGCAGGCTCCTTTTCAGGATGTAACGCTGATCTCGCAACAATCCCGGTCGGCTGACGAAACTACGACACCTGTCTGGGGCAAGACCAGCAAGATTCGCGACCACTACAACGAGCTCACCCTATCCTTCGCCCAGGCCAAGTCCCCCGACCACAAACTTGATCTGATCCTGCGCGCTTATCCAGACGGAGTAGCCTTCCGCTACAACCTGCCCGCGCAGACGAATACAGATAAGTTCATTGTTACGACCGAACGCACCGGCTTCGCCTTTCCCGGCGACCCCACGGTCTGGGCCACCATCTATCCGGCCTTTCACAACTCATCTGAACAGCACTACACCCGCCAGCGATTCTCCGACCTTTCCAACGGCACGATTATCGGCCTGCCGCTTCTCGCCGAGATCCATCCTGATGTCTATGCGGCAATTGCCGAGGCAGACCTGACCGACTGGGCCGGAATGTCGCTCACATCCAACAACTTTGGCCTGGTCGCCAACCTCTCTCCACGCCTCGATGGACAGGGCCTGATCGCCGGTTCCCTGCCCCATGCTTCTCCCTGGCGCATTCTCATGCTCGCGACAACTCCCGGAGCGCTCATCGAGTCCACCCTGATTGAGCAGCTCAGCCCTCCCTCCGCCATCCAGGACACCTCATGGATCAAGCCCGGCAAGACGGCCTGGGACCACTGGTGGAGCGGCGACACCCAGATGGATAACGAGACGAACAAGCGCTACATCACCTTCGCCTCGGAGATGGGTTTCCCCTACCAGCTCATCGACTGGAACTGGTACGGCATGTTCAACGAGCCGACAACCGACATCACCAAGGTTCTGCCGACGCTCGACATGCCCGGCATCCTGCAATTTGCCAAAGACCATCACGTCCGCGAATGGCTCTGGATTCACTCAGCCGACATCAACCACGCTCTCGAAAACAACACGCTCGACGCAGCCTTTGCCCTCTACGAACAATGGGGTATCGCGGGCGTCAAAATCGACTTTATGGATTCCGACGACCAGGCGATGGTCAACTGGTACATCAGGGTCGTTCAGCTGGCCGCCGCACACCATCTCATGGTCGACTACCACGGAGCCTTCAAAGACACAGGCCTGCGCGTCACCTATCCGAATTTGCTTACACGCGAAGGCGTCCTGGGCAATGAATACAACAAGTTCAGCAACCGCGTCACACCCACGCACAAGTTGACGCTGCCATTCACCCGCGGGCTGGTTGGCCCTATGGATTACACGCCAGGCGGCTTTCTCAACCGCAGTCCCTCCGAGTGGAAAGCTACGAACCCAACCGAAGTCATGGGGAGCCGTGCCCAGGAATTGGCGCTCTTCGTCGTCTACTGGAGCGCCCTGACCTGCGTCACCGACGATCCCGAGCACTACAAAAATCAACCTGGCCTCGACTTCCTCAAAGCTGTCCCCAGCGTCTGGGATGAGACCAAAGCCCTTGACGGCGCAGTCGGCGAACACGTCGTAGTTGCCCGCCGCAGCGGCAACCGCTGGTTCGTCGGCGCAATGACGGGGGATAAGCCCTACACCTACCGCCTTGCCCTCAGCTTTCTCGACAGCGGCAGCTACACGGCGCATCTCTCCCTCGACCCGACCGACCCCAAAGCCAGCTACGAAGTACTGGAAGAATCCATCAAAACCGTCACTGCAAAGGATTCTTTAACTCTAACCATGCGTCCAGCCGGTGGCGCGGCACTCTACTTCGAGCCGTCCAAGGCGCAATAGCCATCGCCTCTCTGCTCCGTACTCCCCAGCCCTATCCGGTAGACTGGGGAGTACAAAAAGAACAGGAAAAATTCCGGAGTCCCATGCACACCGCGACTGAAGAACGCATCATCCGCCCCGCCAAGAACATCCTCGGTAGCCTCCGCCTCCCGGGCGACAAATCCATCAGCCACCGTTACGGCATGCTCGGCGCCTTCGCCGAGGGCACCTCACGCTTTACCAACTTCTCGACCGGCGCCGACTGCGCCTCGACCCTGGCCTGCATGGAAGCCCTCGGCGCCACGGTCAGCCGCCCCGAAGCGGGCATCATTGAAGTTACCGGCGTCGGCGGCCAAGTCCAGCAGCCCACCGCACCCCTCGATTGCGGCAACTCCGGCTCGACGATGCGCATGATCTCCGGCCTTCTGGCTCCCCAGCAGGGCGAATTTACCCTCATCGGGGACGCTTCCCTTACCCGCCGCCCCATGAAGCGGGTTCAGCTCCCTCTTTCTCACATGGGCGCGAAGATCACCCTCACCGACGGCCATGCCCCGGTCCACATCACCGGATCACGCCTCACTGCCATCGACTACACCACGCCGGTGCCCAGCGCCCAGGTGAAAACCTGCGTCCTGCTCGCCGGCCTGCAGACCCCCGGCACCACTACCGTCCGTGAATCGATTCGCACCCGCGACCACAGCGAGCTTGCTCTCCGCGCCTTCGGCGTCCAGGTCGACCGCAGCGTTGACTCGGTCAGTATCACCGGCCCGCAGACGCTCACAGCCATCCAGGCCGCGGTCCCCGGAGATATCTCCTCGGCCGCATTCTTCCTCTGCGCTGCTGCTATTTTCCCCGGCTCGCAGTTGCTCATCGACTCGCTCGGCCTTAACCCCACACGCGCCACGCTGCTCGACGTCCTGACCTCGCTCGGAGCGCAGATCTCAGTCCTCAATCTGGAAGAGAAGCACGCAGAACTGGTCGGCACAGTCCAGATCACATGCCCGCTGCAGGGCCTCGGCTCGACGACGATCAGCGGCGCGCTCGCTGCCCAGCTCATCGACGAATTGCCCGTCCTCGCCGCAATCGCCCCCTACACCAGCGGCGGCATCCGCATCCGCGACGCGAACGAACTGCGCGTCAAGGAGTCCGACCGCATCGCTCTCGTCGTGCAGAACCTCAAAGCCATGGGAGCCGAAGTCACCGAGTACGAAGACGGCATGGACGTCCCTGGCAACCAGCAGCTTCATGGAGCCACGATCGACTCCGGCGGCGACCACCGCATCGCCATGGCCTTCTCCGTAGCCGCCCTGCGCGCTACCGGCGAAACCCTGATACACGGCTCCGAATCGGCCAAAATCAGCTTCCCCGAGTTCTTCGACCTGCTCGATTTCGTCGCGGAACGATAGCCTCCCAGACAATTCAGGCAATCTGGGTACCCAGCCCAAACAAAAACGCCCGACACCAAACGGTGCCGGGCGTTTCACTTTCCGAATGAATCGACTACTGGTTTGTCGGTGCGGGCGTAGCCAGGCTAGGCTCTTTCCCCGCCGTCGCAGGCTGCAATCCCGGAATCACCGGCTGCTCCTTCACCACGCCAGCCGCCGCATCCGGCAGGCTGATGCCGTAGTGCTGCAGAGTCGTCGCCAGCAACTGATAGAGGCTTGCGCGGTCTTTTGCATACGCCGCACGCGCCGCCGTCAGGCTGTTCTCCGCAGTGGCCAAGTTACGTGACTGAGCCAGTACCAGCGCCGTCGTCGAAGCACCCAGATGCAGCTTCTTCTGCTCCGAATCCAGGCTCTGCGCGTTGAACTTCTGCGAAGCCTCGGCAGCTAGCACCGCTGCACGGTCGTTGGTCAGCGCGTACTGCTGATTGACGACCTGCATCTTGATCTCGGTGTAGAGCTGCTCCAGCCGCAACTGCGCCTGGCGGTATTCGATCAGGGAACGGGCCCGGTCAGCCTGCGCCGTCCGGTTGCGCAGCGGAATGGTCATGTTGAAACCCACACCCTTGTCCGGCGCAAGACTCTGGAACAACCGGCTGAATGTTTCGCCATACCCATAGCTCGGATATGTCCCCGGATCGCACTTTGTTCCCTTCGAGAAGTCGCAAATGGCATTCGGATTCTGTGCACCGCCCAGACCCGTGGCACCGTAGAAGGCGTACACATCGAGCGTCGGCAGCAGAGCATTCTTCGCGCCGCGCAGAGTAATGTCATCCTTCTTGATCGCCAGTACCGCCTGCTCCAGCTCCGGACGGTTTGTGAATGCGACCGCGGCTAGCTCGTCTGCAGACTGTTTCTCTTCCGGCAGCTCTTCCAGGCTGGCCCGGTCTGTCGGAATGATCGGAGCTGCAATCAGCGCGGGATCGTTCAGGTTGCGCGCAATCGCCTGCTTCACGATTAGCTGCTGGTAGTTCAGGTTGCTCTGCGAACTGATCAGCGCCTGCTTATCGGCAGCTACCGAGGAGTCCGCCGTCACCACATCCAGCGGCGCCATGGTGCCAATCTCCAGCTGCTTGCGGTCGTCGGCTGCGACCTTAGAGCTCTGCTCCAGGGCGCGTTCCTTGGCCTGCAAGTCCTCATACGAACTCACCAGCGCCCAGTAGATATTCTCCACCTGGTTCACCGTGTACAGAATCTGCTGCCGGAAGGCCGAATCCGTAATGCGCCGGTCGTAGATCGCCTCCTGCATAAACCGTTTATTTACCCAGATGCCAGCTCCCTGCAGCAGGTGCTGGGTCGCGGTTGCTTTGAAGTTGGTATTCAGCTGCGGGCTATAGGTCGTAAACCCGTTGGTGTTCGTGGTTCGCGAGTTGTTGAACGTCACAGCCAGGTTGCCGCCGGTGATAAATCCCTGGTTGTAAGCAAAGTCATAGGAGTCGGTATTGACCGCGCCACCCGAGAATGGGCTGGTCTGGGGCTGCCGCTGGCGTTCAAGCTGGATCGTACCCGTCAGGTATGGGTCCAGATTGGTCGGCTGAGGGCCTGCGCCATCCGTCGATACCACGAGTCCTGAGGCACCCGTAGCCGCACCGGCCGAGGTCCCACCCGGTCCGCCGCCCACCGTCAGTGTCTGCGAAGAGCCGCCAAGCGTGTTCGTCACGAGACCGCTGTTGACTCCGCGGAGGCCGGCTCCGGCTTTGGAGCGCAGAATGTCCGTATCTGCAATATCCAGGTTGTAGCGCGCAATGGCCAGATCGTAGTTGTTCTCTAGCGCCAGCGTAATCGCGTCACTCAGGCTCAGGTAGATCTTGCCGTTCTTCACCAGATCCGTGAGCCGCACCGAGTTCATGAAGCTGGCCGTCGCAACCTCAGGCCCGGTATAAATCTTCAGCGGATTCGGATACAGGTTATGCGGCTTGCTGAAGTCGACTCCAGAGCTGCGCAGGTACAGGGGCTCTGTCGCAATAGGGGCCGGAGCAGCTGGCAACTCCGACAAGACCTTGTCGCCAGCCTGCGGCGCCGTCTGCTGCCCAAAGACCGAAGGCGGCATCGCCGTCGTCAATCCCAGGAGGACTACCGCCGCCGCGCGCAAACGCCCAACTCCGTTTCCACTCATCTGCTTCTTGCCGTCCATCTCCATCTGCTCGCTCATCTCCTGCGATCTACCGCGCTTTAAGTACAAATGCATGAATCCTCTCCACTTATTCCCCGGGGCTATCCCCTGAGGCGATTTCTAGTCGAGGCACAATTTTTGAGGCATCGGTTGCCTCTATCAAGACGCTTCAGCTACCCCATCGGACGCATTTTCTCTGTCCGTCCCATCGGAATCGGGAACCATTCGAGTCAGCCAGCCTGTGCTGCAAGCCTGTTTTTTGTTACGAGAATGGATACGTCGCAGACCCCGATTTCGTTCCCGCAAAAACCCCGTGGAACCATCGGAGTTCCCAATCCAAAGGCCAATCTCTCATCTGGCCCGCAAAGCCCGAGTATATCTCAGCGCTTCTCCCAGTTTTTGGCCAGGGTAAGACACGAAAGGCAACGCCTCAGTCCGTTTGTTCCTATTGTTCACATTGGTTCCAACGATTCAGGAGAGGAGCGGCCGCCTCAGCAGTCTGCTGCCAGCGCTCAAATCAAAGCGCACTGCGCCACTATTCGTAGCGCAGCGCCTCAATGGGATCGAGATTTGCCGCGCGGAGCGCTGGAATCATCCCACTCACCAGGCCCGTAACAATCAGAATCCCGGTCGCTACCAGCACCGAAGCCGGCGAAATGCGCAGATAGATGTCTGCGTCATGGGCATTTTCGGCAATCGCGCTGTAGAACGTGATCCGGCCGACCGCAATCGAAACCACCTCCGCTAGCAATATGCCCAGCAGGCCGCCCACTGTCGTGATGACAAAGGCCTCGGCGAGAAATTGCGTCAGAATATGGTGCTTCTGTGCTCCCAGCGCCTTCTCGATCCCAATCTCCCGCGTCCGCTGCTGTACTGCAACCAGCATGATATTCATCAGCCCAATCCCAGCAATGCCTAGCGTCAAAGCGCCAACCAGCGCCAGCAGAACCTGCAACGCCAACGACAATATCCGGAACTGGCTCAACTGCTCCATCAAATTGGCCACAAAGATTGCCCTGCGATCCGTGGGTCTGAAGTGGTGCGCCGCCGCCAATGCCGCGCGCAGGTTCTTCTCCACCAGCTCGTGATCCCCGGTGTAGTTCATCCAGATGCCGTCGAGATATTTGGTGTCCTTGATGTCGCCCATGGTGCTGAACGGAATGTAAATCTGACGGTTGGCGTCATTGTCCCCTTCCTGCATCTTGGCCTCAAGCACACCAATCACGGTAAAGCGAATCCCGTTAAGCCGGACCGATTCGCCTACAGCGTAACCGCCGGAAAACAACTTCGTCTTGGCTTCGGAGCCGATCACGGCAACGTGCGCCCGCTGCTGCTCTTCACCGCCATTGAAAAAGCGGCCCGTAGCCACCGGCAGGTGCATCACCTCCTGCGCCACTGGAAGCACACCGTTCACCGTCCAGGTAAAAGTGTGCAGATCGTCCTGCACCGGCACATCCTTCTGTACCGTCGGCGTAATGTGAATCAACCCAGGAACGCTGTTCCAGATCATGTCCACATCGTCCTGCGTAAACCGCACCTTCACGCCCGCTTTATCGCCGCCCGCCTGCTCGCTGGTACGACCGGGAAAAGCCCCAATCAACGTTGTACCCCACTGCGCAAAGATCGCCTCGACAGCGCGTCCAAAACCCGCTCCATAAGCCAGCAGCAGCACAACGGTGGCGATACCCCAGGCCATGCCGATGATCGTAATCATGGTGCGGCGGCGGTTATAAACCATCGCTTCCCAGGCCTGCATGAGAATGTCTTTGAACATCGCCTTCCCTACTCTCTACGTAACGCTTCTACAGGCTCGAGGCCGGCTGCCATGCTCGCCGGATAGACCCCAGCCACAATTCCACAAATCGCCAGCGAGCCCATTGCCAGTGCCGCCGACCACCAAACCAACTGTGGCGGATCGAACCCTGGCATCTGCCCTGTCAGCAGCGCCTGCAATATGCCCATGAACCCGGCCGAAAGCCCGATCCCGATCAACCCACTGATCGTCGTTAGCAGCAGTCCTTCCATGAAAAACTGCATCAGGATGCTGCGCTTGGTCGCGCCGAGCGCCTTGCGCAGCCCGATCTCCCGTGTCCGCTCCGTCACAGAGACCAGCATGATGTTGATAATGCCCACCGCGCCAAGTCCCAGCGTAATCACTCCCACGCTGCCCAGAAAAATATCCATCGCGTCGAAGATCTTGCCCACCAACGCGCT
>Ga0105248_10001173_pt1 | contig 29276 bp, 24 predicted proteins | sample KBSS34metaG_FD_81524 | JGI IMG/M metagenome (GOLD analysis project Ga0105248, IMG submission 81524) | Switchgrass rhizosphere microbial communities from Kellogg Biological Station, Michigan, USA - KBS S3-4 metaG | ecosystem: Host-associated > Plants > Roots > Rhizosphere > Soil | place... | reverse complement strand
ACGGCGATGCAGCGCGCGCAATTCCCATCCTTCGGCCGCGAGCGCCTGCGCCGTCGCGCCGCCGATTCCGCCGCTGGCGCCCAATATCAAAGCAGTCCGTGTCATCGCCATCTCCTTGTGTTGCGACAAGGATCGCGCGATGCGTTGTCATACACAATTGTCTAATAATGCACATTTGATATACGCTTTTGCATGATCAACACTTCACCGAGCTGGGATCTGTGGCGTGCGTTCGACGCCGCGATCGAGACGCGCTCGCTGTCGGCGGCGGCGCGCCGTCTCGGCGCGACGCAGCCCACGCTCGGCCGGCAGATCGAAGCACTCGAAGCCGCGCTCGGCTATCCCTTGTTCGTTCGCTCGCAGCGCGGGTTGACCCCCACCGACGGCGCCCTCGCGCTCGCCCCGCTCGCCGCGACGATGGCGGCGACTGCAGGCGCCCTCGCGCGTGCCGGCGCCAGCGGTTCGGGCGTGACCGGTGTTGTACGCGTGACTGCGAGTGAAGTGATCGCCTGCGAAGTCCTCGCGCCACTGCTGCCCGAGTTTCGCGCGGCACATCCGGGGATCGAGATCGAGATCAGCGCGAGCAACGCCGTCGCTGACCTGCTCACGCGCGAAGCCGATATCGCGGTCCGCATGGTGCCCCCACGCCAACAGGCACTGGTCGCGCGCCGATTGGGCACCACCGAAGTGGGGCTCTATGCCCGCGCCGACTATCTCGCGCGTAATGGAACGCCCACTTCGTTCGACGATCTCGCCGGTCACACGCTAATCGGCTACGACCGCGACCGCGCGCCGGTCGACCAACTGCGCGCCATCGGCATTCCGGCCGACCCGCGCAGCTTCGCCGTCCGCGCCGACAACAATCTCGTCCAGCACGCCTTGCTGCGCGCCGGGGTCGGCATCGGCGGCATGCAGCATCAGCTCGCTGCGCGCTCGACCGATCTTGTGCCGGTGCTGCCCGGTGCGTTCCGGCTGCCATTGGAGATTTGGGTAGTGATGCACGAGGATCTGCGCGGCTCGAAGCCGGTGCGCGCGCTGTTCGACTTTCTTGCGGCCGGCCTCGAAGCCTATCTTGCCGGCTGATCAGGCGGGGCGGCGTGCCTGGACAAACCCCTGGGACGTTGCGCGGACATCATCCGACGCACGTGGGACGATGTTGCCGACGCGCGCGACAAACGCATCCGCGTCCTCGCCCGGCGTACGGTGCGCCATCTGCCGGTCGCCGAACTCGCGGCGATACGTGGTGCGGCGCGTCGGCACAACGATCGCACGGTGCCTGGTGTCGCGCGGGATGCGCTTGAACGCCTGTCGACCTTGTCTTCGGGCCCCTCGAACACTTGCAGGAACCGCAGTCCGTCCGAATAGAGCAGACCAGTGTCCCGATCGCGCGCATTGTTGCGGCGCGACGTCACCAGGATCGGCGCAGGCTCGACGCCGCCGCCTTGGGATTGATGCTGCTGATGTTGATGAGCTGCAACATGGCATTGCCTTGGCGAGTTCGGGAACCAATCTTACCGGGAAAGTTTGACGCTTTCACGACGGGCACTGGACTTTTCGCCCTACAGAAGACTAGGGAACCTTATGCGATCTGCGCTGCGCCTTGGCCTTCGACTTATCCGCCCTTAGAGGCGGCGGAGCAAACGCGCGCCTCTAAGGGCAACGTCCGGACTTAAGCCAGCCCAGCGCCTGCGCGAATGCGCGCGCGATCCAGAGAGACACGCAATGCTGCACGATCCCAGCGTCAAATACCGGCCCTTCCCGCAGATCGACCTGCCCGACCGGCAATGGCCGAGCCGAACCATCACCAAGCCCCCGCGCTGGCTGTCGACTGACATGCGCGACGGCAACCAGGCGCTCATCGATCCGATGGACGGCGAAAAGAAGAAGCGCTTCTTCGAACTGCTGGTGAAGGTAGGTGTCAAGGAAATCGAAGTCGGCTTTCCCTCCGCCGGCGCCACCGAGTTCGACTTCATTTCCGGACTGGTACGTTCGGGCGCGGTGCCCGACGATGTGATCATCCAGGTGCTGACCCAGTCGCGCCGCGACCTGATCGAGACGAGCTTCCAGAGCCTTAGGGGCGCGCCGAAGGCGATCGTCCATCTTTACAACGCAGTCTCGCCGGCCTGGCGCCGCGTCGTGTTCAACATGAGCCGCGACGAGATCCGCGAGATCGCGGTCACCGGCGCCAAGGTGCTTCGCGATGAAGCCGCCAAGCAGCCCGATACCGACTGGTATTTCGAATACAGCCCAGAAACCTTCTCGACAGCCGAGCTCGATTTCAGTCTCGAAGTCTGCGAGGCGGTGATGGATGTGCTGCGTCCGACGCCCGACCATCCGCTGATCCTCAATCTGCCGGCGACGGTCGAAGCGGCGACCCCCAACATCTACGCCGACCAAATCGAGTTCTTCGGCCGCCACATCCGCAATCGCGATTGCGTGGCAATCAGTCTGCATCCGCACAATGATCGCGGAACCGGCGTCGCCGCCGCGGAGCTTGGCCTGCTCGCCGGTGCCGACCGCGTCGAGGGCTGTCTGTTCGGCAATGGCGAGCGGACCGGCAATTGCGACCTGGTGACGCTGGCGCTTAATATGTACACGCAGGGCGTCGATCCGAAACTCGACTTCTCGGATATCGACGAAGTCATTCAGACCGTCGAATATTGCAACCAGCTGCCCGTCCACCCGCGCCACCCCTATGCCGGCGAACTGGTGTTCACGGCCTTTTCGGGCAGCCATCAGGACGCGATCAAAAAGGGCTTTGCGGCGCAGGCGCAGCGCAACGATCAGCTGTGGGACGTGCCCTATCTGCCGATCGATCCAGCCGATCTCGGGCGCAGCTACGAGGCCGTGATCCGCGTCAATTCGCAGTCGGGCAAGGGCGGCGTCGCGTGGATCCTCGAGCAGGACAAGGGCCTCAAGCTACCCAAACGCATGCAGGCTGATTTCTCGCGCCACGTTCAGGCGCTCGCCGACGAGACCAGCCGCGAATTGAATGCTGCCGACATCTGGCAGCTGTTCGAACGCACCTATCTGCCGGCCGACGCGGATCGGCTCGTGCTCGTCGACTATGACGAATCGGGGCCTGCGGGGCAGCGCACCTTTGTCGGTACGATCCGGGTCGGCGGCATCGAGAAACGTGTGAGCGGACGCGGGAACGGATTGATCTCCAGCGTGCTGGATGCGCTGAGCGAGGCGTGCGGCGTCAGCCTCGACGTCGTCGACTACAATGAGCACGCGGTCAGCCACGGCTCGGACGCGCAGGCGGCGACCTATCTCGAGTGCCGCACTGCCGATGGACGTACGGTGTTCGGCGCCGGCATCGATGCCGACATCGCCACGGCCAGTGTTCGCGCGGTGCTCAGCGCCGCGAACCGCGCAGCTGCCTGAGCGCCTGTTTGGAAATATGCGGAGGAGCGCATTCCAAGGCGGTTCCGATCCGCCCGGAGGGCACATTTCCAAATAGCCCCTGAAGGGGACGAGCGGCGCGCGGGAGCAACGCGCGCCGCTCGAAGCTGGTGGTCAGGCGACCGGGTAGCTCAGCCCATAATAATTATAGACCTGTTCGCCGTAGGTCCGGTCGAATGCGGGCTCTTTGCCGGCGGCATATTTCGGCGCGCCCTGCAGCGTTTCCTTGTCGATATCGACGACATAGCCGCCCTCTTCCTCGTCGTAGGTCAGCTTGTCCCAGGGCAGCGGATAATAGTCGCTCCCCAGACCGAACAAGCCGCCGAACTGAAGCACGGCATATTCGACTTGGCCGTCGATCTTGTCGATCATCAGGTTGTAGATCGATCCCAGCTTCTCACCGTCGCGATCGTAGACGGACGTGCCTTCGACCTTGTTCGATGCGATCAGCGCGGTGGTTTCGTCGGTTGCGATGGTATCGCTCATCAGGGAGCCTCCTCGACTCGTACTCGCCCCGTCCGCTTGACGGAATATAGGGGTTCGGGCGTGACGGCGTGATGACGCCCCCGCTCCGTTCGGCGTGTTCGACGGGCAATGTGGCGGTTACTCGAACTTCCGGCCCGATTCCCATCGCTCCCAGCCAAGCGCTCATCCGGAATGAGGTGCCATGGTGCTCCCCGCGCGGCCAATCTTGCGCGTCGGGGACGTTCAATCCGCAGCAAAAAGGGCGCCCGAAGGCGCCCTTCCCTGGCTAGGACCACATGTCAGCGGCAGCGCACGTCGGACGAATTCTGGTCGACCGACTTGCCGAGGATCGCGCCGAGCGCGCCGCCGATCAGCGTGCCCGCGGTGCGGTTGCGGCCGCCGTCAATCACATTGCCAAGCAGCGCGCCGGTCGCACCGCCGACGATGAGTCCCGTGGTGCCATCGTTGCGCTTGCAATAATAGCGGCCGTCGGATCCGCGATAGACCTGGTCTTCGGAAGTCAGGCGACGCTCCTGGTATCGCGGATCGTCACGATAATAGCGGGCCGCATCATAATCGGTCCGGTAGCGGTCGCCATTGTCGTTGTAGCCATAGTCGTCGCGGCGCCGGTCATAGCGCGAGCCCCAGCGCGCACGTGCATCCTCATAGATGCGGCGCTCGCGGTCATAGATCTCGCGCTCATGGTCGAACCGCGCCTGCGCGGCATCCCAGCGCGCCTGATCGGCGCGCGACTGGGCGCTCGCGGCGGGGGCCAGCGCGGCCAGGCTCACGCAGCCCAGCACCGTGGCCATCCAAAGCTTCCTCATTCTTTCCTCCTCGATTGGCTTGTACACCGATCCTGCCGAGCGCGACGTGTCGGGAGCCTGAACAACGTCAATTCGACTCCCCGGTTCATTTCGGCGTCGGAATTAGCGATCGAGATGGACGAAGTCGCGATCGAATGCGACCATATGTGCGCCGCCGTCGACACACAGTATCTGGCCGGTCACCGCCTGCGCACTTGCCAGATAGAGCACGGCGTCGGCGATTTCACTGGCATGGGGCAAGCGCGCAAGCGGCATGCGCGCGGCAAGCCGCTCTGCCTGACCGACCGCATACTCATCGGTGACGATGGTGAGCCCTGGCGCCACGGCATTTACGCGGATCGCCGGCGCAAGAACGCGCGCACTGGCCTGGGTCAGGCCGGCAAGCGCCTGTTTCGACAGCGTATAGGCGAACTGGTCGCGGTGCGGATGGAAGATGCGCTGATCGAGCAGGTTGACGATCGCACGCCCCGCTCCTCCAGCCCCTGCGAAGGCCTTGGTGAGCAGCGCGGGCGCCGCGCAATTGACGGCATAATGCGCCATCAGGTCGGCGACCTGCACCGTCGCGAGATCGTCCTGGCCGAACATCGCGGCGCTGTTGACCAGGAGGTCGGGCGCACGTCCGAAACGCGCCGCCACTGCGCCGACCAGCATCTCCGCTTCGTTCGGATCAGAAAAGTCGGCGACGAAGCCATGCCATTCGGCGCCCGTCTCGGCGAACGCCGCGGCCAGATCGGCGACCGGATCCGCATCGTGGCTGCCGTGGATCGCGACCGCCCAGCCTTCGCGCGCGAGCCGTGCCGCTATTGCTGCGCCCAGCCGGCGGTGCCCGCCAGTCACAAGCGCAAGCTTCCTGCTCACCGGCGGTCCATCAGCCGCAACACTTCCTCGCGGCTGCGCTCATCGTTGCGGAACACGCCCATCATGCGGCTGGTCGTCATGGTGACACCGGGCGTGCGCACGCCGCGCGCGGTCATGCAGCTGTGGCTCGCTTCAATCACCACGGCGACGCCGAGCGGCTTGAGCCCGTGCCAGATGCAGTCGGCGACTTCAGCCGTGAGGCGCTCCTGCACCTGCAGCCGCCGCGCGAAGCCGTGGAGCACGCGCGCCAGTTTCGAAATGCCGACCACGTGATCGCGCGGGAGATAGGCGATCGAGGCCTTGCCGATGATCGGCGCCATATGATGTTCGCAGTGCGACTGGAAAGGAATATCCTTGAGTAGCACGATCTCGTCGTAACCGCCGACTTCATGGAACACTCGCTCCAGATGGATCGCCGGATCCTCCGCATAGCCGTTGCAATATTCCTTCCACGCCCGGGCGACGCGTTCGGGCGTGTCGAACAGCCCCTCGCGCGCCGGGTCGTCACCGGCCCAGCGGATCAGCGTCCGGATCGCTTCCGCGACGTCGGCCGGAACCTGGATCTTGGCGTCGGCCGCCACCAGATCGCCGGCATCCGGCGTGTCGCCATGTTCTTCCACAACTTCCTTCCTATCGTTTCGCCCCGCGATTGACGCTACGGCAAGCTGCTCCGCGAGGCCCTGAGGGGTTTGAATCCGCTTCTTGCGCACGTTCTTGGCCGCATTAGCCATGCCCAAATTGTTGCACGGGGTTTACGGACGCGTTAGCTTCCGTCCCAATAAATGCAACGCCGCAACGAGCCGATAGAGCCATAGGCGGTCAGCAGGGAGAGGCCCGCTCCATGAAAAAGTTCGAACTCCTCGCCGCCACCGCACTATCGCTGCTGGTGGTCACACCGGCGTTCGCTCAGGACAAGCCCGCCTCCGCGCCCGCCCCATCCGACGCCGCGGCCACCGGTGAGGAGATAGTCGTCACTGCGACCAAGCGCGAGAAGACGCTGCTCGATACGCCGATCTCCGTGGCGGTGACGTCGGGACAGACGATTCAGCAGGCGCAGGTTCGCGACCTGATCGACTTGCAGACCCTGGTACCTTCGTTGCGCGTCTCGCAGTTGCAAAGCTCGGCCAACACCAATTTCATCATCCGCGGCTTCGGCAACGGCGCCAACAACGCCGGGATCGAGCCCTCGGTCGGCGTTTTCATCGACGGCGTCTATCGTTCACGCTCGGCCGCGCAGATCGGCGACCTCCCCGACCTAAAGCGTGTCGAAGTGCTGCGCGGGCCGCAGTCGACGCTGTTCGGCAAGAATGCGTCGGCAGGCATCATCAGCATCGTCACTGCCACGCCCAGCTTCAGCTGGGGTGGATCGGCCGAAGTGAGCTACGGCAACTATAACGCGCTGGTGGTCAAGGGCAGCGTGACCGGCCCACTCTCCGACGAACTCGCGTTCAGCCTCGCCGCCAACGTCAACAAGCGCGACGGCTATGGCCGCGACCTGGCGCGCGGCGGCGCCGATGTGAACAACCGTAACCGCGCCGGCGTGCGTGCCCAACTCTATTACGAGCCGAATGCGGACCTTTCCGTCCGCCTGATATACGACCACGACCATATCGACGAGGACTGCTGCATCGTCGCCAACATCGTCAACGGACCGACCGGCGCCGTGGTGCGGGCACTGGGCGGCAATCTCGATGCCGCCAATCCCTTCTCGTACAACATCTACAACAATTATGCATCGAGCAACGACGTCAAGAACTGGGGCTGGTCGGGTCAGATCGACATCGGGATCGGCAAGACCAAGCTTACATCGATCAGCGCCTACCGCGGCGTCGACACCCAAACCAACCAGGATTCCGACTTCACCAGCGCCGACCTGCTGGGCCGTAACGCGATGCAGCAGCGCATCCGGACCCTAACGCAGGAAGTGCGCCTGACTTCGAACTTCGAGGGGCCGTTCAACTTCCTGATTGGCGGGTTCTATTTCGACGAGCGGATCACGCAGAGCAACCAGGTGCTGTTCGGCACCCAGTTCCGCCCCTATGCTGACCAGTTGATCCGCGGGGCCTCAGGCAACGCGCTCAACGTCGGCATGCTCGAGACGACGTTCGGTGCGCTAGAGGGCAATCCCGCCAAATATGCCGGCGCCTTCTTCAAAAATGGCACCGGCCTCGACGAGCATTACCGACTCACCGATCTCTCCTACTCGCTGTTCGGCAGCGCGGATTACGAGATCATCAGGGGCCTGACGCTCACCGGTGGCGTCAACTACACGCACGACCGCAAGCTGTTCAACACCAACGTGACCAGCAACGAAGCGTTCTCGGCAATCAACCTCGATGCGCCGCAATATGCGCCATTCCGCAACCAGTTGCTGTTGCAGGGCGCGGTCGCGCAAACCGTCGGCACTGCGCTCGGGCTCGGCACGTCGGCGAACGCGACGCAAATTGCCGCTTTCGCGGGCGCCCAGCCCGCAGCCTATGCCCAGATCGTCGCGGGCGCGACGGCCTTTGCCAACGCCAACATGAACAATCCCGCGGCGAACCCGCTGGGGTCGCTTCGGCAACTGCAATTCCTGCCTCCGTTCATGAATGTGCCCAACGCCGTCGAGCCGGGCCGCACCGAGGACAGTAATGTGTCGTACACGCTGCGCGCGGCGTACAAGTTCAACCGCCACATCAGCGTCTATGCAACGTTCGCGACCGGCTTCAAGGCAAGCTCGGTCAACCTTTCGCGCGACAGCCGACCGACCGCGGCGGATCTCGTCAGCCTCCGCACCGCCAATCTTGCAGTGGTCAATCTGGGCTCGGGCTCGCGCTTCGCCGATCCCGAAAAATCTCGCGTGATTGAAGGCGGCATCAAGGTGCAGTTCGCCAATTGGGCGGCCAATCTTGCCGTGTTCGACCAGGTGCTCCGCGGCTTCCAAAGCAATGTGTTCACCGGCACCGGCTTCGCGCTGGCCAATGCCGGCAAGGAGACTGTCGACGGGGTCGAGTTCGACGGTAGCTGGCGCCCCGTCAGGCCGCTCAACCTGACGCTTGCGGTCACCTACCTCGATCCGATCTACAACAGCTTCGTGGCATCGGCGGGCGGCGACATCAGCGGACGCCGGCCGTCGCTGATCCCCGAATTTTCGATCACCGGGGGCTTCGCCTACACCGCCGAGATCGGCGGCGGGAACAGGCTGATCCTGCGCTCCGACTATCATTGGGAATCGAAGGCCGATCTCGACGAGCGCTTCCCGGGGTACACCAAGGAAGTTAATGACTGGAACGGCGCGGTGATCCTGGCGCTGCGCAAAGGCTGGGAGTTCTCGATCTGGGGGCGCAACCTTACCAACAACCAATATCTGACCACGATCTTCCCCTCGGTCGCGCAGTCGGGAAGCATTTCGGGGTATCCGAGCCAGCCGCGGACCTGGGGTGGCACCGTGCGTGCGAAGTTCTGAAAGGATGCCGAGCGGAATTTGCCCTCTGGCGGCGCACCGAAGGACATTTTCGCCGCGAAACGGGTAGTTTTCCACCACCTATGCGCCGAAACGAACCTGAAACACGCGAAGAGCGCGTGCATCTTGCCAAGAAGGCCGCTAGACGCGACGTAGGGAGAACGGCGCTGGCGTGTCGCCTGGGCCGGTCACTCGCAAAACAGAAGCGCCGCCACCTGGGCGAGCGCGAGGAGGAGAACAGGAATGGCGGAACAGAAGGCGTCGGGTGCGCGTGGGGGGATCGCTAAGCCGATAACTCCTTCTCCCGATCTGGCCGTGATCACGGGTTCGGCACCGCTGCCCCGCAGCGAAGTCGTCAGCAAGGTTTGGGCGCACATCAAGAAGCACAACCTGCAGAACCCCGCAAACAAGCGTGAGATCCTGGCCGATGCCACGCTGGAGAAGATCTTCGGCGGCAAGAGCGCGACCATGTTCGAAATGAACAAGCATCTCGCGAAGCACATGAAGTAAACGCGACTGCCGGCGGCAAGACGGCCGGTCCGTCGCCCGCCGCCGGCAAGCGCATCCGGGACCGGATGTCGCCACCGCACGGTGCCTCGCTGAGGCCGCCGCAAAGCCGTGGCGCGTGAATCCTGGTCTTGCGCCGAGCGGCACATTTGCTGTCGCTCGGCATTCTTTTGCCATTGGCACAGAGACTGCGTGCGCCGTCGTAGCGCTCGGGAAATGCGACTCCCAACGATAGGGAAGTGGCGCGAGACTACCCTTCCAAGCTCCGCGGAGCTGGTTTTTCCCTGAGGCCTCTACTTGAACAGTCTTGGCACAAAATCAGCGAGATAGAGGCGCCAGTTGATCCAAGTGTGCCCACCACCGCTCTCGTTGTAAATATATTTGATGCCATAGGTGTCGAAGATACCGCGCGTGGGAGCGGAAGTACCGTAGAGAAAATCATCCTTCCCAATCGCGTAATAGAGCAGCTTTAGCGCCTTGGCATCGGACCTGAGCGCCGCGTCATTGGCCGACTTGTACTGGTCGAGCTGCGCCATGTTGCCGTTCATGCCCAGCCCCATCGAGAATATCCCGACATAGTGGAACAGCTCGGGATGGGTGAGGCCATAGCGGATCGTGTGCGATCCGCCCATCGAAAGCCCCGCCATCGCGCGCGCGTCCGCTGTGGTCAGCGTGCGGAAATTCGCCTGCACGAACGGAATCAGATCCTTGATCAGGTCGTTGCCGAAATCATTGTTGTTGAGCATATCGGCGCCCGGCCGGTCGGGCGTGTGGCCGAACGGCATGACGATGATCATCGGCTTGGCCTTGCCGGCCGCGATCAGATTATCGAGGATGTAGTTCGCGTGGCCGACGCTGGTCCAACTGTCGTCGCTGTCGCCGGCGCCGTGCACCAGATAGAGCACCGGATATTTCGCCGATCCGTTCATATAGCCGGGCGGCGTATAGACATGCGCGCGGCGTTTGGCCCCGATCGAACTCGACCAATATTCGACGGTGCTGACGACACCGTGCGGCACGTTCGGCTTGTAGGTCTGGAACTCGCCGGCCGGACCCGGAACCTCGAACGTCGAATTTATGCCGGTGCGCTCTTCGGACCAGGTCGTGCCCTGCGGATTGGGCACGCGGGCGCCGTCGACGCGGAAATTAAAGCGATAATTGTCTGCGGCGACCGGCTTCTCGGTGGTGACGGTCCACAGCCCGGTGGCGTCCTTGCTCATCGCCAGCCCATTTGGCGTGCCCGCGGGAAATCCCATCGGAATCACGTCGGCGATATCGCTACTGGTGACGCTCACCTGTTGCGCGTCGGGCGCGCAGACGCGGAACGTTACCCGACCATCGGACAGTAGTTCGACCGATTTGTAAGGTGCCGGCGATGCGAAGAACCCCTGCCCCATGCAGGTCTTCGGCGCCTGTGGTATCGGCATGACCTGCGCAAGTACGGCGCCCGGGAAAGACAACGTTGTCGCACATAGCGATACGATCGCGCGCCTAGCTCTCAATCTATCCTCTCCTCGCAGCGTGTCGCCGCGCGCTTCAGAGCGCGTGCTTCGCAGCAGAGGTATCAGCGCCCCCGCGGAAGCGTCAAGGACAGGCAAGGCCCGGCGTAGATCTGGTTCGGTCACGGCGATTCCTGCCGGTTCATGCCCCCACTCAGCTTCAGGCGCTGGCGCTATTAGGCGATGATACGGCCGACGCTCCCGATCAGCGGCTGCGCGCCTGGTCCGATGGGCGCTCCGATCCGCGATGGCGCGCTCGGGCTCGCGCTGATGGGCGACCATGTGCTCGCAATTCTCGATCTGCCGCCGCGCCGGGTCCACATGCTGCCGGACAAGTCGAGCTCGCCCGATCAGGCAGATCCCGCTCCGCATCGGGCGATGCGGAGCGGGAGCAAGTTGTCATTCAGCGGCGATCTTCACGGGCGCCTCGGTCGGCATGTCGCCGGCGGCAGGCCCCCCGAGCATCGACACGCCCTTCTCCGACAACAGCATGCCGATCAGCGCCTGAAGCGCGCCGCCACCGGCACCGTCGCCGCCCGCACCGGTGCTGATCTGCACGCGCGGCACGATGTCGACGCCCGACTTCTCGAGCGCGTCGGCCAGCCGATCCATCACCTGACGCGTCAGCTGGAACTGCGCGCCGCCCGAGGCCGTCACCTGTTTCTCGATCGTCTCGGCGGTCGCGAGGCCGGTGCGTGTGATGCGTTCGGCATCGGCGCCGGCGAGCGCGATCGTCTTGGCCGCTTCGCCTTCGCCGAGGAACCGGATGCGATCGGCTTCGGCCTTGGCCAGGGTGCGGGTCTGCTCTGCATCCTGCGTTGCGCGCTTGAGCGCGGCCTTGCCCTGGTTTTCCTGGACCGTAATCGAAAGTTCGGATTCGGTGATCGATGTCTGCTGTTGCGCGCGCGCCTCAGCTTCTCGCAGCGCCTTTTCGCCTTCGGCAGCGATGCGCTGCTTCTCATACGTCGTGACGCGCTCGGTCGCGACCTGGCGCTCGCGCAGCTGCTGCAATACCTTCTCGATCTGGTCGTTGCCGCCGACCGCGCGCGGCGTCCCGATCAGCACTTCTTGCAGCTCGAGGTTATAGGCGCCGAACTTGGCGCGCATTTCCTGCCCGGCCTGTTCCTGGATGTCCGAGCGTTCCTGGAGCAGCTCGATCAGCGTCTTTCGCTGCGCGATGTTCTTGAAATAGGCCGAAACCATCGGATCGAGCGTCTGCTCGACGAGCTTCTTGATGTCGCCGAAGCGTTGGATCACCAGCGGCGCCTTGCGATAATCGATATGCACCACCACCGAGAGCGGCAGCGTCGGCTCGAACGCGTCCTTGGTGATCAGCGAGACCTCGGAAAGATTCTCGTCGAGCTTGTGCTGGCCGGTGACGTCTTGATCCCATTTCAGGATGAAGTTGGTGGTCGGCACGATCAGGATTTTGCCGGCATAGGTGTTGAACGCATATTTGCCTGGCAGCAGCGGTTCGCTCCAGACGCCACGCGTACCGCGGTCGACGAGTTCGCCGTGGCGATATTCCTCGCCCGAAGTGTCGGTGCCGCTTTCGCCGGTATAGCTGATCACCACACCGACATGGCCAACGTCGATCACGGTCTTGGCCACCATCTCGACTGTCGCGAACAGGCGGTTGATGAAGTAGCTGCCTTCGACCAGAACCTGCAGCTGACGTCCGCGACGCCCGCCGGCGGCGATGAACTTCTCAGGATCCTGGAAGCTGTTGTGGAAGGTGGCGCCGTCCGACTGGTCCGTCCCGACTTCGGGCGCGATGATCTGGTCGGCGGTCAGCGCCGGGCCGTCGTGCACGGTAACGACGCCGAGCTGGTCGGACGCGTCCTTGATCACTACGGTGTCAAAGCCGCTGCGTTGCGCGATCACATTCTGCATCTCGACGAACAGGTCGCGATCAGCGTTCTCGAGCATCAGGCCATAGATGTGCTCGCGCGTGATGATCACGAATTGCGCGAGATTGATGGCGTAGGTGCCTTCGCGCAGGATCGTCCGCTGCGGCCCCTTTTGCCCCCCGTCGCTGAGAAAGCGGCGCACATCGAGGAAATCGGCAGTATCGGCATTGCTCGCCAGCGTCTGGGTCGGTCCCAGCGGGGCACCGTCGCGCGCGAAGATATAGCCGATCTGACCCTGCGGAATGGTCACCAGCGGCTGGCGGTGGACGCGATACTGGAAGGGAATGAAGAAGTGATAGCCGCCGCGCAGTACGACAGGCTGGTAGCCGGCCTCGCGGTTGAGCGCGATCAGACCTCCAGTGATCGAGCCGTTTCGACTCCAGAGCTTCTCGACCACGGCAACGTGGTTGTTCCCGACATAGCGCACGCAGCGCGAGATGATGAAAAGTAAAGCGACGACGACAGCCACGACGGCAGAAGCGCCGAGCACGACTTGATTTTCCATGAGTGTGAGGTGTCCTTCGGACCTATAGACGAGCGCCCCATGAGCGCCCCGACTCTATTTACGCCTCTTCAGGTAGCGCTACCAGCGGAATCGGAACCGTAACGGGACTCAACATAGCGCGCGACTGTCTGGGCATCGCCTTCGTCGCGCCGACTTGCCTCCAACTCGAGCTCGTGCAGTCCGGCGGCGATTCCGTTGAGACCGCGTAGCGCGGTTTCCTTGACAGTCGCGCGCCGTTCGACGTCCGCGCTGGCGAGCGCCGCCGTCGCGGTACGAACGACTTGCGCCAGGTCGCGCGACAGCGACTGGAAGCGCGCGTCGGCATGCGCCCAACGGCCGCGGCGCGGCGCCTGCAGTATCTCGTCCCCCGTCTGGCCGAACTGCCCGCGCCCCTGCCGGACCGCCTCGGCCAGCAGTTGCTCCGAATGCCGCGTCGGTGTCGCAGGATCGCGCGCATCGCGCCGCGCCCGTCGCGCGCGGAACAGGGGGTCAAGCGCTGCCGCCAGAGCCGTGCCGGCGATCGCGATCAGGGCGTAGACCAGCAGGAACCAGCCGCTGAACGGCAATGCCTGGAGCACCATCAGGGGAAGCGGCAGGTCGGGCGCGAACAGCAACAAATCGACCGCCAGAGCGACGACATAGGCCGGCAATACGAAATGCAGGAACACGCCGGCGACGAGGCGCCACGGAAGCACCGGGCGGACGTGCTCTGCGGTGTCCGCGGGCAAACGAGTCCTGGCCATGCCCATCCATTTGCCACAGGCGCGCGGGCAAGGCGATTGGCCAATCCGTGACACGCGGCGGCGCGCGTGGCGTTTGACCGCACGCTTGCAACGCGTAAACGGGATTAGCTCGGACCTTTTGGCATGCGCGAAACGCCAGGACCGCGCGACGGAGAGCGGAGATGAGTATGCGTTGGGGGCTGGCGCTGGTCGGGTTGATGATGGCCAGTCCCGCGCTTGGCTGCGACACGCCGATCTCGATTTGCGCCAGGCCTGGAAGAGCCGACTTCGCGCTGATCGATCATGGCCGTCCCGCCGCGCTCTATGTCGACGGCACGGCCGACCCGGCGGTGCACCATGTCGCCGATGCGTTCGCGCAGGATCTGACGCGCGTCAGCGGTCATGGCCCGCAGCGGCCGAGCGAGATCGGCAGGGCCAGCGGCAATCTCGTCGTGATCGGCGTGCCCGGCCAGAGTTCGACGATCGACGGTCTGATCCGCGCCGGTAAGCTAAAGCTCAACAGCATAACTGGCAAATGGGAAGCCTATCAACAGCTTGTCGTCGAGCATCCCTGGCCAAACGTCCCCCGCGCTCTGGTGATCGTGGGCGCCGATCGCCGCGGCGCGGTGTTCGGCACCTACGACCTGTCCGAAAAAATCGGCGTCTCGCCCTGGTATTGGTGGGCCGACGTGCCCGTCACCCGCCACGCGCAGCTCTACCTCACCGCGGGCAGCCGCTCCGATCATCCCCGCGTGAAGTATCGCGGCTTCTTTATCAACGACGAGGCACCCGCGTTCAGCAGCTGGACGCAGAAGCAGTTCGGCGGTGCCAACTCCAAGGCCTATGCCCATGTGTTCGAGCTGCTGCTGCGGCTGAAGGGCAATATGCTCTGGCCGGCAATGTGGGCGCCCCGCGCCTTCGCGCTCGACGATCCCGCCAACATCAAGCTTGCCGACGACATGGGCGTGGTGATGGGCACTTCGCATCACGAGCCGATGACGCGCGCGCAGGCCGAATGGCACCGCGGCGCCGAACTGGGCGCGCTTGGCAGCGTTACTGGCGGAAAATGGGACTATACCGTCAACGCCGACAATCTGCGCGCCTTCTGGCGCGGCGGGATCGAGCGGATGATGTCGAAGGGCGGCGGCCAGGCCTATGACAATCTGGTCACTGTCGGCATGCGCGGCGACGGTGACGAGCCGATGGCTGAAGGCACCGCGACCGCGCTACTCGAGCGCATCGTCGCCGATCAGCGCAAGATCATCGCCGATGTCACGGGCAAGCCTGCCGATCAGACCCCGCAAGTCTGGGCGCTCTACAAGGAAGTCCAGGACTATTACGACCACGGCATGCGCGTGCCCGACGACGTTACGCTGTTGTTCTCGGACGACAATTGGGGGCAGATCCGCCGTCTGCCCGATCCGCAGCGTGACAATCTGGCACGCAAAGGCGGCTACGGCGTCTATTATCATTTCGACTATGTGGGCGGCCCGCGCAACTACAAGTGGATCAACACCAATCAGATCGGCAAAGTCTGGCAGCAGATGGATCTCGCCTACGCCAGCGGCGCGCGAAACCTGTGGATCGTCAACGTCGGCGACATCAAGCCGATGGAATATCCGTTGAGCTTCTTCCTCGCGATGGCGTGGAATCCCGAGGCGATGACCCTCGACGCCTTGCGCAGATTCCCTGAGCGCTGGACACGTGCGACATTCGGGGCAGCACTGGCTTCGCAGATCGCGGAACTTCTCTCCACCTACGGTGCCTATGCGGCAAGGCGGAAGCCCGAGCTGGTCGATGCCGGCAGCTTCGCGCTGGGCGAGGCGACACCGACGACCCTGTACGGCGGCGAATTCGGCGAGATCGCGGGCAAGTGGCTGGCCCTCGAAAATCGGGCGGCGACGGTCGCCGTACACATCCCGGCGGCGCAGCACAGCGCATGGTTCCAACTTGTAGGGCATCCGATCGGGGCGCTTTCGAACCTCTATCAGATGTACGACGCGCTGGCCTGGAACCGGCGGCTCGGCTCGGCGAACGACCCGCGCGCGAATGTCTTCGCGGACCAAGTGGAGGCGCGATACGCCAACGACCTGGAACTGACCAAAACCTATCATGCGCTCAACGCGGGAAAATGGGACGGCATGATGTCGCAAAGCCACATCGGCTACACCAATTGGCAGGAGCCGCCGAAACAGGTAATACCCGCAATCACGCGCGTCGGCGGCCCGCGCACCATCGCCTACTCGATCAACGAGGTACCGGTCCGCACCGAGGCGGCGCGGGGCATGCGTGATGCGACGCGCTACGACCGCGCGGTACCGGCAAGCGGTCTCGGCTGGCAGCGCGTGCCCGATCTGGGACTTTCCGGCGCGATCGTCGCGCTGCCGCAGGGCAGGCCGCCGACCACGCCCGATCGTGCGCCGCGCGTCGAATATGATTGGTCGCTGGCCAAAGCCGGCAAGGTGCGTGCGACGCTCCGCCTTGCCCCGACGATCGACATCCATGGCTCCGCTGGCGTGCGGATCGGCGTCTCAGTCGACGCGGGCCCGGTCCAGACGCTCGTTTCGAACCTGATTCCGACACCGGGCGACGCCGCCTCGCCCGAGCAGAGGTCGTGGATCGCGGCAGTGATCGCCAATGCCCACGACATAAGCGCGGAGTTCCCCGCGCTGGCGGCCGGCCACCACACGCTCAAGCTTTGGCGCATCGACGACAATGCGGTGGTGGAAGCCGTGAAGCTCGTCCCAGCGGCGAACGACTGATCTTCGATTGCCCAGCGAACCGGAGCGGCGATACGCACGAGAGCCAAAATGGTTCCGGACAAAATTTCTCACGAAACTACGTAGTTGTCCGATTGTAGACCACCGCGCTTGCAACTCGGGCCCCGTCAAAGCATTTAACCTCCATGGCAAACGTGCCGGGTCGCAGACGGTGGAAGCGAAAGACGGAAACCAGGATCTGGTCGCGCCGGGGCGCGGTGGCGCTTGCGCTCGCGGCATTGCTGGTGCCGAGCTACCTTGGACTGCCAATCCATAAACTGATCGCGGCCGCCGCCGAATTGCCTGATGCCTTGTCGCTCTTCGCCCTACGCTCGCCGAACGGCCGGGCGGGCGGAAACCTGCATACCAGCAAGCCGAGACGGATGCCGCAAGTTGCGATGGAGGGACCTTCGCGCATCAACAGCGGGCCATTCGTTCCTGAAGAGCGTGTGCTTGCACAGGTGCGCATGCGTTCGCCGGCACTCCCCGCGCTCGATACGAGCGCACCGGATACCGGTTTTGTACCGGACGTGGTTCCGACGCTGGAGCTACCGGTTGGCGAATTCGCGCCGTTTGTGGGGCCGCCGCTCGGCATCGGCTCGGGCGGAATCGTGCCGGCCAACTTTTCCTTCACTGACGTGATCCCGCCAGTGTTTCCGTCGCGTCCCGACGTGCCACTTCCGCCCAGCCCCCCGCCACCTTCGGTCGTCCCGGTGGTACCCGAGCCCGCGACATGGATGACGATGATGATCGGCTTCTTTGCGCTGGGAACGGCGCTTCGGCGGCGCAACGGCGTGATGCGGCGCGCGTGAGGTGCGGGGTTCGGGCTGCGCTCCGCGCGGCCGCATGCGCCGGCGCGATGCTTGGCGTCGCTCCTGGTACGAGCGAAACTCGTGCCGGTACCGCAATGGTTCCCCCGGACAGTTCGGTGCGGATAGCCTTTCCGCGTGGCCGGCATCCGCGGATCGCATTGCCGGACGGTAGCAGCCGCGAGATCGCGAGCCTGCTACGGGTCGATCGCGCGATGCGCTACGGTGAATTCAGATGGAACGATCTTCCCCGTGCGGGGCCCATTTGGGTGCGCATCGATCTTGCGCACCAGCTGATCTCGGTGTTTCGCGGTGGTGACGAAATCGGAACCGCTTTGGTGTTGTTCGGGGCTGATGGCAAGCCGACGCCGACCGGCGTGTTTCCGGTCCTGTCGAAATCGAAGCAGCATCGCTCGACGCAATATGACGCCGAGATGCCCCATGCGCTTTGGCTCACGCGCGACGGCGTCGCGATCCATGCCAGCCAGGTGCGTTACGGTTCGGCGACGCATGGCTGCATCGGCGTACCGCCGGCATTCGCCCAACGCCTGTTCGACGTGATTTCGCCACGCGACCTGGTGGCGATCCTGCCCGATCACAGCGCGCGATAGACCGAAATCGCAGTTAGCGGCGGATTAACCAGGTCGAGTAACCAAAAGGAAGCGCTGGCGCGCGCACAACTCCTCCGTAGTCCGGAGGGGGTTATCCAATGCATTTCGCCGGCGTTCGGCTTGCACTGGCGTGCCGCGTGGCCGCGCTTGCACCATTGTTCGTATTCAGCCCCGCACTCGCCGGTCCCGCGGTGCAGGCGCGATTGCTCGACGCGCACAATCGCGAGCGCAGCGCGATCGGCGCGCCACCGCTGCGCTGGAACCCGGAGCTCGAGGCTTCGGCGCGGCAATGGGCGGACCATCTCGCGGCCACCGGCGCGTTCGAACATGCGCCCGAGAATCCGGGTCAGCCCGAAGGCGAGAATATCTGGGCCGGATCGCGTGGCTATTATTCGCCCGAGGCGATGGTCGACGCCTGGATCCGTGAGAAACGCTATTTCAAGCCCGGCACTTTCCCGAACAACAGCGCCACCGGGCGCATAGAGGACGTCGGCCATTACACCCAGCTGGTGTGGCGCGATACGCATGAAGTCGGCTGTGCGCTCGCGCAAGGCAAGATCGAGGACGTGCTGGTCTGTCGCTATGCCAACGCCGGCAATTACGTGGGCGAACAGCCCTTCTGATCGGCGAGCTATCCATTGCGCCTGGCGCCGTTCAATTGATCCAACCGCCATCGATAACGTGCACGGCACCCGTCGTGAACGCCGCTTCGTCACTAGCGAGATAGAGCGCCAGCGCCGCGATCTCCTCGACACGGCCGAGCCTGGCCATCGGCTGCCGCGCAACGAATGCGGCCTGGGCGGCCGCATAATCACCGGTGTCGCGCAGGCGCTGTTGGAGCGAAGGCGTATCCACGGTGCCGGGGCAGATCGCGTTGCAGCGGATGTTCTGGCCCACGAAATCGGCGGCGACCGACTTGGTCAATCCGATCACACCCGCCTTGGTGGCGCCATAAGCGAAGCGGTTCGGTATGCCTTTCACGGAGCTGGCGATCGACGACATGTTGACGATCGCGCCGCCGCCCCTGTCGAGCATGCCCGGCAGGAAGGCGCGAATCGTGCGGTACATCGCCGTGAGATTGAGATCGATCGAGCGGTGCCAAGCGAGTTCGTCACAGTCGAGAATCGAGCCGGCATGCACCATGCCCGCGACGTTGAACAGGACGTCGACCGCGCCGATCGCATCGCGAAGCGCAAGGATCGCCTCCGGGTCCGTGACGTCGAGCGGACGGCAGTCGCACCCCGCCAGTCCGGCGAGCAGCGCGGGATCGCGGTCGGTGGCGATCACCGCCGCGCCCTCTTTCGCAAACAATTCGGCCGAGGCGCGGCCGATGCCCTGTCCCGCGGCGGTGAGCAGAACGGTCTTGCCCGCCAGTCTTCGACTCATGGTGCCTCGCTCGATGTCGTGGTTTCTTCCAGCGCGGCCCAGAGCGCGTCCGGTATCGGGAATTTGGCACGCGCAATCGTTTCGTGCACCTGCTCCGCTCCCACCATCCCCGGGATCACTGCCGCGATCTGCGAGTGGCGGAGCGGGAACTGCAGCGCCGCGGCGGGAAGCGGGACGCCGTGCGACGCGCAGATCGCGGCAAGCCGATACGCCTGCACCAGCACGTCTGCGGAAGGCGCCTGATAGTCGTAGTGCAGCGCGATGGCGTTGCGAAGATCGTCCTGGGCCAGGATGCCGCTGTTGTACGGCCCGCCAATGATGACTCGGACCCCGCGCTCCGCGCAGGCGGCGAACAATGCCGTCGCGGCGCTGCGATCGAGCAACGTGTAGCGCCCGGCAAGCAGGATCACGTCGAGATCGACGCGGGCCAGAAGGTCGAGGCAGATCGCGACTTCGTTGACGCCAATTCCGATCGCATCGACCGCGCCGGCGTCACGCAAAGCGCGCATCGCGGCATAACCGCCATCGAGGAAGGCGCGGAAATGGCGGTCGTGATCCGCGCCATGAGTCAATTCGCCGAGGTCGTGCGCCAGCAGCACCCCCACGCGATCGCGCCGTAGCCGCACCAGGCTCGTTTCGTGCGCGCGGCGGATCGCGTCCGCGCCATAGTCGAACACCGGCTCGAACGGATCCGCATCGACGAAGCCATGGCGGGTGCCGCGGGCGTTAGTCGGCGCCAGCAGTCGGCCGACCTTGGTCGAGACGATTGCGCTGCGGCCGGCGTCGCTGTCGGCGAGCGCCGCGCCCAATCGGCGCTCGGCCAATCCGAAGCCATAATGGGGCGCCGTGTCGAAATAGCCGATGCCGGCAGCGAGTGCCGCCTCGACCGTCGCGCGCGCCTCCTCGTCGGAGACCGCGCGATAGAGGTTGCCGATCGCGGCAGTACCCATACCGAGCCGAGGGAGGACGAGTCCGCTCACGGTCGCATCCAGCTTTGGAGTTGCGCGTCGATCAAGGCCGGATGATCTCGCTAACGCGCCGATCGCGCAGATACATTCGCGCGAACAGCGCAATCACCAGGAAGCAGAGCGACGGAATCGAAGTCGCTGTCCCAATCGTGGCCGCCGCTTCCGCAACCGCTCCCATCGACGAGGAAATCCCGGCGCTACCGATGATCCCCATCACCAGCGAGACTCCAACTATTCCCCAATGGGCGCTTGCGCGGTGTCGATCGTGCTGCTCTCCGGCCGTCATATTCTCTCCAAGGCACCGGCATTTGCTGTCGATGCCGGTCTCCAGGCCAACCCGATAACCGATCGCAGAAAATTGTGAAATATGAAAATCGTTTTCATCTGTGCGGAAAACGCGTTGCAGCGCCCGAAGCAGCTGCGCTAGGAACGACGAAATCGCCAGAATCCAGGCGCCACGCCTGGCAATGATCGGAGAGGCGGATGCCGGAAGTCTCACGTCGAACTCTCCTCCGGGCAGCTCCCGCGCTCGCGTTGCTGCCCATGGCCGCGCGCGCAGGCGTGCCGGCGACCGAAGAGGTCGTGCCGCTCTGGCCGGGATCGATGCCCGGCGATCGCGGCGCGACCATACGCCCGGAGACTCGTGATCAATCGCACGACCCCGCGCATCCGGACCGCTGGATGACCGGAATTGCGCGACCGGTGTTGGTCGTCCACCGGCCCGAACGTCCGAACGGATCGGCCACACTGATCGTACCCGGCGGCAGCTACACCTTCCTGTCCTATGACAATGAGGGCATTTCGCAGGCGCGGTGGTTGAACGCGCAAGGCGTGACCGCTTTCATCCTTAAGTATCGCCTCCCGGGCGAAGGGTGGGATCGACGCGCCGACGTACCGTTGCAGGATGCCCAGCGCGCGATGCGCGTGATCCGCGCGGGCGCTTCGGGCTTCGGCATCGATGCGGCGCGGATCGCGGTGCTCGGCTTCTCGGCTGGCGGGCACCTCGCGGGATCGCTTGCGACCTGCCATGCCGAGCAGCTCTATGCCGCGATCGATGGTGCGGACAGGCTGCCGGCCCGGCCGGACGTCGTCGGGCTGATCTATCCCGTCGTCACCCTGGCTGGCAGTTTCGTACATGCCGGGTCGCGCGATGCCTTGCTCGGTGCCGCTGCGCCCTTGGCGGATCGGCAGCGGCGCTCGGTCGAAACGCGCGTCGACGCGGCGACACCGCCCATTTTCCTGCTCCACACATCGGACGACGGCCTGGTCCCGGTCGAGAACAGCCTCGCGCTGCATGCCGCGCTGCTGGCAGCCAAGCGGCCAGCCGAACTCCATGTCTTCGACGAGGGAGGTCATGGCTTCGGAGTGCGCGCCTCCGCGTCTCTGCCCGTCGCGAACTGGCCACGGCTGTTCAGTGCCTTCGCCGCGCGCAAAGGTGTGTTTGCGGCGTGAGGCGCGTGGCGGTCGCCTGTGTCGTCGCCTGGCTGGCAATGGCGCCGGCCGGGGCCCAGGAGCATTATCAAAGCTCGCCCGAGCGCCGAACCGTTGCCGTCGATAAGGATTGGGGACCCTGGCTGGGTCCTTTTCGCGCGAAGCTGGTGCCCAGCCTGATGCAGGATTTCGGCGAGCGCTATCTCTACGCGCCGGCCAACCACGCGTTGCCGCCGCCGCGGCGCGGCGAGCGACGCGTCGTGTTCATCGGCGATTCGATCACCGACCTGTGGGACCTGTCCAAGAGTTTCCCCGGCAAACCCTATGTGAACCGTGGCATCGGCAGCCAGGTGACTGCGCAAATGCTGCTTCGCTTCCACCAGGATGTGATTGCGCTGAGGCCCAAGGCAGTGGTGATCCTCGCCGGGATCAACGATATCACCGGTTTCCTCCAGCAGGAAACCCCCGAACAGATCGAGGCCAATTTCGAGGCGATGGCCGATCTCGCGGACCGCCACGGCATCCGCGTCGTGTTCGAGTCCGTCCTGCCGGTCAACGACTATTCCGATAATGCGCGCGGCATGCTCGACCAGCGCGACCCTGCGACGATTCACGCGCTGAACGCCTGGCTCGCGGTATTTTGTCATCGGCGCGGCTATGCTTTTGCCGACTATCATCCCGTGATGGCCGACGAGCGCGGCCTCCTCCGGCGCGAATTGACCCAGGATGGTGTGCACCCTCTGGCGGCCGGCTATGCCCGGATGGCCCCCATCGCGGAAGCGGCGATCGAGCGCGCGCTCGAGAGCGTCTCGAGACGAGAGGTCGGCCGCTGACAATAGAATGGTTGGCTTGGCGCTCGTCATAGTTGAAAACTGTTTTTATCAGTGCTAACGGATGCCGATATGGTTGCAAAAGCGCCAAAGAGCGGAAAGCGGCCGGAGCAGGAATCTGTTGCCGCGGGGTCGACACAGGCCCTATCCCCTCGATCCTATACGAAACGATCGACGGGGCACGCCGTGCTTTCAGACGAAGCGAACATCGATGACGATCGCCGCTACAAGGCGCCCGCGCTCGAAAAGGGACTCGACATCCTCGAACTGCTTGCGACCACCACTGGGCCGATGACGCTGACCGCGATCGTCAACCAGTTGGGACGTTCGCACGGCGAATTGTTCCGGATGGTGCAGGTGCTCGAGTTTCGTGGCTATATCGAGCAGGACTCGTCCGCCGAAGGGTATATGTTGACTCACCGGCTCTTCTCGCTCGGGATGCAACAACCGCGCGTGCACAGCCTGGTCGAGATCGCTTTGCCGGTGATGCGCCAGTTGTCGCTCGATTTGGGGCAGTCCTGTCATCTCGCCCTCCATACGCTTGGGGAGATGGTGGTGGTCGCGCGGATGGAATCGAGCGAGCAGCTCGGCTTCTCGGTCCGCGTCGGCTATCGGCGGCCGCTGTTTCAGTCGGCATCCGGCATGGTCCTCTACGCTTTCCAGCCCGACGACATCCGCCAGCGCTGGGAGAAGATGCTCAACCCGCAGCCCAGCGAAACGGAGCTGGCGGAGTTCCGCGCGCACGCGGACGAAGTGCGCAAGCGCCGTGTCGAGCTCACGCCTAGCAGGTTTGTCGCCGGCGTGACCGACATCTCGGCGCCAGTGATGCGCGGCGGATTCGCGGCAGCGGCGCTGACCGTGCCGTTCCTCAAGAAGCTTGGCCCGCAAGTCGGGCGCGCGGAAGCCGGCAATCACGTGCGCGCGGCGGCCGAGCGAATCTCCGAACAGCTCGTCGAGAGCGACAGCCGAATCTGATCGGAAGCTGGCCTCGTCGCCGCTTCCACAGAACGACCAATCCCGTCTCTGCGTGAGACGGGCCGATTCCGCGCATGCGAATAGTGGGTTGACCCAACAACTCGACTTGCACTCTCCGGAATTCCCACCTATGAAAACTCTCGTCACCCACGAACGACGTATAGGATTAGCGAAAGTGGGTAGGGCCGGGGGAGATCCAGTGAGTTGCCGAATTGATGCGCGCCCGACGGCATTGCCCTCGCGTCCGGCTCACGCTGCGGGAGCAGCGCGCGCATGACGACGATTACAGGCGTCCGAGTCTTCGACCTGCGTTTCCCGACCGGGTTGCAGCTGGACGGATCCGACGCAATGAATCCCGATCCCGATTATTCGGCCGCCTATTGCATCCTCGATACCGACGATTCGACGCTCGCGGGTCACGGTCTCACTTTCACCATTGGGCGCGGCAACGAGCTTTGTTGCGCTGCCATCGCCACACTGGCGCCGCTCGTCGTCGGGCTGGACCTCAATTGGATCCGAGAGGATGGCGCGCGCTTCTGGCGCCACGTCACCGGCGACAGCCAGCTGCGGTGGATCGGCCCGGAAAAGGGCGTGATCCATCTCGCAACCGGAGCGATCGTCAATGCCGTGTGGGATCTGCTCGCCAAGCAGGCAGGCAAGCCGCTGTGGCAGCTGATCGCCGACATGCGCCCGAGCGAAATCGTCGGCCTGATCGACTTCCGCTACATCTCCGATTTCATCACGCCAGGCGAGGCGCTCGATCTGCTCGAGGCGCGTGCCTCCGGAAAGGCCGAGCGCGTCGCGACGCTCCGGACCAAGGGCTACCCCTGCTACACCACATCGGCGGGCTGGCTCGGCTATTCGGACGAAAAACTCCGGCGGCTGTGCGGCGAGGCGCTCGATGACGGTTTCCGCCACATCAAGCTGAAGGTGGGCGCGAATGCCGACGACGATCGGCGCCGCGTAACGATCGCGCGCGAAGTGATCGGTCCGGACGTAAAGTTGATGATCGACGCCAACCAGATATGGGACGTCGATGAGGCGATCGTGCGCGTGAATGCGCTTGCGTTCGCGAATCCCTGGTTCATCGAGGAGCCGACCAGCCCCGACGATGTCGAGGGCCACCGCCGGATCCGCGAAGGCGTCGCGCCGATCGCCGTCGCCAGCGGCGAGATGTGTCAGAACCGCATCCTGTTCAAGCAATTCATCAGCCGCAACGCGATCGACATCGTCCAGATCGACGCCTGCCGGCTCGGCGGGGTCAATGAAGTACTCGCGGTGCTGCTGATGGCCGCCAAACAGGGGCTCGCGGTCTGTCCACACGCCGGCGGCGTCGGCCTGTGCGAATATGTCCAGCACCTGGCCATGATCGACTATCTCTGCTTTGCGGGCACCACCGAAGGCCGGGTCGCTGAATATGTCGATCATCTCCACGAGCATTTCGTGACGCCGTGCGTCGTGCGCGATGCCGCCTATGTGGCACCCGCTGCGCCAGGCTTCTCGATCGAAATGAAGCCGGCCACGATCGCCGCTTTCACTTTCCGCCCGGTCGCCGTCGCTGCGGCGCAACAGCGGCTCGAACACGCGCCGCATCCGGCCCTGTGAACGCCCCTGTGAAATGGTGCCCCGAGAGAGACTCGAACTCCCGACCTGCGGTTTAGGAAACCGTTGCTCTGTCCTGCTGAGCTATCGGGGCACGGCGCGGTTGGTACCGACGGTGCCGGACAGGGTCAATCGCGCCGCGCAAAGCTGACACGCTATCCGGACTGCCGCGTTCGCCCTGCTTGACCCCCGGTCGCGCGCAGCCGAAGGTCGCTAACCATGCGCGGCGGGGCTCAGCAGATCGGTTTGGACGGCCGCACTTGGTGGCAGACCGCGATCGTCACGCTATTGCTGCTTTGGCCCTTGGTCCTGTTCGGCCACCCCGGCTACTTCAACGATTCGCTATCCTATTATCGCGGCGGCAAATTCGCCGTCGGCTATGTGCTATCCAAGACATCGGAAGCAAAGGCGGCGCCGCAAGCCTTCGGGCAAGCCCAGGCGCAACCAGCCGTCGCGCCGGCCCAAGGTGAGACGTCCGCCGCCCACGCGGCCCCCGCGGGCGACGCCAAGGGCGCGCGGTCGGTGTTCTACAGCGTGCTGACCTATTTGTTTTCCTGGCCGGGCGTGAGTCTCTCGGCGCTTGCGGTGCTCCAAGCGGCCGCCTGCGGTTTCGTCATGCTGATCGCCGCACGCGTGCTCGCGCGCGACGCGTCCGGCGTCTACGCAGCGGGAATCACGGCCTTTGTGGCACCGGCGGCGATCTTTTGCTGCTACGCGATGCCCGACATCTTCGCCGGCATTCTGGTGCTGTGCGTGGTCATCCTGGCGCTCGGGTTTTCGGCGCTGTCGCTGGCTGCTCGCGGGGCGGTCGGTGTCCTTTCGATCGCCGCGATTGCGTTCCACGCGAGCCATGTCCCGCTCGCCATCGCGCTGGTGCCGATCGCCCTGGCCATGCATTTCTACGTCGCCCGGCCGAGCTTGCGCGCGGCAGTCATGCTCGGCGGCGCACTGTTGTGCGGCATCGTCGTGGCGATTGCTGCGACGATGGTGGCGAGTTGGGTCGGCTATGGCCAGGCGAGCATCGCGGCGAAGCGGTTCCCGCTCACGCTCGCACGGTCGATCGAGGACGGTCCCGCGCGCTGGTATCTGCAAGAGGAATGCAAGCGGCCGCGCTACGCGGTGTGCGAAGTCTTTGGTACCGACCTGCCGACCAACGCCGGCGCGTTCCTGTGGGGCCCAACCGGCCTCGACGAGCGCGCTACGCCCGCGCAGCTCGAGCGTGTCCGCGCCGAGGAGCAGGCCATCGTGCTGCGGGCGGCGTTGCGCTATCCCGGCCAGCAGACATCGAGCATCGCCGCGAACCTGCTGCGCCAGCTGGTTTCCTTCTCGAGTATCGACGTCCGCTTCGACTGGCGAATCGTCGAGACCAACGGCAAGCTCGACTTCGTGACGGGAAGCGCGAGCAGGCGGCCGCTCGCGGTCACGATCAACTGGATCGCCACGATCTTCGCGAGTGCGGTCGCATTGCTGGTGCTGCTCCTGCGGTTCCGGCATGCGGACCGCGTCGAGCGCGCGGCGACGGTGCTGCTGCTCGCCGGCCTGATCCTCAATGCGGCGATATGCGCCATCTTTTCCGGCGTGGCGGACCGCTATCAGGCGCGCGCGATCTGGATCCTGCCGTTCGCAGCGATGGTGATCGCGGGTCGGCCGATCATCGAAGCGGTTCGAAGGCGCGGCATAATCCAGCGTAACAAGCCCGAGTGACGCCGCCGTTCAGCGCCGCTGGACGTGCCACCATTGGCCCATCGCTTCGAGCAGCGACATGTGGAACCCTCGCGCCGATACATAGCCATAGGCAGCAAGGTCGCGTGCTTGCTCGCCGTGCTCGGCGTTCGAGATGCGAAGCACGCGCGAATATTCGACACAGGCTTCCGATGCGAGGAACGGCCGCAAGTGCCGCGCATCCCAGCGTTCGGACCCCGGACGCCATGGCATGATCGTGACTTGGCGTCCCGCATGCTCGACTTGCACCGCTTCAGGGCGCGACTCTGCGATGCGCTGCTCGGCCGCCTCGATCCCTTTCGCGAGATCGACCGTAAGAGTGACGGGCTGTTGATGTTCGTCTCGGTTGGCGAGCACGGCCCAGTTGCGCCGATCCTTGAGTTCTCCCGCCGCGCCCACGAGGTACCAATATTGACGCAGCGCGCCGTGCAGCTTGCGAAACGGCCCTCTCAACCGACGGCGTCGGCATGACTGCAACAACGAAAGGACGAGCTTTGCGAATACGGCTCCGAGCCAGGGCGCGTCGAACGCCATCCACGCCAAGCGTTTGGTAAAGCCTCCCGCGGCATGGAGCTCGACGATCGGAAGTTCCTGCCGCATCGCCGGGTGCTTTCGCGCCATGCGTACGTCTGAACACCCCTCCTCCCTCGCACGCGCGTATCCGGCTTCGAGGCTCGCAGTCTCATGCTCGTAATGCCAGCCTTGCGCGCCGGGAAGGTAGACGATCGGCGTCCCATGGGCGATCAGCCGCACACCCAATTCCCAATCCTCGCGCGCGCGCTCGAATGTGGGGTCGAGCCCCCCAAGTTCGTGCCAGAGCTTCGCGGGCATCGAAAAATTGCCGGTCAACAGGTCGCGAAAACTGGTGCGGTGACCGTCGCGCGCCAGTTCGGCGAAATGCGCTTGCCACCAGCTGCGTGCCTCGAGGCGGAACGGATCGGGAGACGCGTGCGGCACCGGCGGATAAGGACCGATCGCGACCCGCGACTCACCGCCGTCATGTGCGTCGCTATGTGTGGCCACGAGTTCGGGCACTGGTTCGACGTCGTCGTCGAGAAACACGAGAAGCGGCGCCCGCGCTACCGCGGCCCCTTCATTGCGCGCGATCGCGGGACCGCGGCCGGGAAGCTCGACCAGGCGGATAGGAAATGCGGATTCAAACGCTGCGACCGCTGCAACGGTATCGTCGCGGCAGCCATCGGCGACGATTACACATTCCATGCGGCTGCCTGCGAAGCTTTGCCGGCGCAGCGCTTCGAGTGTCGACAGCAGCCGTGCACGGCGGTTATGCGTCGGGATGACGATGCTGACCAACGGCACTTCAGGATCCGGCATGGCGCAGCTTTCTGAGTGCGGCGCGGTAGCGCCCCGGTCCCGCCATTGCCCCGCGGATCTGCGTGACGGCGACATTGAACGGCAAGTCGCCCTTTTGGCCGATCGAATCGCGAAGCTGGCTCAGGCGTTGCCTGAGCCACCACGCGAGGAAGCCGATCCCCGCCCATTCGCGCTCGTAGAACAGCGACTTGGTAAGGATCGCGAACGCGGCGACTTCATAGCCATAGATCTGGCGCTGCAGCTCCTCCATACTCCGACGGTGGCGATGCCAGTTGAGTGCCTCGGGGTCATAGACGATCTGCCAGCCGGCATTCAGGATGCGTCGGAACATGTCGCTGTCGCCGCCGGCCAGCGACTGCGTGCCGGCGTCCAGCGCTTCGTCGAACAGCCCCACTTCGGCGAACACGCGCCTGCGTAGCGCCATGTTCACGCCAGCCCCCGCGTACCAGCCGTGAAACGGGTCGCAATTGGCAGCGTCATAGACCATGCGCTTGAATCCGCGGCCGAACCCGCCGACGCGCTGGAATGCGATCTGCGCTTCGGATTCGAGCTCCATCGCCATGGTCAGGCCACCGGCGGCCATCACCAGCGGGTCGCCAAAATTGCGACCGAGATTGCGCAGCCACAGCCGGTCGGGCGCCGCGTCGTCGTCGATGAAGGCAATGATCTCGCGCGTGGTCTCCGCAATCGCACGATTGCGCGCGATGT